>Ga0082212_10011743_pt1 | contig 11080 bp, 5 predicted proteins | sample TergutNt197P3_FD_71548 | JGI IMG/M metagenome (GOLD analysis project Ga0082212, IMG submission 71548) | Neocapritermes taracua P3 segment gut microbial communities from Petit-Saut dam, French Guiana - Nt197 P3 | ecosystem: Host-associated > Arthropoda: Insects > Digestive system > Gut ... | reverse complement strand
AAGAACGAGGTAAATGTAATTTTTATCAATGGCGTGCAAATCTATTGTCATAATGATGATAAAAAGGAAAGCGACTGTGAAGATAAGGATTTAATATTTGCAGAATATTCATTAGTCGGGACTTCATGTCAATGGACAAGACCTAATAACGTTTGGATGAACACTGATCGCATCAACAGGGGCGAACTCATCGTAATTAACAGTGAAGACGAGTTGGAAGACATTATCGAATGCTGGAATGGGACTTTTCCCGAAATTGATTTTTCCAAACAAACCTTATTGTTGGCAAGAGGTTTTACAAATTACGGCATTTCAAAGTTTGAAAATAGTATACAGCGAATGTCAACAACCAATTACAAATGGAATATTGAAATTACTTTAAATGATGCATGTGTCGTTCAAAGTTGGGGTACGGCATTCATCACAAGTAAATTATGCGAACAGATCCGTATTGATTTGAATGTATCCATTGCTGATACTCAGGATGATTGTGGTGGAAGTATATTGGATAATGCATGTAAAAACGAAATGTACTATTACGATTACGGCAGAGCGTTATTTTATGACTACCTTCCTCTGGGAACACCTACAAAGGAATGTATCCAATCACTTTTTCTGAATGATCGTTTATTTGTCGGTTTCAGGCAACCTGATTTGAGTAATTTAGATAGCAACGAAATAGGAGTAATCATGAATGAACATTGGGGAAAATTGATAAATTATATCAATGAAACCGGATTGTTTAAACCTGTAGGGAATATGACATGGAGCTCTTGTGTTACAGGTAATGATTATTGCTATAACGAATTTTGGCTTCAGACTAAGACGCCAAAAACGTGCGAACAACTGAAAAAAATCATTAACGTATTGGAACAAAATCCTCTTTTTGAATTTGCAAATCTTTCGTTTAAGGCTCAGTCTGAAAAATATATCTGTTATGGCGACGGTTGCGGCGATGTTAATATTATGACGTCATCTCCTTACTTTTATGTGCGTGTTAAAGACCCTAATAGCTTATCCGATTTACATACTGTAGCAGAACAAACCAATACAAAGGTTTTATATCAATTTGGGAGTAATCTCTTTACTGTTTTGGCAGACAAAAATTCAATAGGCAATTCGTTGCAAATAGCCAATTATTTCAGTACAACGGGAAAATTTGCAGCAGCACGACCGATGTTCCGTTTTGATTATGTGGAAAGTATTGAGACATCTAATCTCAGAAATAGCATGATTGTAAGTCCATATTTGAACATTACACATTTTAATTTTTTTGAGCGCCAAAATCTTTATTAACATTCTACAATTTTCATATTTGATTATCAAATAACGTACTTGTGCAGAAAAGCGCTGATTAATCTTGGAAAGGGGTAATAGTCAATTACGGATACCGGTATTTTAAGATAATTATTCAGTATGGTATTATCATGTTGAATTTCGATCTGATAAAATGTTGCATGTAGAATTTGATGCGTTAAAATATGCTTCACGTCACTTGCTAAGATGGAAATAAGAGGTTGCTCTGTTGTATCGAACAATTGGCGGAATGTCATTTCCTGACTTCGACACTTTAAAAATTCCAATTTTATAAATAAGGTCTGCTTATAAATTCAACAACGAGCAATTCATATAAATGAATGCGTCTTTGCGAATAGGGGATGAATTCCAATCAAGCAGGCGAAAATTACAGATATTCACGTCATTGCGAGGTGGTTATTGAGCGTAGTCGAAATAAACGAAGCAATCCAGTATACAGCACTTTTTTTATGGATTGCTTCGCAAACTCTCAAAGAAAACAGGACTTGTCATTAATAGGAGTCCTGAACTTGATTCAGGAAGCAATCCAGAAAGCAATATAATACTTTGTTTATCACTGGATTGCTTCACCCTGTCGGGTTCGCAATGACGGGAATGGGAGTTGTCATTTCAGGTGCAAGGTTTTTGAGCATTTTTTCAATAAATCCACGCATCAAGTATCATAAAAATGAATGTAATACAATTGATTATTAATTATTTATATATTTTTAAGCAGACCCTAAATAATTGAATATCTTTATATTATAAATATTTGGGACACCGATTTGGGTGTCCCGGCCAAAAAAAGTGTAAATTTGCGGTGTGGTATCATCGAAAATTTGGCAGTATGTATGTACGAAAGAAGCATAATCCGAGCGGCGTAATCAGCGTTCAAATTATCGACAAGAGTAGCGGAAAGTACAGCGTTATTAAAACCGTCGGCAGCAGTAAAGACCCTGATGAAGTATTTCGATTATACAGTGAGGGTAAGCGATGGATTTCCATACAAAAGGGCGCGCGTGACATGTTTGTAGAATATGAGCGTCAGCGTGAGGAAAAGCAAGTGACCGATTATTTATTGAGTAATATTGAAAACATATTGTTAAATGGCCCCCAGTTGATATTGGATCAAGTATATCGGAAAGTTGGTTTTGATGCAATAGAAGATGATATATTAAAACATCTGGTAATAGCCCGCTTGTGTCAACCGTCGAGCAAGGCGGGCACGGTCGATTATTTGAAGTCGTATTTTGATCAGGACGTTGAATTGCATAAGATATACCGTTATTTAGACCGTTTGCATAACACACAGCAGGAAAAGATACAGCAAATCAGCGTAGAACACACCGAAAGGATATTGGGCGGCAAGATTGGTCTTGTATTTTATGATGTAACCACGCTTTATTTTGAGACGGATTACAGTGATGATTTACGTGTTCCGGGATTTTCCAAGGATGGGAAACATGCTCAACCCCAGGTTGTATTAGGATTGTTGGTAAGTAAGGATGGATATCCGCTATCCTGGTCGTTATTTAACGGTTCTCAATACGAAGGACGTACAATGCTACCGATAGTTGAGGATTATGTTCACAGGTTTAAATTGTCGGATTTTGTGATTGTAGCCGATTCGGGATTAATGAACAAGACCAATCTATTATTATTGGAATCTGCAGGCTATAAATATATCATCGGCGCCAGAATAAAAAACGAGAGCGATGAGATCATCCAATGGATATTGTCATTAGAGAAACGGGATGGTTGTTTTAATGAACTTGGTAAACTTCCTGAATCACGCTTGATAGTCGGTTATTCTGAAAACCGGGCTAAAAAAGACAGGTATAATCGGAATAAAGGAGTAAAACGGTTGAAAACAGCTTATAAATCAGGAACAATAACAAAAGAGAACATCAATAAGCGCGGTTACAACAAGTTTTTGGAAATATCCGACAACGTTCAAGTAGTCATTAATGAGGGAAAAATCGCTGATGATGAAAAATGGGATGGATTGAAAGGGTATCTGACAAACACAAACCTTCCGGCAAGCGAAGTTTACGAACAATATAACGGGTTATGGGTTATAGAACGTGCGTATCGTATAACCAAAGGAACGCTTGAACTGCGTCCAATGTTCCACTTTACACCCAAACGTATTGAAGCACATGTTTGTATTTGTTTTGTAGCCTACAAGGTGTACAAGGAGTTAGAACGTATTTTAAAGACAAGCGGCATTCATTTGAGTGTAGACAAGGTATTGAACATAGCCAAAACCATAACAACTTTGAAAATCAAATTACCTGCCTGCGGTCAAACTTTAACCAAACACATGCTGATAACTGCAAAACACAAATCTATCAGCCAATTATTTGACCAAAATTTCTGGGAAAACTTGTAGGGTGTCCCAGTGTCGAAGTCAGGAGAATGGTATTAAAATTAGGGAATCAGACAGAATTTTAAAAAATGAAAAGCGTATTTTTCTTTTTCAAAGAAATTGATTTACTTTGCAAATAATTTTGATGTGATGTTAATTAAAAACAGAAATTATGGATCATGCGGATTGGCAATATGAATTAATATACCGGTATTACTTTCGGTGAAGATTATTTACATTCTGTCCAGCCTGATGATGATGAAAAGCGAATTATTATTTTTGTAAAATCATATAAATTTATTAACCAATGCAAAAAACAAACAGTATATTAAAAATTAGTTTTATCATCATCCTTTTATGGATATTCTACCACCCCGCCGGAGGGAATACGATCAGTCTGAATGGCCGGTGGACGCTGCATTTCTGGTCGCAACCGGAAACTCCCGTCACATCGCCTGAAGCAATGCGCAATGTACCGTTTCAGACGATTTCAGCAGGCGTTCCCGGAAATGTGGAACTTGATTTGCTGGCGGCAGGACTGATAAGGGATCCCATGACAGGCGGAAATATTTGGGATATACGCCCCTATGAGGGTTATCAGTGGTGCTACAGTCGCCGGTTTCCTACACCCGAACACCGGCAGGATCAGAAAGTATATCTTTGGTTTGGCGGTATCGACTGTATGGCCGATATCTGGCTGAACGGGACAAAAGTGGGTTCTACGGAAAATATGTTTATCGAACATTCCTTCGATGTAACCGGTTTGCTTGAAAGCGGTAAGGAAAATGAACTTCAGGTGATCATCCGTTCGGCTGTCGTCGAAGCGCAGAACTACCTGTTAAGCCCTTTGGTAAACAAAAGTACCGGAAACGCCAACACAGAATCGGCCTTTATCCGGAAAGCGCCGCACATGTACGGCTGGGACATCATGCCACGACTGGTGAGCGCCGGTTTGTGGCGTGATGTTGAACTCCGTACGGTCGACCCTGTCCGTTTTACAAATGTTCACTGGATGACTGCGAGAGCGGACGTCGAAAGACGGAGAGCCGGTATTATCCTTGACTATCAGTTGAAAATTCCGTTCGACCGGATCGGTAAATGCCAGGCTGTCGCTACTCTGAAAAGGAACGGGAAGGAAGTTTACCGCCGATCGTGGCCTGTTATCTCTTTTGCCGCCCGCCAGTCGATAAATGTAAGCGACGCCGATTTCTGGTGGCCGCGCGGATATGGCGAACCTGCGCTGTACGAAGCCGAAATATCAATTGTAGATGAAGATGGAACGATGCTGGCATCCGACGGGAAAAACATCGGGTTGCGTACCGTTGCCCTGGATTATACCGAACTGACCTCACCGGAAAACCCGGGGGAGTTCTGTTTTAAAGTCAATGGCGAAAAGATTTTCATCAAGGGTAGCAACTGGGTTCCGATGGACGCCCTGCACAGCCGTGACGCTACACATTTACCGGAAATTATTAAAATGGCCGTCGACCTGAACTGTAACATGCTCCGCTGCTGGGGAGGCAATGTGTACGAAGACCATGCTTTTTTTGACCTTTGCGACCAAAACGGTATCCTGGTATGGCAGGATTTTGCTATGGCCTGTACACCATACCCGCAAACCGATGATTTTGCCGAAAAAATCAAAACGGAAGTTACATCGGTCGTTCTAAAACTGCGGAATCATCCGAGTATAGCCCTGTGGGCGGGGAACAACGAAAACGACGAATCGCTCGGCTACCAGTTAAGCGATTTCAGTATTAATCCGAACAGGGATCGAATCAGCCGTCAGGTCATACCCTGTATCATTTTCGAATTGGATCCGACACGTCCCTATCTCCCCAGTTCGCCGTACTACACGCAGGCCTATTACGATGCAGGCCGAGATGTAAACAGGTTGCCCGAAAGGCACCTGTGGGGTCCGCGCGGTTATTACAAAGCGCCTTTCTACACGGACCAGCATGCCCATTTTGTCAGCGAAATAGGCTATCACGGCTGTCCCAACAGGGAAAGTCTGGAAAAGATGTTCGATAAGGATTTTGTGTATCCATGGAAAAAGGGAACGTTCGAATGGAACGAACAATGGCAGATCAAAGCGGTACGCGCTCATGAATATTCCCACAGTCTTGACAGGCGGAATGATCTGATGGTAAATCAGATAAAGGAACTGTTCGGCGAAGTTCCGACTGACCTTGACCGTTTTATTTTCGCCTCGCAGGCGGTGCAGGCCGAAGCAAAAAAATATTTCATCGAGTTTTGGCGTTCGGATAAATTCAAACGGACGGGCATCCTGTGGTGGAACCTGCACGACGGATGGCCCATCATCTCGGATGCCATTACCGATTATTATTTTGGTAAAAAGTTAGCCTATTATTACATCAAACGTGTTCAGTATGACGCCTGTGTGATGATTCTGGATGCCGATGGCGGCCATCACCCGGTAGTGGCGGTTAACGATACCCGAATTGAAAAACAGGGGTCGGTTGTAGTGAGAGACCTGCATACAAAAGAGGTAATATTTTCAAACAGTTTCACTATTCCTGTAAACGGGAAAACCCTCATCGGCAATATCCCTGAAAATGACAGGCAATCGATGTGGCTGATTGAATATACCATCGGAAACGGGAAATTTACCAATCATTATTTAGCCGGCAAAGCGCCATTCAAACTGAAAGATTACGAAGAATGGTATAAAAATCTGGGAATCAAACGAAATTAAAATTAATCTAACATAGAAATTAGTACTATTAATCCTTGATTCGTCGACGTGCGTCAGCGGCGTTATCGTATATTTTTTCTTTCGAAATGCCGGCAGCCGAATACATGGCAAAAATATTTTCTTGCGGCGTTTCCGGCGGAACGGTATGTGATGCCGCCAATATGTATCCGCCGCCATCTGCTGTCATGACATCAATCAGTTTTGCCGTTGTCTTTTCAACTTCCAACGCTGTTCCGTTTGGGAGAAGCCACTGCGTATCAATGCCTCCCATGAAAGTCAGCGCTTTTCCGTATTCCTTTTTCAATTCCGGTGCATCCATTCCGGGGCAATTGCATTGGATGGGATTCAATACATCAACGCCAATTTCGATCAGGTCGGGTATGATGGGGCGTATTGCTCCGCAACAATGGTAAGCCGTCCAAAGTCCTTTTTGCTTTCCTACATCCAAAATTCTTTTCAGGTGGGGCTTAATGCTGCTTCGCCATGTATCGGGGTCCATGATCAATGCTTGTTGTCCGCCGACATCGTCGCCTGTCCATAGCCAGTCGAGTTCAAACTGACTAACGGCTTCCTGCGCAATTTCCACGGCAAAGTCGCCTGCTTTTTCCAATAAAAAATCCATAATCCGGGGCTTGAACAAGAGGTCGATTGTGGCATTTTGCATATTGCGAAGCCGGCAAATAAGTTCGAAAAGACAGGGCGACACATCGCATCCGATAAAATACTCATCCTTTAATGCAATGACAGGATTCATGTTTGTAAGCAGTTCGGGAATTTTATCAAACGGAAACTGGTAGTTTAAAATTTCATCATCCGGCAGATCAGCCAGCGGATAATGCTTGATTTGATTAAACGGACCTGTTTTCACCCACTGGATACCCCATTGATCCGTATGGGTATCTCCGTCGTGGCGGTGTACGATGCCTTCCATGGCATGGTTGTTGGCGACCCAGGTTTGCCGCACATCGTCTTCCAGGACGGTAGAAACATATCGCACCGGTATTTCAAGCGTTTTTGCAAGAATTTCCGCCGTTTCGGGATGAAACCACATCCATATCGGAACCCTGTCCGGATAGTTCCGGCTTAATGAAGCATTTACCCGTTCTTTTGAATTCATCTTCTCAAATTTAAAAACTAAGTTTAATTGCCGCAAAGATAAACCGGTTCATTGACTTTTGCAAGTTCCGGTCAGGTAAAATTACCATGAGATTACAAGCGACGAATTCAGGAAGATTATTATTTTGTTTATCTCCTGTTTTGTATTATCTTTGTGGCAATTTTACTTTGCATAAATAAATTAATATATGTATGATCAGTATTGAAGCAAGCGTGTCGAAAGGCTGGTTACATCAGACGGCCGGTTTTATTTTCGACAACAAGTATTACCTTGATCCCGTATACCGGTTGGAACAGGATTTGCAGATTCACGAATATGTCAAAAATCAGTTTCCGTGTTATCCGATATATAACATGGAGGCGAATTTAATGCAGGCAAAGTACATGAGGAGCAATCATGTTTTGGTGGGCGCTATTCAGCCCAACATGATATTGGCTGCCATCCTCGGCGCCAGGTTTTCTTTTCATGAAGATAAGGATGCCGATGTTTCGGGTAAACCGCTCGAATCACTTTCAAAAAAAGAGGATTTACCTGACATGGCGGAAATTTTGAATCATCCGCTTGTCCGGGATTTGGATGATCAAATCAAACGAATTTCCGAAAAGCATCCCGATCTAAAGGTAATACCTCCTTTTTTCTGGGACGAATCGGGGCGTGCGACCATTCATGGGATTATCACCACATCACTGAAACTTACCGGCGACAGTATTATGATTACAATGATGAACGATCCCGAACTTGCACATGCCATTCACCGTTGGATTACAAATGCTTATGTTGCGTTGATCCGGCATTTTTCAGAGCTGGCAAACCTCCCTGTTAATTCCGTTCATGTCGGCGAATGTTCAGGAATAATGCTCTCTGCCGATTTGTATGATGAATTTATCGTTCCCTACATTAATCAGCTGGGCAGAGAATTGGGCCCTATCCGATTGCATAGCTGCGGTTTTTCCGATCACATCGCCGAATCTATATTGCACATCAGGAACCTTCAGATTTTCGATACCGGTTCGGACAGTTCCCTGCATTTGATCCGTAAACTGAAAGGCCCTGACTTTATGATCCATGTCGCTCCTCCGATCGAACATTTGATGAAAGGCATACCCCGGTCCCGAATACTGGAATGGCTTGACAGGACACTGGAAGATAACGTTCATGGCCCCCTGCAGATCGCATATCATGTAGAACCTGATTATGAAATCGGTAATTGCCTTGCGATTCACAATGAACTTGAAAGAAGAGGTCTGGTTAATAATAAACGTTTATTTTAATGTTATAAAAATGAAGAATATGAATGTAAATCGCCGGACAGCCATTAAGGCAATGGGGTTGGCCGCTTTTGCATCTTCCATGCATGCAAATGAGCTTTTACAAAAAGGCGCCGGCGGGGATGTTATATTAAAAAACGAAGAAGGGCGTCACGTTTCCACAAAGTCTGCAACTGCATCAGCATCTGGCGTTCAGGCTGAAAAAGTTAAGGTGGCTATCGCCGGAACAGGTAACAGGGGAACGGGACATATAAGAACACTCCTGAGCATGGATGGCGTTGAGATTGTCGCCGTATGCGATCTTGACGGAAACAGGGCGGAAAATGCAGCCGGTTTGTGCGAAAAGGCAGGCCGGAAAAAACCGTCAGTATACTGTAAAGATGGTAACACCTATAAAGAAATGCTCGATCAGGCAAGACCGGACGCTGTCATTATCGCCACTTACTGGGATTCGCATACAGCCATCGCACTTTATGCCATGAATAAAGGCATATACCCCGGGATAGAAGTGCCGGCTGCCCTTACGGTGAAGGATGCGTGGAACCTTGTCGGGACGTCCGAAAAAACGGGAATACCCTGTATGATGCTCGAAAACTGGAGTTTCAGGCAGGATAATCTGGCTTTGCTGAATATGAAACGGTTGGGTTTGTTTGGGGATATCGTGCATTGTCATTGCGCCCATTCGCATGATTGTATCGATCACTGGTTTTTCGACGCCGAAACGGGAAATCAAAAATGGCCTGCCGAATATCTGCTGAAATACAACCGCGATCAGTACCCCACGCATAGTGTAGGGCCGATATTGAGCTGGATGGACATCAATCGGGGTGATATTTTTACAGAGATTTACTCGACCGCTTCGGCCTCCAAAGGTATAAATGCCTATTTCAAAAGGAAATTCGGAGACGGTCATCCCAATGCAAAGATCAGTTGGAAACAGGGCGATATCGTCACATCCACCCTGAAAACCAAGTCGGGGAAAACGCTTGTAATCAATTATGACATGCAGTTGCCGCGTCCGTATTCCAACAGATGGCTGCTGCAGGGAACTAAGGGCGTATACGACGAAGAGAAAAATTCGATATATCTTCTTGGCAATTCCCCCAAATATCATGAATGGGAAGCATGGAAGCCCTATGAGGAAAAATACAACCACAAGTGGTGGAAGGCCGATTATTCTTCGCAATCGCACGGCGGTACCGATTATGTGATGCTTAACGAGTTTATTGAAGCTGTGCGTGCTAAAGGATCTACCCCGATAGACGTTTACGATTCGGCAGTCATGACAGCCATCGTGGAACTTTCGGGCATGTCCATCCAAAAGAACGCACCGGTACCGTTCCCCGATTTTACCGGAGGCAAATGGAAAACCGGTCAACCTTATTTTGCACTGGATAAATAAAATAATGAGTAAGATAACGATTTGGATCAGTTGTATCTTATTTTTTGGAATGGCCTGTTCACAACCGTATCAGAAAATAAGGTATGTAACAAATCATTTTCAATTGACGCTTTCCGACAGTGGACAAACGGAGCAGTTTATTGATTTGCGAACCGGTAAGAATTATGTAGACGATGCAGATACGAGGTTTTGTATACTCAGGCTTCACAAAAATGATATAGGTGTAACCTCCGATAAAGTAGTAACAAAGGGAAATATGTTGATGTTTTCTTTTCCTGAAACACATGTTAAAGTAAAGATCAAGGTTACTGCGGAAAAGTCATATTTGATGTTTGATGTTGTTGAAATTACCGGTGGCGACTTTTATTCGCTTCAATTTGCACGCATACCATTGACAATCGACTATCGGAAGGACGATTTTGCAGCAAGTGCCATGAGCCGGAAAATGAACACCACAACGCTTGATTATCCGGGCAGATCGAATTTGCCTGGAGGTCATTGTTTCAACGCACTGGGTTACAAAGGAGCAGGTATATTCTTGCTTGGAATGCCAGAAGAGTTGCTGCGTGAAACAATGAAGCAGGTTGTAGATGCCATTGTGCCGGAAGAAATGCCCGTTTCCCATGCGGGAGGCCCTTACGCAATGGATGATATGAGAAATTACGGTTCCTATATCATCACGTCAGTACCGATTACCGAACAGCAGGTGGGTGAATGGGTGGCGCATCTTTCCCGCTTCGGCGTCGACCAGGTTGATTTTCATCAGGGAGGCGCGTTCCGGCAAGGTGATTTTCATTTCAATGAAACAGCCTATCCGAATGGCGTGTCCGATTTTCGGAAAATGAGCGATGCATTCCAAGAACACGGGTTCGTGACCGGATTGCACACGTATGCCCAATTTCTGAGTGAACAG
>Ga0082212_10011742_pt1 | contig 11080 bp, 12 predicted proteins | sample TergutNt197P3_FD_71548 | JGI IMG/M metagenome (GOLD analysis project Ga0082212, IMG submission 71548) | Neocapritermes taracua P3 segment gut microbial communities from Petit-Saut dam, French Guiana - Nt197 P3 | ecosystem: Host-associated > Arthropoda: Insects > Digestive system > Gut ... | reverse complement strand
CGACTCCTGCATGGCGAATTTGATGCGCCCCGCGCTCTACGGCGCGTATCATCACATCACGGTCATGGGCAAGGAGAATTTGCCGAATGATCATGTTTATGATGTGACCGGTTCGCTCTGCGAGAACAACGACAAATTCGCGATCGACCGCGCCCTGCCCGAACTCGCGCCCGGCGACCTCGTGGTGATTCACGACACCGGCGCGCACGGTCATGCGATGGGTTTCAATTACAACGGCAAACTCCGCTCCGCCGAGTGGCTCGTCCATTCCGACGGCACACCCGAACTCATCCGCCGCGCGGAAACCCTCGACGATTATTTCGCGACGCTACCGACCTGACATCCCTGCGGGATTTTCATTTTTCATTCTCCATTCTCCATTCTCCATTTTCCATTCCCATGCGCTGTCCATATTGCAAATCGACGAAAAACTGGAAGATGAAAACGCCCCGCTGGGTGCGTTTCACTCCGGGGCCGATGCGCAACATGCGTTGTTCGGATTGCCGCCGCGAGTACATGCGTTGGCTGGGGGTGTTCGGAATCGGTCACAAAACCGCGCGGTTTTTCACCTACGCGTGGCGCGGGTTGTGGATTGCGGCGGTCATGTTTTCAATCGCGTGGTATTTGCCGGGGATGTTGTTTTGAGCGGCGCGGAATTCAAATGCCGGCGTTGCGGCGCGTGTTGCCGTCAGCCGGGGTTCGTGCGATTGGAGGGGGACGAAGCCGCCGCGATCGCGGCATTTCTCGGATTGGGTGAAAATGAGTTCGCGGACAAGTTCACGGATTTGTCCGCCGACCGCCGCGCGTTGATTTTGAAAGAGGCGGCGGACGGCGCCTGCGTTTTGCTGGGCGCGGACAATTTGTGCGCGGCGAATCCGGTGAAGCCGCGTCAGTGCCGCGAATTCCCGTTCACATGGAGCAACGGGAATTCGGCGGAGGTGTGTCCGGGAATAATGTAGGACGGGTCTCCGACCCGTCTTCCGATTTTTCGTTTATGAAACGGGACGAGTCTCCGACCCGTCCCACATTTTCACAGACCGCACATCTGTTTGATGCTGGCGATGTCGGCGGCGGATTGGGTGATGCCCTTGGCGGGTTTTTTAATGCGGGCGGCGAGTTTGAGCGCGACATCCAACGCCTCGACGCAATCTTTGATGAATTGGCGGCGCACGGTGTAGGGGTCGTCCGGGTCGCCCTCGGCGCGGAGCGCGTGGCAGTCGAATTCCACAACGCCTTTCCAACCGATGTCATTCAACGCCTTGAACATGAACACCGTCTCCTTCAACCCTTCGGGTCCGACAAGCGGCGGGAAATCATTGTCGAACTGCGCCTTGATCTGCGAGCCGAAATGCAGGAATTTCAACTTGTTCATCGAGCACAAGTACGAAACGGTCATGACCGCGTTGAGCAGGCACATTGATTCGTGCTGCAGGAGTTCCGGGTTGACGCCCCAGAAGTCCGGCCTCTTCAATTTGCCGCAGATGAAGCCGACCGCGTGTCCGCTGGTGGGCAGGAACATTTGTCCGCGGGGTTCGTTCGGCTTGGGTTCGATTGTCGCGCCGGTGTAATTTTTCAGCCCCTTTTCGGCGATGTAGTCGGTGACGGTGTCGAGACCCTGCGCGAGCCATTCGTAAACGTTCTCCCACTGCGTAATGGCGGGGACTTCAAAGCCGTCGCGCGCGACCCAGTAGATGTAGTGTTTGGCGCCGAAGAACGCGCCGATGCGCAGGCAGCGTTTGACTTTCGCGGCGGCGAGGGCGCGGATTTTCGGATCGGGGTTGCAGAGTCCGCCGTCGCGGAAAAGTGGATTTCCGTGGAGGGAGCAGGTGGCGGCGTTGACTTTGATGCCGGCGGAGTCGAGCGTCTTTTTCAGCGCGCGCAACTTCTTGTAAACTTCGGATTTGGGGTCGAGGTCGTCCTCCAAATTCTTCGGGTCCCACGGGACGAGGTCGTCGTCGTGGAACGATGTCGCCTCGATGAGGCCGGCTTTCGCGGCTTCGGCGAGTAGCGCGGCGACTTCCGCGGAGTCGATTTTTTTCATTACGGAGCCGCCGAACGGATCCGAAAGGGGATTGCCGACGCACCAGAAGGGCATCGAGCGCATTGTGACGCAACTTTTCGCGGCTTTCGTTTTCATGTGTTTTGGGGTTGTGTGAAATTTCGGATGGATTATATCACAATCTTTTGGTATAATCAAAGGAAGTCCCGAAATAACAAAACCAAAACCACACAAAAAACCACAACCGCAATGAAAACATTCGCATTCATTCCGTTTCTCACAATCGCCGCCCTCGCGCTGACATCGTGCGGACGCAACGACACCGCACCCGCCGCCGACGGTTCCGACGACAACGCGCCCGCCGCAAGCGCCAAACCCGCCGCCGCAGTCAAAGGCACGCCCGCCGAAGCCGCGAAAGCCACCATGCAGGCGCAGGTAGACGCGGTCGCCAAAGGCGACTTCAAGGCGCTCTACACCGGCCTCCCCGCGTCCTACCAGAAGGACATCTCGACGGTCGTCAAGGCCGCCGCCGCCAAACTCGACGCCGACATCTACAAGGGCGTGAGCGAACTGCTCGTCGCCGCCGCCGACATCGGCGTTGCAAACTCCAAACTCGTCGCGGAAATGTTCTCCGACGACGAAATGACCGTCTCCGCCGCCGAAGTGAAAGCCGCCGCGACCGCGATTCAGGGACTCGTCAAAAAAATCACGCTCGACTCCCTCAAGAAAGGCGACATCGCCGCGATCCTTTCCAACAAGGAATTCGCCGAAGTCGGCAAACTCATGAAGGACAAAGTCCCGTTGCCGAAAATCACCGGCTCGAAGGAGAACGCCGACGGCTCCGTGACGATCACATTCACCGACGCGGACGGCGACGAGGATGAGTCCGAATATGTCAAAGTGGACGGCGTTTGGATGCCGGCCTCAATGACGGAGGATTGGTCCGACAAAGTGAAGGAAGCGCTTGCGGACATCGCCGAATTCAAAGTCGACGAGGAAAGCAAGGCGCAATACATGAGCATCCTCCCGACATTGAAAATCGGTTTGGAAGGGCTCAAAAAGGCGAAGACGGAAGCCGAATTCCAACAAGGCGCCATGATGCTCATGATGCCCATCATGATGATGCAGATGGGTAGCGGCGGCGGCTTCGACTTCGACGACGATGATGATGACGACGACGAATAAAATCAGCGACGAATAAAATCGTCCCGCAGACATCTTACACAGCGGGGACGGGCTCGCCCCGTCCCCGCGAAACGACAACAGGCAAACACGGGGAAAACGCAATGAATCCCACCGAAACACTTATTGAAAGCGTAGTGAACGACATGAGAGTGCTTCCGGAAGACACACTCCGCGAAGTGCGCGATTTCGTCCGGTTCAAAAGAGACCGCATCCCGACGAATGTCAATCGCCTTGATGAAAACGAAAAAGCGCGACGATCCGCCGCGTTTGAAAGACTTATGAAGTTCAGAGGCACGCTCGACCGTAAAATCGACATCAAACAAGAATTGACGGAAGCATATACCGAAATGTATGAGAATTCTTTTCGACACTAATGTGATTCTCGACATTATCGAAAAACGCGATGAGTTTGCCGAAGCGTCGTTTCGTTTGTTTCAAATGTGCGAGGACGGCTTTGTCGAAGGTTTTGTATCCACGCAAAGCGTCGCCGATATTTTTTACATACTTCGTAAAAATTATCCCGCAACGAAGAGAAAAGAATTGTTACGCGACGTTTGCGCCGTATTGGATGTGGTTGATGTCGTCAAATTGCATGTCCTCTCCGCATTGTCCGATGACGGTTTCCCCGACTTGGAAGACGGCATAATTTCCAAGTGCGCCGAAGACAACGGTATCAATCACATCATCACCCGCAACAAACAGGACTTCGCGGCATCACGAATCCCCGTCGCGACACCACGGGAATTTTTGGACAAAATGCGCGTCTGACACCATACCAAACACCATGAAAAACATCAACCGCCGCCTATTCATCCCATCCTTCATCCTCTCCGTTTTCACGACAGTTTCGTGTTTCAGCGATAGCAATGTCGTTCAAACCGCCACCACCAATCCCGTCGCCGCCAATCCCGCCGACGAAGCGCGCGCCGCTGTGCAGAAGACGTTTGACGCGCTTGCCAAAGGAGATGTGAAAACCGCCTACTTGCAATTGCCGGCCTCATATCAAAAAGACATTTCGTCTGTTGCCAAGGCAATAGCGGGTAAAATCGACGACGACATCCACAAGAGCGCCAGCGAAATGTTGATCGCTTTTGCGGATTTCGTCATTGCAAAAGCAGACGAAATCGTACGTGAATTCACTTGTGCGGACGAACCGGATCCGGGCGACCCGACAGCCGCCGATTTAGCCGCTTCCGCCGCCGCGTTGAAAAGACTCGTGGGCAAACTCGATTTGAAAACCCTTCAAAAGGGCGATGTCGCCGCCATGCTCGGCAACCCCGAAATCGCCGAAATCCTTGTTCTGTTCAAAAACATCATTTCCGAACTTAAAATCACCGGCGCGGTTTTGAATCCGAACGGAACCGTGACGGTTTCGGTGCAACATCCGTACTTGCGCGTACAGGGCAACGAATTGCGTAAAGTCGAGGGAGCGTGGATTTCCGACATCGTGGCAAACGATTGGAAAATACGCATCGGCAGAACGCTCGCCGACATCGCGAAATTCAAATGGGACAAGGAGGAAAAACGGGATTTTATCTACGATATGAAAAAAATGACAAGAGATTTTCAAAGGGGAAAAAATTCGCAAACTCCCGTCAACACGCAGTTTGAAGTTGAACTTGCCATTATGTTTTTAATGGGCCTGTTACACCATTAAACGTCAATGACTCCCGCCGACGCATTCGCGCTTGTACGCGCCAGCCACAAAAACGGACGGCTCCCGCACGCATTCATCCTCGCGGGTGAGCCGCGCGGTGCCGGCACGTCGCTCGCCGTCGACATCTGCCGCATGTTGCTCTGCCGTGAAAAAACGCTGTGCGACGCTTCCACATTTTGCGCGGATTGCGACCTCGTCGAACGCCGAATGCACGCCGACACCCTCTGGATCGAACCGGAAAAAAAATCGCGCGTCATCGGCGTGGACACCGTGCGCGAAACCATCCTCCCGTGGGCGGTCGCCGGCTCATACTCCGGCGGTTGGAAAATATGCGTCATGCTCTTCGCCGACCGCCTCAACGAATCCGCCGCAAACGCGTTCCTCAAAACGTTGGAGGAACCCGCCGAACACACGCTCTTCCTGCTCGTCACGGACTCGCCCGAAACCCTGCTCCCGACAATCATTTCGCGTTGCCAACGCATCAACCTCTCCGAAGGACGGCGCGTTCCCGCCGAGCCGTGGCGCTCCAAAACGCAGACGATTCTCGCCGCGCATTCCACCGCCTCCGCGCTGCGCGTTTACGCGACCGCCGGGGCGCTTGTCGATCTCTTCGACGAAATCAAAACCCACGCCGAGGAACTCGGCAGGGAGCAGCGTAAAAATTCCGAAATCGAGGAGGACGCGGAAACATCCGCCGCGTGGGTCTCCGCCCGCGCCAAGGAAATGCGCGCCGCCGTCTTCGCCACGATTAAAGAGTGGTATCGCGATATTTTGGTAATGACTTCCTGTCCTCCGGAAAAAGAAAGGGGCGACTGCCCCTTCAATCCCGAATATTCCGAAATCATCGCCTCCAAAGCCGCCGCCTGCGAACCCAAACTTGCGATCCAATTCATCAAGATGACGGACGAGATGATGTCGCAAATCGAAAACCGCAACATCCGCGAAACCCTCGTCTTCCCATACTGGTTCACATGGCTGAAATAACAATTATCAATTATCAATTATCAATTTGAAAACTAAATAACTTTCAACTTTCAACTTTCAACTCTCAACTAAAAAATGAAACTCTCAAAGAAAAAAGCATTTCGCAAAGTCAAAATCGGCGTCATCGGCTGCGGCATGATTTCCGACACATATTTCGGCGCGTCCAAAAAATTCAACATGATCGACGTGGTCGCGTGCGCGGACATAATCCCCGAACGCGCGCTCGCAAAACAGGAAACATACGGTTGCAAGGCGATGACCAACGCCGAACTGCTCGCGCGCGACGACATTGAGATCGTCCTCAACCTCACGCCACCGCAAGTCCACTCCACAATCGCGCTCGACTCCCTCCGCGCCGGCAAACACGCCTACTCCGAAAAACCCTTCGGCGTCGATTTCGCCGACGCGCAGAAAGTCATGAAACTCGCGAAGGAAAAAGGACTGCGCGTCGGTTGCGCGCCCGACACTTTCCTCGGCGGCGGACAGCAAACCGCCCGCAAACTCCTCGACGACGGTTGGATCGGCCGCCCCATCTCCGCCACCGCGATGGTGCTCGGACGCGGTCCCGAAAAGTGGGGGCAGGCGCCGTTCTTCTACGACTACGGCGCCGGTCCGATGCTCGACCTCGGCCCCTACTACATCACCGCGCTCGTTAATCTTTTCGGCCCCGCGAAACGTGTCTGCGCGATCACGACCAAAGGTTCGGAGTTCCGCACATTCGGCGCCGAAATCGCCGAAACCTACCGCAAACAATACAAGCCATACGACCGCTACCCGGTGAATGTCACGACGCACCTCACGGGCGTTGTTGAGTTCGCGAACGGCGTGCTTGCGACCGTCATCGCCTCCTTCGACTGCCACGCGCACAGACATCCGCCGATTGAGGTTTACGGCGAGGAGGGCACGATGTCCGTCCCCGACCCCAACGCATTCGACGGACCCGTGCGCATTTTCCGTCGCGAAAAATCCGCTTGGGCCGACGCGCCGCTCACGCACGGCTACACGGACAACAGTCGCAGCATCGGCGCCGGAGACATGGCGATCGCGATTCAGACCGGACGCAAACACCGTTGCTCCGGCGAACAGGCGAACCACGTTTTGGAGATCATGCTCGCGTTTGACAAATCCTCTAAATCCGGCGCGTTCGTGAACCTCCAAACCACCTGCGACCGCCCCGCCCCATTGCCGTTGGGATTGGAACCCGGCGAAATCGAAAAGTAACATCGGATTTTTTAACAATGAAAAACATGAAAAACATGAAAATTTCACATATTATTTTTCCATGATTTTTATGTTTTTCATTGTTAGATAAAACATCGTTTAACATGAATGTTTACGCAATTATAATGGCGGGTGGACGCGGGGAGCGGTTTTGGCCGTTGTCACGCGCGTCGCGTCCGAAACAGTTTGTCTCGCTCTTCGGCGGAACGCCGCTCATCACGCAGGCGGCGCAACGGCTTGACGGTTTTCTGCCGCCCGAAAACATCATCGTCATAACCTCCGCCGATTTGATGGAGCAGACGCGCGCGGCGCTTCCCGCGTTGCCGCCCGAAAACATCATCGGCGAACCGTTCGGACGCGACACAGCCGCCGCGTGCGCGACCGCCACCGCGCTCGTCGAACGACGCGGCGGCGAAGGTGCCGTCGCGATCATTCTCACCGCCGACCAAATCATCGGCGATGTCCCTGTTTTCCAACAAACCCTGCGCGACGCATCGGAAATCGCGGCGAAATCGGAAGCGATAGCGGTCATCGGCGTTAAACCGAATCATCCCGCGACGGGGTACGGGTATATTGAATGTAGCGGCGTTGCTGCGCAACGCCTGGCGGACCACAGGTCCGCCGCTACACTTTTGGCGGACGACACGTCCGCCGCCACAACATTTTCCCGTGTCCTGCGTTTCGTCGAAAAACCCTCGCTTGAAACCGCGAAAGAGTATGTCGCGTCGGGAAGATTTTATTGGAATTCCGGAATGTTCGTGTGGTCGGCGCGCACGTTGAAAAACGCCCTGCGCGAGTTCCGTCCGCAACTGCTCGAAACATACGAGCGACTTCTCCCCGCATTCGGCGCTCCCGGTTTCGACGCGGCGCTTCTCGCCGAATACAACCGGCTTGAAAAAATCTCAATCGATTACGCCGTGATGGAACACCACCGTGATATTGTGATGGCGCGTTGCGAGTTCGCGTGGGACGATGTCGGGACGTGGGCTTCGGCGGCGGACCACATCGGTTACGACGCTTCCGGCAACGCCGTTCACGGCCTCGCCGAACTCCTGCGCGCTTCCGGCAACACGGTCGTGAACACAGAAAACGGACACCTCCTCGCGCTCATGGACGCGGATGATTTGGTCGTGGTTCACACGAAAGACGCGACCCTCGTCTGCCCGAAAAAATCGTCGCAAAAACTAAAGGACCTCGTTCAGCAAATCGGAAAAAATCCGGCAAACAAAACTTTCACATGATTCAAATATTCCTCAAAACATTCGCCGTGATTTTCCTCGCGGAGTTGGGCGACAAGACGCAATTGGCGATGATGACGGGCGCGTCGGCGACGGACGGCAAGGGGCATTGGGCGGTGTTCGCCGGCGCCGCGTTCGCGCTTGTCGTGTCCTCCGCGCTTGCGGTTTTCGTCGGCGCGAAACTGGGCAAACTAATTCCGCCGCGCGCGATACAGGCCGCCGCCGGATGCGTGTTCGTCGTGTTCGGGCTGATTTATCTGAAGGGCGCGATTTTTCCCCCGGCCGCCCCCTAGACTTGCGTCGCCGGAAACAAAATGATATGCTTTCATCCGGATTGGCATTCCGCCGACCGAAACAAAAAAACATAAAAAACTCATATCCACACAAAATATGAAAACACTGCACATCGCACTTTGCGCGGCAATCGCCGTCGCCACCGTTGCTCAAGCCGACACATTCGCCGAGAAAAACTACGCGTTCGGCGGTTTGGGCATAATCTCGTATGGCGACGCGTCGCTAACCGGGTTCATTCTTGAAGGCGGCGTCAATTACAATGTCGCCTCGCAAATCGACGCCATCGGCACGATCAGGTACAACACCGCCAGCAAAGGCGGAGTTACCGCCAGCAGGTTTGACATCGGCGCCGACGGTATGTATTGGTTCTCGCCGAAACAGAAAATCAATCCGTTTGCCGGCGCGGGTTTGTTCGTCGCGAGCGCCAAGGCAGAAGCAAAATACAACATCGGATTCGGCGAATACAAATCCAGCGTTTCCGAAACGAAGGTCGGCCTAAAACTTTTCGGCGGCGCGGAAATCGACCTCGACCCCGCGATTTGGTTCCGTCCGGGCATTGAAATCGATTTCATAAGCAGCAGCAACGACATTGGCATTGGCGTCACCGGCGGTTACAAAATCACCGAGGAACTTTCGCCTTATGCGAAATTCGAGTTTTGGACCAAGAACAGCGATGTCGTTTTGATGGTCGGCGCCACGTTCAAATTCTGACGAACCGATCGAATACAAATAACATCACGCCATGCGGCGCGGAGTGCCGGACACAGTCCGTAACCCCGAGCCGCATTTTAGTTAGTAGTTAGTAGTTAATAGTTAATAGTTAGTAGTTAGTAGTTTATAGTTTTAACTTTTAACTTTTAACTCTCAACTCTCAACTTTCAACTCTCAACTTATACCCCGCCCAATGCACGGTTTCTATCAGTGCGGGGTTCGAGAGTTTTTTTCGGAGTTGTGAAATGTGCTGGTCGAGTGTGCGTGTGCCTCCGGAATACGAAACACCCCACACTTCGTCAAGCAACTTTTCACGCCGTAACACAACTCCGGGATTCGCGTTGAAATACGCCAATAATCGCACTTCCTTTTCCGTGAGCGGCGCGACGTTTCCATCCGGTGCGGTCAACGTGAAACGCCGCGCATCGACAACATCCGCGCCGATTTTGAAATGCTCATCCGCTCGCGCTGTGGCAGTGTTCGCGAAGATATTCGCGGCGCTCCGCCGCAACACCGCCGCGACACGCGCGAGCAGTTCCCGGTTTCCAAACGGCTTTACGATGTAATCGTCCGCGCCGAATCCGAACGCGAGTACTTTGTCGATTTCCTCGCCTTTCGCGGTTAGGAAAATCACCGGCAAATCCGGATGTTTCGCGCGCAACTCCCGACACACGTCAAACCCGTTTTTCTTCGGCATCATTATGTCGAGCAACACTAAAGTAGCACAGGCTTCCAAGCCTGTGTTTACAATGCGCAGCGCTTCCTCACCATCCGCCGCCGTCGCGGTTTCATAACCCTCGCTCTTCAACAGGATTTCAAGACCCTCGCGGATGTTGCGGTCGTCTTCAACAATTAAGATTTTATGCATGGTAATTTTTTGTTTTAACAGGAAATAAACGAAATAAATGAAACCTTAAAATGTTTTATTTTTTGTTTATTTTGTTTATTTCCTGTTATATAATGCTAATGTGAAAACACTGCCGCCGCCGTCGCGTGGTGTGTATGTTAGTGTTCCACCCATGGCGGCAGCGAGTTTGCGGGCGATGGCGAGTCCCAAGCCGAAGCCGCCTACGGTCGCGGTGTTGGAATCGTCGGCGCGGAAAAACGGTTCGAAAATCTTTTTCGCCAAACGTGGCGGAATGCCAGGTCCGCGATCCATGACACGAACGCAAACCGCGTCGCCGGCATTGACGACATCAATTTCCGGATTTTCACCCGCGTACTTTTTCGCGTTGTCGATGAGGTTGATTAGAATCTGCCGGACGGCGTCGGCGTTGGCAAGTGTAGCGGCGTTGCTGTGCAACGCCGGGCGTTCCACAGGAACGCCGCTACACATTTCCGCGATCTCCCCCACATCGCACTCTTCCAACTTCATCGGTTTGTTTCTTCCGAATTCCAACACATCCGAAACGAGCGCGCTTAAACGGCGCGATTCGTCGGCGATGATGTGAAGGAATTTTCCGGATTGTTCGGGCGATTCCACTTTGTTGTCCGACAACATTTCCGCATACATGCGAATACTTGTTAGCGGGGTGCGCAACTCGTGCGAGACGTTGGAGACGAAAGTCGTTTTGCGCAACGCGTCCAATCGTTGCCGACGCGCGTCGCGGGCGAGGAGCGCCGCTCCGATTCCCACCGTAAACAGGAGTGATAGAAAAATCAACGCGGGCGCGATGAATGCGAGCGGGTCTTCGTGTTCGTCGCGATATCCGGTCGTGACATATTCCAGCGTCCAATGCGGAAGAACGGGTGACAACGAAATCGAATTTTCAAATTCCTCCGCCTCTCCGT
>Ga0082212_10011741_pt1 | contig 11080 bp, 6 predicted proteins | sample TergutNt197P3_FD_71548 | JGI IMG/M metagenome (GOLD analysis project Ga0082212, IMG submission 71548) | Neocapritermes taracua P3 segment gut microbial communities from Petit-Saut dam, French Guiana - Nt197 P3 | ecosystem: Host-associated > Arthropoda: Insects > Digestive system > Gut ... | reverse complement strand
ATATCGGTCGCGCCCTGTCGTATGCCGCTAATCTGCTCAATCCTCAAAAAATATATATTGGCGGCGGCGTATCGGATTCATTGGAATTACTGTTGCCTGCCATCCATCAAGAATTTACCCGCGCAACCGTCAGGCAGTGCGCGGGCATCGAAATCGTTAAAACCGCGCTGGCCTACGATGCCGCGCTCATGGGAGCAGCCGCATTGGTCTTACATTCCATTTAAAAACCCAATCATTCAATCACAATGTTTTTCAATACTGAATTGCAGGAGGCTATTTTTTTATTTCCCTCTTTAGCATTGCGTATATTTCTTGCCATGGCTTGAAATACAAACCGTTGGATTCATCTGAAAGTTTGGCGTAAGTTTTTGAAGTGTAATAAATTTTGGTAGATTCAATTTCCTTAATTCCGTAATCGGTCATCAAGGCTTGTACCATGTTATTATCTATATGCATGGTTTCTACATCAATCTTCCCTTTGTTCAATTCTAACGCCTGCAAAGATTGTACGGTGCAAAAGCAAATCTGGTGTGAAAGCGATCTGAAAACGATTTCATTTAAAAACTGTTTTTTTGAAACTTTCTTTTCCATATAATCATATACTCTTGTCGCTATGTCATCATCTGCAACGGGACCTTCGATTATATCGTAGTCATGCGCTTGTTGCGTTTTTCTGTTGAGTCTGTTACTTACAATGAAATCAAGCCATTCTTCGCTGTAACCATCAAAACGAATAAGCTTCAAATCATCGTCATCAAAAAAACTTTCGTCAAATTCAAACTCGGTAACAACACCGTCCGTATCGTTATCTTCACCTTTTCTTAATGCCCAATATTCCGCCTGAGAAAACATTTTTGTAACATAAAATCCTTTTCCAAAATCTCTTCTTTTGCGGCAAAAGGAAAAATCAATGGTTTCTATCGCCTTGTAACTGCCATGATATACTTTCACTTCAGACCTCCATTTTTATAACATACCGTATATAAAGCCTTTAATGACCAATGCGGGTCCTCGGTGTGTAAAGTCCACCAATGTCTGAACAAATAATCCAAACCTCCATATTTCTCCAAATATAAATAAGCATCTTGTTTCCTCATTTTATACGCACGAGCAAACATCGTGATAATGAACGTTACAAATCGTACTTTATTTTGCGTTTCCTGATCAAGTTTACATTTTTGCTGTAATGATTCCATAATCGATCATGTTTTATTATGATGCAAAGGTACGAATATTTTCATATAAACCAATTTTATCCGACAATGTAATGTATCTTTCACCTTCACCACACGTCCGCCTTAAAAACCAAGTTCCAGACTTCGGATCAGCATGACAGCCGCTTTTGCGCGCGTCATGCGAGGTTCGGCAATTGAGTTGAAAATCCGGGTTGCTTCCGTATCGCTGTCCGACATTTTCAAAAGTTTCATCACATTGGCTGTCAATAGCACAACTTCATCGTCTTTGATAGGGCGGCTAAACCTTTTTCGACCGGCAGACAACCCGTGCAAAATGTCCAGAGATTGTGCGATGGCAAGTTCGTGTGCATAAGGATCGTCACCGTTGGCAGATTTATCGCCTACGTCCGCATAAAGTCCGAACACACGAACTAACCACGCCGTATATTCATCGACGCTGACCATTCGATCAGGTTCGAATTTATCATCAGATACGCCGCTAAAGACAAACGACGCAGCGAGCTGGCATATTTCGCCAGCAGCATCATGCCCTTCAAGGTCCGAGTAGGCGACGCGGACGGATTGTAGTGCACGGTTGACGGCGTCTAACTTGAGGGGGCGGCAATTGTTGGCCTTATCCCGTATTTCGAATAAGGTGGGGGCGATGAAACCGCCTTCGTCATATTCATTCCATGCATAAATAATAATACTCTTGAAATCGGTTGCCTTGTAATTGGCCTTTGTAAACTCGATGGCGTCCACGACTTGCTGTTGCAGTTCGGCAGGCGCCGGATATTGAATCCATGAGTTGCGAAGGTCTTCGATATTCTTATACCAGGGGCATCCGCAATAATAACGCGGCCGGTTGTCCCAGCCTGCAGTGACGGTTGGAATGGCAACTCCATTGCAACTGTTCCATATAGACCATCTTTCGCGTTCCATTTGTGAATTTTCCGCATAGGTAATGTCGTCCCTGCCTGCAACCACATAGGAACTGATACCGCTTGCGCGGCAGGCGGCAACCACTTTATTGATAGCATCCGGGTTTCGCGAGAAAGTCCCTATAATAACAAAAGGATCCGGAACGCCTTGCGCTGCACATTCGGAATAGAGCGCGTTCACGCAAGCGGAATAGGCGGAATCCGCATCATGAATATAAAATACGGGACGTCCTGAATTTGTTTTCACATAAGCGTCCGACTTGAAGTCTGTCGCGACCATGTCGGTAATCAGTTTCTTTTGCGCAGGGGTTGTCCAGTCGCCCACGGCGCCACGGAAGTTGCCGTCAAATGTATGGCACCATTGCAACGCGTTTCGCTGCAGTGACTTCACCCACAGATTTCGATGCAGGGAGCCGCCTTCGCTGTTCTGGTCGCCATACCACACGGGCGCCCAGTAATCAATGCCCGCCGCTTTGGCATAGCGAATCTCGCGTTCAACGGTCAACATATCGGTATATCGCGCGAGAACCTTGTTGTCGGGCTGGATAATACCGAACCAGGGTACGCGAAAATGATAATCCGTCGTTGCAGCCGCGTTCAGGTCGCGTTGTGGTATTCCCGAAAGGATACGTTCAATTTCCAGTCCGGCGCCCCATTTTTCACCTACCCAGGCATCCCAGCGGATGGCTCCCACCTTTACGAAATCTGAAGCGGGCTGCAAATTCTTTGTTCCGAAGACGTCCTTCACCGCGTTCAGGTATTGCATCCCGTGAACTGCATCCGGTTCGAGGTAGCTTCCTTCCGTCCATTCATTCCAGCAATTGATGTTCAGAATACGCGGACCGTCCGGTTCCGACAGAAGTCTGTCTTTGGTCAGTTGCAGGGCTGTCCTGAAATTTTCGGGTGTATTGTTACCCAGCGTATAGGTGAACGGATAGCCCCAGTTCCCCCACCCGTCGCTCAAATCACACCGCGGACTCGAATCCCATCCCACCGTTACATTGGGGAAATATGGAACGTCATATTCCTTTTTAACCTGCTCCCAATGGGCGAAATATACATCGCGGACTTTATTGTAATCTGTTTGCACGTCAGGTAAATCGGCATGGTGTATCCACACGTAGGAAGTCGCAGAATCAAAACCTAACTGCCTGATCAGTTCTTCAGTGTTTTCGGGCGGATTTTCTACCGGCAGGACAGGTCGGCCCCAGGCAACTATATTCCAGTGTACGCCTTTCAGACCGGCGGCTATGGCTTTGTTGCGAAGCCGGTTCATGGCTTCGCGTGTAGCTTCGACTGACCCGAAACTTTCAACGAATTTCTGAACATCATAAATTGAGAAATAGGCCTTTCCATCGATCAGCCAGTAATTGGGTTTTGTAAAATAATCCCTGACAAGGTGATCGCAAATCATCTCGTAACAGCCCGGAGAAACGGCTCCGCGATATATCGGCAGCTGTTCCGTCCCGCGCTTATAGGGAAACAGTTCAATCCAGTCGTGGTTGGCCCACATGAGCGAAAACTTAAGGCGACCGGTGTTTTTTGCCTTTAAAAAACCCCTGTCAAGGCAGCTGTTCAGAAAAGGGCCGTCTTCAAAATAATACCAGTCGAAGATAAAGGCGTCGATACCGTGACCGGCTGCGGCATCTATCTTTTTCTCCATCACTAACGGATCGCTTTCGTCGAGATAGCCCCATGCCGGGATTTTCGGCTGCGCATGACCTTCAAATCGCGGACGGGCCGCTTTTACCAGTTCCCATTCCGACCAGCCCGCACCTTTGGCCGCTTCATGTCGCGGTTCGCCCGTATGGTAGTTCGGGAAATAATAACAGGCAACCGTGATGGACCGGTCATCTGTTTTTTCCTGTTTGTTTTGACATCCTGCTATTAAACAGGACACGGATAGCGCCGCTGTGATAAATAACTGATTTTTAACGATTGGTTTCATAATAATATTGAATAATTTAGTATCTGTGTACGATCTTGACGGCCAAAGATAATAATTTTTTCGATTCGATGAATCAGCGCGCGTATTTCCATGAGGTATAAGCTTTCACGTTGAACGTCGTCCCAATACTGTTCAAATATGACATGTCGCTCATAATCGACTTGTTTTTGATATAAGACCGTCTAAGGTGAAAAAGATGTGACAGAAAAATATTTTTTATTATCTTTGTAGCGTCATATAAGGATTTTTCAAACGGTTTAACGGACTTCGGCTCTTTGAAGAATCACAGTTGAAAATAATAGAAGTCCCCTAAAGTTTATTTGTATGAATACTCGTCGAGATTTTTTGAAACAGGCCGCGATGATTGCCGCTTATACAGGAGTGGTTCAACTCTGTCCGGCTTCGGTAAATGCAGCGAAAAAACAGAAAAAGATGAAACTGGGACTCGTTACCTATCAATGGGGGATGGATTGGGATGTTCCGACACTGATTGCCAATTGCGAAAAGGCGCGGCTTTCAGGAGTTGAACTTCGCGTCGAACATGCCCATAACGTGACGCCGGAACTTTCTAAAGAAGAAAGAAAAACCGTTGCTAAACGGTTTGCCGACAGCGCCGTCGAACTGGTCAGTTTAGGCACGACATGTGAATTTCATTCGCCCGATGCCAATACCCTGCGGAAAAACATCGAAGAAGCCAAGGCGTTCGTCCTGTTATCGAAAGATTGCGGGGCGACCGGCATAAAAGTCAGGCCAAACGCGCTGCCCAGCGAAGTGGAAAAGGAAAAGACCATAGAACAAATTGCCCGGTCGCTTAGTGAACTGGGTCGTTTCGCTTCCGGATACGGACAGGAAATACGGCTCGAAGTGCATGGTGGTTGCGCTCCGATTCCGATCATCAAGTCGATTATCGACCAGGTTCGTGAAAAGAATGTCGGGCTATGCTGGAATTGTAACGGTCAGGACTTGGACGGTCCCGGCCTCAAAGCAAATTTTGAATCTGTCAGCAAACGCCTTTCCGGAATCATTCACATTCGCCACCTGGAATCAGAAACCTATCCAACCCGGGAATTATTCGATCTTTTGCGTGCCGTGAATTATGGCGGTTACCTGCTTATCGAAGAAGGCAACGCCACGCTATCCGCCGAAGAACGCATCCGGTTATTGGCGCAATCCGCCACAATCTTTGCCGAGTGGCAGAAAGGGTGATGAGTATGAGGTGAAAATGGTCTTGCCTGAACAACGGTTTTCGATCCGGCTGCGTCGTAGGACGCTACGGTTGTAATGTTGTTTCTTCTATCAATTTCACGGGTCCCAACATGCCTGTCGGCTGCCATCCCTGACCGGCTGTCCATTGGCGTCCGGTTTTGTTGTCGGACTCCGATTTCAGATAATTTCCTACCGTCGTGGTGATTTTCACCTGAATGGTAATACTTCGGGCTTTTGCCGGATGTTCGGGGATGTTGTACCGGTGTCGTCCATACCATCGGCATCCAAGGTTTTCGCCGTTCAACGTTACCTCCGATACGCCAAAGACGCGTCCCAAATCAAGCAGATTGAAAGACGACGCAACCCCGTCGATTGTTTTTTCATAGAACAGGCATCCGGCAAAGGAGCGCGTCGATTCGTCGGCGGCCAGGTCGAATAATGTAGGAAAGACGCGCTGCCCGGTTGTGCCGTCGATATGCTGCATCCTTACATTCCACTCTTTCAGTTCCATAACAGCCGACCACTTTTTAATTGATGCGGGGATTGCATGGCCTTTCGCCTTTTCTTCAAAAACAATCAGTCGCGAAGCGGCGGGCGGCAGATCAATCGTCAATTTGCGATCGTTACCAACCGCGCCCAGATAGCGCGACCGCTCGCCAGTCTCCGGATTCCACAACCGGGGACGCCCTTTCGATTCGGGAAATTCGACTTGAATTTCAAAACCTTCCGCCATACTGCAATTGGAAATGAAAAACAAATCCAGGCCATTAGTTCTATGCCGTATCTGGCTGATGTACGGAGACGGCTTGTCGATCTTCATATAGGGTTTGACGTCGCACCGACGCTGCACGTTTCTGAACCATTCGTCAATATTTGCAACTGTCGGGACTTCCATATTATATCGGATTGGTTCGTCGGAGTCTTTCGCCGGCGGGGCTTCGACGCGAAACACCCGCATCGCATGGTTAGCTTTCATGTCGGCAATCGTTTTTCTTACTTTTTCATCGTTCGACTGACTGTCATTCATTCCGGGCGATTTATACGGCTCTTTACCCACGAAGATAACCTTCCCGCCATTTTTTACAAATGCGGCAATCGCTTCGGCGGTCGCAGGCAGCATGGATTCAACTTCCAGCAGGATCAACGTGTGATAGGCCCGACGGTTGTATCTCAAGAACCCGTCCGTCGAAACGCTTTGTTGTATGATGGTTTCGCTTGTATAGTCGCAACTGTTTCCGTTACGATGAATGGCTTCCCATACACGATACTGGTATCTGGGATAATGATACGACGGATACGGTTGGTTCTGCGGTCCAAATTTCGACCACATATCTGCCAGCGGATGCAAAACGGCAATATCGGCAAAAAAATCCGTTTCCATCAGGATGGCGGATAAACGTGTCTTGTAGGTCGACCACAGTTTAAAATAGGGCCACCATGTATTTCTTTCATTGAAGAACGTACCGTATCGTACCCATCCGGGAAACGCCGCTTCACGGGGACTGTAGCTGAACCCGTGCAGGACGGAATGGGTAACGCCCGATAGATTACTCATGTCGCCAGTGAGTTTGAGGCGCTCTAACGTGATATTGAAGACGGCGGTCGTGTTGGTTACTTCTTCGCAGCTGACTTCCTTTTTCCCCGACAGATGTACGGCAGAAGACACATACTTGTTGACGTCGGTATAGACGACGCCTCTTAGCATATCGCTCTCCCTGCCGTTGTCGGAGTTCCACATCCATGTTTCACATTCCGGAATATCTACGATTAACGAGGCTTCCAACGGATGATATTCGCGTCCATACGCCTGTATTTTTGACTTAAAACCGTGCCGGGTACACCACTGCGTTAAAGGCTCGAGGAAGCGCTCGCGGAAAAGTTCCATGCGTGTGACGGTTAAGTCGTAACGCACACGCTCAATCTCTTCTCTTGCCGCGCCGGTCGCATACGTAACTATACCGGCGTCGCGGTCGCGACTGCCCAGTTCGCCTAACTTGTAAAAAACATAGGGCATATAGGGCGTCAAGTCGTATCCGTTGCGCCGCTTAAATTCGTCAAGGAAATCAAGACACCAGTTGGCGTCTAATTCCAGACTATCGCAGAACAAGGCGCGGAAACCTTTCAACCCTTTCAATTCCGGATAAAGACGATCCGACATGCGGTTTAGATACTTTTCAACCGCCGCCTTGTTGTAGTGGTTCAAAACCGGCCCCGAAGCGCCGGGCGCGCCATATATCACCGATTGAAATCCCGTCAGTTGCATAAATACATATAAGATATATTCGCCGGCGGGAATTTGTACGGTTATTTCGTCGCCTTTCTCGAAAGGGAGTAAAATAGGCGGCGTAAACGTATCCATCCGGATCGGCGCCAGACTGAGCGAGTACAATTCGCCTACAAAGTCCTCATTATAACCCCAGGGATGCGGAGGCGTCACTTCTTTCAGAATATCCGCCGTTTTTAAAGTTATTTTGCCGGGGCCTTTCACTTTTCGGGTAGTAAGCGTAAGTAATTGCGACTGTTCGTCGCCTGCAAGAAATTCCGCGCCGAAAGGCCATCCCGAACCAACGATGATGTCGCAGGTCATGTCGCGTTCTTCGGCGCCCTTTAACGCTACTTTCACCATCTCAATCCATTCGGGGCTGAGCCATGTCAACGAGGGTATCCCCATATCGTCTGCAAAAACGGGGAATGCAATGGAGTTGATTTCAAACCCTCCGATGCCCGCTTCTTTCATCACGTCCATTTCGCGCAATATTTCCTTGGCGGACACCTTGTTGCCATTCCACCACCAGCGGACAAACGGCTTGGCCGTAGAAGGCGGATGCCGGAACAGCGTAAACAACGGATCGGACTCGTCGCGGGATTCAAAAAGATTACAAGCTTGCAACATCGGAAGCCCTGCGGTAATTACAATACCGGATTTGATGAACTTCCGGCGGGAAACTGATAAGGTATTTTTCATTTTTTTGTTTGTTTCATAGAACTAACAGGATACGGCACGGCTTTTTTTACCGGTCAATCCCGAATGGCAGAAAAGGTGATTACCACCACAGGACATAAAAAAACACAAGTATCGCTATAATCACCACCGAAAGGATGTTGAAGGTGCGGCTTGTTTTGAACAGGCCGGGGGTTATCACTACGGCTTTTTCGCTCACACCTTTCCGTTCGATAAGGGCAGTGACGAAAATTGTTAATACACAGAGGATAAAAACGATCAACATACGATCCATCCATGGGAGATCGGGTAGTGCAAATTTCATCGCTGTCGAGAAGACAAATGTTCCGATGGCGGCCAGCAGTGCGCCGTTGGATGTCGCCCGCTTATAAAAGAATCCTGTCAGGAAGATCGCCAAAGCGCCCGGACTGATGAATCCCGTAAATTCCTGAATATACTGGAACGCCTGGTCAAGTGTGGTAAGCATGGGTGTGATGACAATGGCAATCACTAAGGCTGCAAAACTGCTTATCCTGCCTACCCTGACCAGCTTGCCCTCGCCTGCGCCTTTTTCGATATAGGGTTTGTATAAGTCCATCGTGAAAATGGTAGATATACTGTTCATCATCGAAGCCAGCGAACTGACAATAGCCGCAATGAGCGCTGCAAAAGCAAGTCCCCTGATGCCTGTCGGGATGAGATGACTCAACAGCCAGGGATACGCTTCATCCGATTTCCCGAGTTCAATGCCCATCGCATAGACTGCAATACCGGGTATCACCACAATCAGAGGAATCAATAGTTTGAGCAAACCGGCAAACTGCATTCCCTTTCGCGCCTCATTTACTGATTTGGCCGCCAGTGCACGCTGAATAATGTACTGATTACAACCCCAGTAATAGAGATTGGCTACCCAAAGACCACCGACAATGACCGATATGCCGGGTAAATCCTTATAACCGGGATGCGATGAATCGAGTATCAGGTGAAAACGGTCGTGCGAAGTCTCATACAGGTTGCTGAACCCTTTGATCAATCCTTCGCCATTACCCAATGTATTTACAGCGATGAAAGTAGCGACAAGTCCGCCGCCAATCAGGAAAATCACCTGCACTACGTCGGTGATGGCCACGGCTTTCAGTCCACCGTAGATGGAGTAGATGGCCGCAAACACTGCCAGGAATAATACACCCTGCATCAGGGGGACGCCCATCACGTTTTCGATGGTCAGCGCTCCGAGATACATGATGGAGGTGAGGTTGATGAAGATGAATACCGCCAGCCAGAAAAAGGTCATTACGGTTTTCACGCGTGCATCGAAGCGCTGTTCGAGAAACTGCGGCATGGTATAGATACGCTTTTGCAGGAAAATGGGCATAAACCACTTGGCAACGATGATCAACCCCAAAGCGGCGATCCATTCGTAAATGGACATGGCCAGCCCGATGGCATAACCCGAACCCGACATGCCGATGAACTGCTCGGCAGAGATGTTGGAAGCAATGATAGACGCTCCGATCGCCCACCAGGCCAGACCGCGACCGGCAAGAAAATAGTCGCTGCTATCCTTCTTTGTGCCTTTTTTATTCCTTGATACATAAAGACCGATACTTAGGATAAGCAGGCAGTATCCGACGAAAATACAGATGTCGATGAGGGTAAGGGGCATTTTAATTACTAATTACGAATTACTAATTACGAATTACTAATTACTAATTAATTATTGATTATTTGGCTATGGCTATAAATCCGCCGTTTTCGGCCATCTCAAATGTGAATGACTGTTCGGTTTCTATCGAAATTGTTCGTATGGCGCATTGATTATGCGGATCGGTTTGGTCGTCTTCGCAAAGCAATAACGATTTGTACTTTCCGCGTAAAAAGTCAAGCGGGATAGTCACTTTTCGGGCAGGTCCGGCATTGATGGCGCCGACTGTCCATTTTTGTCCCTTACGGCGGGCAATGACGGTGTAATCGCCCGGATAACCGGCTAAATATTTAATTTCATCCCAAGAAGCCTCTAACTCCTGCAATACGGGACGGGCCGACGAATTGAGGAAATATTCAGGCAGATCGCACATGACCGTCCATCCGCTTTCGTAGACGAAAGGCAACGCTGTTTCATGTGCGTAAGTTGTGATGCGACGCGGCGTGGAATAAGCGGTGGGGGTATAGTCCATCGGCCCGATGACATTGCGGGTGAAGGGAACGGTCGCATTGTGTTGAGGGGTGGGAATGCCATTGTCAGGAGCAAAAAGATAATATTCAGCACCTTTTATTCCTTCCTGCGTCATCAGGTTGGGATAGGTGCGACGTTCGCCGCGCGGGGTATATTCGCCGTGGAAACTGACCAATAATTTGTGTTTGGCCGCATCGGATAGGCAGTCCCGCCGAAAATCGCATGCTTTTTGTACAAAAGAGTTGACGAAATCAATTTTAATACCATCTACGCCCAATTCCTTGTACTTACTGTAAATAAAAGCGCGTTTTTCGGGCGTATCCTGATTACGGCGTTCATCCCATCCGTAAACTAAAACGCCCCGTTCGCGTGCATAGTCGGTCACTTCTTTGATCCATGGGGTCGTAATCCATATCTCTTTGGCATAATCGGGCGATCCGATCAGCGAAACGTCGAACTCCAGGACGCTCCACCCCATTGACTGTGCCATATCAATATACCTTTTCAACAATTCCCTGTCGCCGTTCGCATGGTTATTGCCCCACCAGGGGAATACGGCTACCCCCGGCCTGATCCACGATTCGTCGCCGATAGCGGAAGGAGGACACAGGTTTTCGGTCATCGTACTTTCCACAATGGTAGCAGGCGTATCGCCCGCTATCATCATCCGCCAGGGCGTAGCCCAGTTGG
>Ga0082212_10011740_pt1 | contig 11081 bp, 8 predicted proteins | sample TergutNt197P3_FD_71548 | JGI IMG/M metagenome (GOLD analysis project Ga0082212, IMG submission 71548) | Neocapritermes taracua P3 segment gut microbial communities from Petit-Saut dam, French Guiana - Nt197 P3 | ecosystem: Host-associated > Arthropoda: Insects > Digestive system > Gut ... | reverse complement strand
GACAGCGAAGAAGCGCTCCGCCTCATTGAGAAAAGCGGCTCTTACGATATCTACTTTATTGACATGAAGTTATCTGATTTGAGCGGAATAGACTTCGTCAAGGACTTCAAAGAACAACTATCTGCTCAAAGGGAATCGCTCGTTATTTTAGTGTCATTCGTTGATTTCGGCATTGTAACAGATGAATTAAAAGAAACCGGGATCGACAAATTTGTGAGGAAGCCATTATTCCCGTCTACCATAGCCGATATATTAAACGAATATGTCAGTGGGAATACGGAGCTTTATCTGTCAAGCAATGACGAACATGAAGGTGTATTTGAAGAGTATCAGATTCTGTTGGTAGAAGACGTTGACATAAACCGCGAAATCGTACTTACGCTTTTAGAGCATACGTTGTTAAGAATAGACATTGCGGTAAACGGCGCGGAAGCTGTCCGTATGTTCAGTGAATCACCTGAAAAATACCACATGATTTTTATGGACATACAAATGCCTATAATGGATGGATATGAAGCAACGCGAAATATTCGTTCGCTGGACGCACCGAATGCAGCTACTATACCGATAGTGGCGATGACCGCCAATGTATTTAAAGAAGATGTTGATAACTGTATCGCCGCCGGAATGAATGACCATATTGGAAAGCCAATTGATCTCAACGAGATGGTCAATACGCTGCATAAGTATTTAGCTTGAAGCATACCACATTAATGTTCGATGTTTGCTTCCTTATTCACCCCGCAGCTGCCGTACCAATTCCGCCTTGTCCGGCGCACTGAAAAACGCCGAGCCGGTGACCAGCACGTCGGCGCCGGCGGCGATGGCGGCGGCGGCGGTTTCCCTGTGGATGCCGCCGTCTACCGAGAGCAGAAAGTCAAGGCCGCGCCTTTGCCGCTCTGCCGCCAGAAAACGTACCTTTTCCAGACATTCGGGAATAAGCTGCTGGCCGCCGAAGCCGGGGTTCACCGTCATCACCAGAACCACATCGGCGCAGGGTAATACTTCGCTCAGGGCGGAAGCGGGGGTGGAGGGAACAATGCTAATGCCCGCCTTTTTTCCCATGCCCCGGATTTCCTGGAGCAGCCGGTGGGCGTGGGTTGCCGCTTCAAGATGAAAGGTAATGGCGCTGGCGGCGGCAAAGGCGGGAACAATCCGCTGCGGGCTTTCGACCATCAGGTGCACGTCAAAAAAAGCGCCGCTGCGCCGCCTAAGGTCGTCGGCCAGCCTGGGACCAAAGGTCAGGTTGGGGACAAACTGGCCGTCCATCACGTCCAGATGCACCCAGTCCGCCCCCGAATCGGCAATTTCGGTCAAGGCCCCGCCAAAATCGGCAAAATCCGCCGAAAGCAATGAAGGGGCGACAATTATCTTTCCCATAATTCCAGCATAGTTCCCCCGGCCTCTATTGTCAAACCGAAAAAAAACAGTATTATAGAATATATGCCTAATGCAGTCATCTAGGAAAACGAACAACGAACATGGAACAATCGGTAACGGGGCTTATTCAGAAAGCCTATGACAAACTGAAAGCCTCAGATGCCGAGGGCGCGGCGGCGCTGCTCGATGAAGCGCTGCAGATCGACTTTGACAACGAGGAAACCAAGCACGCGCTCAAGTCCGTCCACTGGTGGCTTGAGCATACCGCGAAAACCAAAAATATAAAAAATCCTTACGAAAAAGGCGGTTTTATTCTTTCCCAGCTCAGGCAGTATTACACCTTTCTGGACAGCCTTGCCGGGAATTACGATATGTGCCAGTACGCCGTGCGGCGCTTTGTATTTTCAAGCGCCCTGCGCTGCTTCAGCGATGTTCTTGGGGAAGGGGTAAACCAGCACGATCCCGGCCTTCTTTTGCTGGTGGGGCGCTGCTACAAGGGCGTGGGCGATTACGAAGATGCGATAAAGTACCTTGAACAGGCAGCGCGTTTCAGGCGCGAAGACGGCGAAACCCTTGCCGAACTGGCGGACGTAAACGCCCTTCTGGGAGAGACCAATACCGCGAAGGCCCTGTTCCGCGAAGCGTTTTTCCTTAACCCGGAAAAGATCGATCTGCGGGCGATGGAATCGGAGATGATCGTCAGGCTGCGCGAAAGGATAATTCAGGAGAAGGGCTTGCGGGAAGAAGAGCTGCGCGAGTGGATGCCCGTGTACGGCAGGCTGTGGGGGGTTTTCTCAATCAAGCGGGAACTTAAACCCATTGAATTCGGCAAACTCAAACAGTCGATTTTTACCCTTGAAACGGAATACCGGGGCAATCCCGGTCAGAACGCCATCCAGAAACCCCGGCTGATCAACCGGTATTTCTGGCTTATCGACTACTACGAAAACAAGCGGGAAGATCCCGGTCTTATTGACGAGGTCTTGTTAAAAATAAAAGTTACCGATCCGGAAATTTACGATCGCTACATTCGATAAGGGGAAAGATTTATGTCAGATGTTGGAACAGAGGGCACGGTACAGGAAAGCAGCCTGCCGCCGGAATCATTTGCCCTGCTAAAAAAAATTCAGGAAATGCTGAATGAAGAAAAATGGACCAGGGCAGCCCTGAGTAATTATTCAACCAGTCAATTCAAGGAATTTGATTCCCTTCTTATCGAGGCAAAAGAACTGAAAATGGTTGACGAGATGAAAAAAGAATGCGACGAACATCTCGCCCATTCCCGCAACAGCATCATCGCCCTGTACCTTTCCGGCATGGTGGCGCTTTCCCGCCAGATTATCGACGATGCGGCGATGGTAAATCTTGTAACAATCTTCGCGGACAACAACAAGTGGGCTATCGTCAGATACCTCTGCGAGCGCATCCTTGATTACGGCGAGTCGAAGTTCGCCCTGCGCAGGCTGGCAGAATGCTGCAAGAGCGAAAACAACGAAGCGGCGCTGCCCGGCATCTGGGAACGCCTGGTAAAAGTTGACTACGAGGAGGCGGACATTGCCAAGGCCCTCGGTGAGCATTACGAAAAACAGGGCAGCGACGAAGCGGCAGTTGATTTTTACAAAAAAGCGCTGCACCGTTACATCAACAAGGGAGTGTATGCCAGCGTCAAGGAAATATGGGAAAAACTCCTTATCTACTGCCCGGATGACATTGACTTTTTCCTCCATGTGCAGAAAAAAGTCGCCAAGATCATAAGCGAAGAAAAGGCCATCGACCTCCTGAAAATCGTGTACTCGTCCTGCAAGGGGCAGGATATCGACATGGCGATCAGCATACTCAAAATTGTTCTGCAATATGACGATAAAGACTACCCTGCCCGCAAGGAAATTGTAGAATGTTTCAGAAAAAAATACGCCGACCACAGCCAGGTTGAAGACTACATACGGATCTCCAACCTTACCCAAAGCTACCGCAATGTCCACGAGGCAATCACCGACTTTGAAAAGCACATCGCATTTGACAAGGGGAACTTTGTATTTCACCGGAGTTGGGGGGTCGGCAGGATAGCGGGAATCGTAGGCGATGACATACGGATCGATTTTGCCAAAAAGCGCGCCCACACCATGTCACTTAAAATGGCAATCGGGGCATTGCAGACCCTGTCCAAAGAGCATATATGGGTGCTGAAAGCGACATGGAAAAAAGAAAAGCTGCTGGAAAAAGTAAAGGGGGACATTCCCTGGGCATTACGCACCGTTATCAGGAGTTTTGGGAATTCCTGCGATATAAAACGAATAAAGGCCGAACTGTGCCCCGGTGTCCTTTCGGAGAAGGAATGGACCTCATGGAACAACAAGGCGAGGGATGTGCTGAAATCCGATCCGGTTTTCGGAGTCAGCCCCGACAATATCGACATTATTACCATCCGCGAACGGCCGATAAGCGTTTCGGAAAAACTGTACAACGAGTTCAAGGCCGAAAGGAATTTCTTTGATCGCGCCGCGACAATCCGCAGCTTTGCCGCTCAGGAAAGCGCCGACATTGACTCCGAATATTTCGCGGAAATGATGTCCTATCTTGGTTCATTCCTCAACCTGAAATCATCAAGCCATACGGGAGAGCAGACGATAGCCGCCTATTTTCTGATCCAGGAACTGGCAGGCAGGTATTCGCACCTTAGTTCGCATCTTTCGATTGGTTTTTCCGACATTTTCAAAAGTTTCCGGGATATTCCCGGCATTTATTGCGGCCTTAAGGACAATGCGTTTAAAAAGGCATTCCTTGCCAGCACCCAGAAATATATCCCCGGCTGGCCGGATGTTTTTGTGCAGATGTTCCCCCGCAGCATGGATTCATCAATTATCAAAGAACTGGAGAAAGAAGGCTGCAACGAAAAATTGACGGAAATGACTGTGGACTGCTTCGAGCATTTCAGAGAAAGGCGCGAAGCGGTGGTTTGGCTGCTGAAAAACGCCGCGCAGACAGAGTGGTTCAGGGCGGCAAATATCGGCGGAGAGAGGCAGCTTATTGTCCTGATCCATATCCTCGATGTGACCTACCGTGACATTGACAATCAGCGGGATACCACCGAAGCGCGCAAGATCAACAAGCAGGTCTACACCATCCTCTTCAAAGACGGTTTTTTGAATTCGTTCATTGACAAAACCGAAGATACGGACACAATTACCCATATCTATACCTTCATAAACGATGTCAAACATCTTGACCCGCAGGACAAGATAAACCTGAAAAACAGAATACTTGACCGGCATCCCGATTTCAAATTCCATGAGATATCCGAAAAGCGTCTTCCGCAGGGACTTATTGTTACCCGTACGAAATTCGATGAAAAGCAAAAAGAACTTGCCCACATCATGGACGTGGAAGTTCCCGCCAATTCAAGGGAGCTTGAAGCCGCGCGGCAGCACGGCGACCTGAGTGAAAACGCCGAATACAAGGCGGCAACGGAAAAGCAGGGGCTGCTCAATATCCAGGCGGAAAAACTCAAGGGGGATTTGGAACGCGCCCAGATATTCGATCCCGCGATGATAGATACGTCCAGAGTTTCTTTTGGAACCGTCATCGTTGTGCGCAACATCACCAAGGAAAGAACGGAAGAATATACCATACTGGGTCCCTGGGAATCCGATCCGGAACACAATGTTATTTCCTACCAGACTCCCTTTGGAAAGGCGATGATAAGCCTGTCTGCGGGAGAAGAGTTCAGCTTTACCGGCAGTGAAGAAAAAAATGCATATACGGTGGAGAGTATACGGGCGGCGAGTTTTTACTGAGCGTCATACGAAATACTAACCTTTTTTAACGCCGCATGAGCGGCGAAGTCTAACGAATGTCATCGTAGATGACGCCCAGCTTGTCCAGCGTGCGCCGGGCTTTACGGGCAAGGCCTTCGTTCTTTTCGCCTGCGATGGTTTTTATTTCATCGGCAAGGCTTACCAGGTTGTTGTTGGCCGCCATGTCCAGCGCGTAGGATTTTTCTATCACCCCGCTCTGCCGCATCAGCCGCTGGGTAATGCCTTCCATATTCGCGCATTTTGTTTCCCCAACGACTTTTAACAGGCCGTTGTATAAAGCGTTTTGATTTTTCTGCTTTGCCTCGTCCATTTCCATGATCAACCTGTCAAGAAAACGCTCCGGCTGATTCCGCATGAGCATCTCGCCCGAAACAATGCGGACACGGTCGGAATTTTTTCGTTCGGTAAAAAGTCCCTCAAGCACCGCCGTCGATTCATCGTTGGCGATTGCCCCAAGGGCGCGGATGGAATCGTCCCTTACGGCGGGAACCTCGTCGCGTTCGGCGCGGAATTTAAGGTAGGGCACAGCGGCGGCAAGTTTACGCTGACGGCTTGCCTGCGCCGCCGCGATTCTGGTGCGGTAATAGGAATCCCGGAAAGCGTCAAGTATCGCCGTATCAACCTCTGTGCCGGAAAAAGGCCCCAGGGCCGTAACGGCGGCTGCGCGGACATTGGGATCTCTGGCGGCAACACAGGCAAGCACCGCCTCAAGACCAACGCCCCCGTTAGGCGGCACCGGATCTCCGATTTTGGCAATGGAGTCAAGGGCAGCCATGCGCAGAACCGGACGTTCCTCGTTGTCGGACGCAATGCCCGCAAGAAACGGAACGGCGGCGGCGGAACCGGTCGCGCCCAGGGCGGTTATCATGATACTGCGGTTGTCGTCGGGCGGCTCACGGTTTTCGTAGAAATCAATGATGTATTCCGCCGTTTCTTCGGATCCTTCGCTGCCCGAAACCCGGCCAAGGGAACGGAATGCCGCGTTCATAAAACGCCGTTCGCCGCTTTCCACAAGTTCCTTCAAAGCGGGCGCGGCCGAAACGGCTTTTACCTTGCCAAGGTAGTCAACCGCCGCAAGGACGGTCTCGGTTTCTTCTTCATCCCATTCTTCAACGGCGCGGATCGCCCGTTCTTCCAGGCCGCCCTTCTCCCGGTCGGCAAAGAATGAAAAAGCCCCGCCAAGGATTTTCTGGTTGCGGGTGTTCGCGGCAAGGGTAATAATCTCGTCATCAAGATAGTCGGCGCCTTCGTTTTTGAGCGTTTGAATAAGAGCGGCAATCTCCGTTTCGGTGCCGTATTTTATGGTATTGAACCGTGTTTCTTCAAGGGGATTGGGGACTGGGGGCCGGGGAGCGGGGGGTTCCTGCGCGTTAAGAAAACAGGCCGCAGCAAGAAATATCGCAAAAAATATTTTTTTCATTCTGTACCTTCTTTATAATACGACAAAAATTCCTTTTTGAACGCGGGGAAACGGTTTTCTTCAATGGCGCGGCGGGCGTCAAGAACCAGCTGGTTGAGGAAAAAGAGGTTATGATAGCTTGCCAGCATAGAACAGAGAATCTCCTGAGTCTTAAACAAGTGACGAAGGTAGGCGCGGCTGTACTGCCGGCATACCTTACAGGCACACTCTTTATCTATCGGTAAAAAATCCATGCTGTTTTCGCTCTTTTTCAGGGCAAAGGGACCTTGCCTCGTATACACCCTGCCGTTTCTCCCTTCCCTCGTGGGCAAAACACAGTCAAACATATCTATGCCGTTTTCAATCGCCTCAAGGATATAGTCCGGCGTGCCAATGCCCATCACATAGCGGGGTTTGGTATCGGGCAGCAGGGCGGCGGTAAGACTGAGCGTTTCGGAAAAAGCCTCGTGCGGCTCGCCCACCGAAAGCCCGCCGATGGCGATGCCGGGAGTATCGCTGGCGATGCAGTCTTCTACACTGCGCCGGCGCAGATCGGGAAAAAAGTTCCCCTGGACTATGCTGAACAGGCTGCCCTGATACCCTTCGTCCCTCTTTCGCTCCCAGTCGCCTTTTGCCCGAGACAGCCATTCGCCGGTTATCGCGAGGGATTTTTCCGCCTCCTTGCGGCTGCTGCCCCAGCCGCTGCATACGTCAAGCTGCATTTGTATGTCGCTGCCGATAATACACTGAATCTCCACGGCCTTTTCCGGGCTTAAAAAATGCTGCGAGCCGTCAATGTGCGACTGGAACCATGCCCCCTCGGGACTCAGCCTACGAAGGCCGGCCAGAGAAAAAACCTGAAAGCCGCCGGAATCGGTCAGAATATTCCTGTCCCATGCCATAAAACGGTGCAGCCCGCCCGCCGCCGCCATTACATCCATGCCCGGACGAAGGTATAAATGGTACGTGTTGGAAAGTATAATCTCAAAGCCGATTTCCTTCAGGTCTTCGGCGGTAAGGGCCTTGACGGTTCCGTTGGTTCCCACGGGCATGAATACCGGCGTGCGGATATTGCCGTGAGGCAGCTGGAGAAGGCCGGTTCGCGCAGCGGCGGCGGAATCGCGGGCAGCAACGGTAAAAATCACTATGTTTTTGCGCTCCTCAACAGCAGAACGCCGACTACCATAAAAACCACAACGGGAAACCATGCCCCGACAACGGGCGGAATATAAGTCAGCTTTGCCATCATCATGGTTATCATTTCTATAACATAAAAAACAACAGATGCCGAAAGGCTTGACAACAGGCTCATTAAAAGAATATTCTTCCTAAATCTGCCGCCCATTGATATCGAAAGGATCATCACGATCAGCGAAACAGCCGCGAAAGAGAACCTGTGGTGATAATCCGCAAGCGCCCCGGAAAATGGCTGCCCGGCGGCACGAAGATCCCTTATCAAAAGCCTCTCGTCCATAACTTTGAGTTCATCATGCCTGACTGCGTTGCGCCTGAAAGTGTCCGGCTGTTCCCGGTAATTCTCCGTATGCGGCAAAGCCCTTGAACGGAGCAATCCGTCATAGCCCCAGAAATAAATAATGGGATTTACAAAATTCCAGTATTCACCCGTCCATACCGCCTGCTGGGAGCGAATCAACGAGATAAAATTTCCCTGTGGGTCCTGTTCCACTATGCTTACCCCGTTAAGAGCGGGCAAATCGGAATCGTAATAATCAACCGAATAGATAAGCTGTCCGTTTCTTGCCTTGATCACAATGTCGGAATTGCTTTCGGTAACTTCCTGGCGCAGAAACCGGCGGGAAAGTTCATTTTTAACCCTCAATGTGGGTATGACAATATTGTCATCGAAAAAGAATGAAAAAACCGAAGCCAACAATCCGATAAACACCAGCGGCAGACTGAAGCGCCAGAACGGAATCCCCGAAGAAAAAACCGAGGTAAGCTCGTTTCGGGCATACATATCGCCCAGCGTATATGCCGAGGCAAAAAGCAGGGCGATGGGCAGGGCGTATGAAAAGCTCTTGGGCAGGTAGTACAGGCTTATGGTCATAATCCGGACAAAGGGAACTTCGTTATTGAGATAGCGCACCAGGTTGGCAAACAGATCAATAAGCGACATGAGCAGCATGAACATGGAGGCAGCTACGGCAAAGATAGGCAGAAACTGGCGGATAAGGTATTTATCCAGGATTGTAATAATGGGATCCCCAAACCGGCGGCCAAAGATGCTTCCAAAAATTGAAGATATTGGCGGTACTCTCATCTAAAAACCCTGACAACAGCCAGAACAAGCCCTGCCGACAGCATCAGAATATTTGGTACCCACATTGACCATAACGGGTCGGCGCTCATGCGTATTCCCATAGTCTGCCCGCCCAAAAGCAGCGCCCAGTAAATAAATGAAATAATAAGTCCGAAAATAAAACCAACGGTCTGCCCGCTTTTTTTCGCCATAAGCCCCAGCGACACGGCAAGGAAAATAAACGAAAATGCGCCAAATGGAATGGAAAATTTTTTGTGATACTCCAGCCAGTACAGCGAAAGACTCCTGTCATTGGACATTCCGGCAAGCAGATGCGCCTCCCGCTGGAAAATGGCAAGCTGGTTGGTTCTGCGGTTCCATTGCGGCGAATCGGGTCCTTCCCGAAGCGTTTCTTCAAGGATGAGGGCAAGTGAAGCTACCCTGCGCTGCCTTTCATTTATGCGGAAATTGAGATCGGCGATTTTTTTTTGTATCTCCCTGAATACGTCACGGGAACTCATCTCGCGGGGGCTGACCGAAGACACTGCCTGGATCAGGTCTTCCTGCGGTACCCAGTAACGAAGATACCCTGCCGAGGCATAATCGTAATCTTCCCTGACAATTTCCTTTGATGACTGGATAAATGCCCTGTTCAGATCCAGACTCAGGCCGCTTTTGCCCGCGTCCTTCAATTCTGCGTTATTCGCCATTATAACACGGCGCTCGCCGTCGCTGGTTCTGTCCAGTATCAGAACATTGTTGATGGCATTGCCGGTAACATCGCCGGTAACTATCACCGTGTCCTTGAATTTCTTGACCGAGTTGGCTTCCAGTTCCAGAGCCGGCGTTGATTTTAGTATGCGCCGGTACAGCCGGGAAAACTGCACATACCCTCCGGGAAGCAAAATGTCGTTGGCAATAAAGGAAAAAATTGAAATGACGATCCCGGCAGTTATCGCCGGAATGAACACATTTCGATAGGAGAGTCCCGCCGAAAGCATCACCAAAATTTCATTGTCACTGGAAAGCCGTCCGATGGTCATCAGCGTTCCGACAAGGGAGGCAAAGGGAGCCGACATGGCGATAACGCCGGGCAGGGAAAAAAGAACCAGGAGGGCTACCTGTGTAAACGGAACATGCTTGGACAAAATTTCCTGGGCCATAAGAAGGAGCTGGTTGACAAAAAAAATAAAAAAGAAAAACAAAAACGAAATTAAAAAGGAAAAAAACGTCTCGCTCAGAATATATTTGTAAATGGTAAGAGACATGGAAAGGGGATTCTCCCCCTCACGCTGCGCCCAAAAAGGAAGGCGCTTCGTTTTCCCGGCAAGCCATAAAAGAAAACGCTTCATATACCCGTCGAACCAAAACCGCCGGCGCCCCGCTCCGTCCGAGAAAGCGCGTCTGCTTCCTCAAGGACGGCGCGCGTTACCGCCGCGATCACCAGCTGGGCTATACGGTCGCCGTTTTTTACGGAAAACGCCTCTGCACCGAGGTTCACCAGAATTACGTCTACATCGCCGCGGTAGTCGGAATCGATGGTTCCCGGCGAGTTAAGCACGGTTACTCCGTATTTCACCGCCAGGCCGGAGCGGGGACGTACCTGTGCCTCAAAGCCTTCGGGAATTTCGAGTCTTAATCCTGTGGGGATTTTCGCCCGCCCCAGCGGTGGAATGGAAACATCGCCGTCAAGAAATGCCCGAAGGTCCATGCCGGCGGCGCCTTCACTTTCGTATTGAGGCAGCGGGACAGAAGGATCGATTCTCGATACTTTTACCATTGCCACACCTGTGCCGCCTGCGCCGCGGCTGTTAGTGTCTGGGACGGTCCCTGGGACGATCGGTATTGCTCCTGCCGGGACCGCTTCTTCCCCCGTTTCCGCGCTGGAATTCCCGGCGGCCTTCGCTGTGGCCGCCCTGCGAAGACGATGTATCCGCGCCGTCCGGGTCGATAGCGTCTATGTACGAAAGGTTCAGCCTGCCCATCTTGTCAATTTCGCATAACTTGACGGGGATCTCCTGCCCTTCCTTCAGAACATCGGTAACCTGGGCAATGCGCTGACGGGACAGCTTGCTGATATGCACCAGCCCTTCCTTGCCGGGCAGTATTTCCACGAAAGCGCCGAAATCCATAATCCGCTTGACCGTGCCGTTATATACCCTGCCAATTTCCGGGTCGGAGGCAATGCCCATAACGGCGATTTTCGCGTCTTCGGCGTCCTTGGTGT
>Ga0082212_10011739_pt1 | contig 11081 bp, 11 predicted proteins | sample TergutNt197P3_FD_71548 | JGI IMG/M metagenome (GOLD analysis project Ga0082212, IMG submission 71548) | Neocapritermes taracua P3 segment gut microbial communities from Petit-Saut dam, French Guiana - Nt197 P3 | ecosystem: Host-associated > Arthropoda: Insects > Digestive system > Gut ... | reverse complement strand
GATCTGCTGTCCCCACGAACCGCCAACCGTTTGATAGGCGACTTGTTCAGAATTGATACCCGCCTGTGTAGCTATCGCTTTGCGAATCTGGGTAACTTCACCAGCTTCCACATCCAACGGTCTAGTCTGGACTCGCACTTCCGCCGTAACCGTGGTCACCTGCAAATCCTGCATCTCGGGAACCCCAGTTTCCAGCACTGCACGCCGGAATTCTTCGACAGTTTTGTCCGTCACTGTGACCGGAGCACCAAATTCAGTGCCGCCGATAAACTCGATTCCCCACTTCATCCCGTTGAACAACACAGCTAAGAGTGAAATCAGCAGTAGAACCGCAGTGAAGCCATACCAAATCTTGCGATTCTTCATGAAGTCATAGGAGACATCACCAGTGTACAACCTATGGGCGAAACCATTTGCTGCCATTATTTGCTCCCCCCACTCGTCGCTGCCACGGGCGCGGCAGAACGCGTCCCTAGGTGGTCTGCTTCGAAGCCGGAGAATCTTCGACCTTCTCCAAAGAACTTTGTTCTTCCCAACAGCGTCATCAAAGGTTTCGTGAAGCAAATCACAATCCCAATGTCGATCAAAGTGGTCAAACCCAATGTGAAAGCAAATCCTTTCACGGCTCCTACTGCCAAAATCCATAGCACTAACGCCGAAAGCAGCGATACCGAGTCAGCGATCAGAATCGTCTTGATGGAACGTTTCCAACCCGATTCAATAGCTGTTCGTAGGGAACGACCCTCACGAGCTTCGTCTCTGATGCGCTCAAAGTAAATGATGAATGAGTCGGCGGTAATGCCAATCGCAACGATTACACCTGCTATACCTGGCAAGTTCAAGGCATACCCCATCCCCATTCCCAAGATAGAGATCATGGCGTAGGTTTGTAAAAACGCAATCGCCAGCGAAGCCACCACGACTATCGCCAAACCGCGGTAATAGAAAACAGCATAAATAACCACCAGCGCCAAACCAATCAACCCTGCCAAAAGTCCAGCGTTCAATTGGTCGGCACCAAGTTTCGCGGAAACAGTGTCAATGTTGGAGGTTTCAAAGGTCAAGGGAAGCGCACCGTATTTCAAAATATTCGCCAACTGGCTTGCCGATTGTTGAGTAAACGATCCTTCAATTTGTGCTGAACCGCCAGTGATGGCTTCGTTGACTCGCGGAGCAGAGATCACTGTGTTATCAAGCACGATTCCAAACTGATTATTAGGTTCGGACAGTGTCGCCAACTTAGCGGTGACCTCAGCAAAAGCGGCGGCACCTTCAGAGTTAAAGCTCAGGCTGACAAGCCACGATATTGAGTTTTGCGGTATTCCAGCGTAAGCATTTTCCAGCAACTGCCCCGAGATCAATGCAGGCCCTAGCAGATATTTGTAGGTGTTTGTTTCATCACATGCGACGTATGGTTGGTCTACCACATTTGGCCACCATTTGTCGCCGCAATAGAACCTCGCATAATCGGCATAGTCCCTATCATCTGGAGTCCATGCCAAGTGGTCTGTCACACTTTTCTTTTCAACACCTGGGGCTCGCGGCCGAGGACTTGGTTCTGGAATAGGTAATCCAGGCAGCGGAGGGCCCGATTGTGCGGTTGGGGAAGACGAAACCTCTGGTGTCGAGTCTTCATTCTGGCCTGGCGGCGGGTTGATTTCGGGAACGTCCGGAGCGTTGGGGTCTACCTCGCCCAGATCGAGGTCGTCTAAATCGTCTATATCAAGGCCGTCTAGGTCGTCCAAATCGAGATCGCCAAGGTCGAGATCACCCAAATCTAAATCGCCCTGATCGTCCTGGCTCGGATTTGAAGTATTCCCGTTCTCTTGAACCCAATAAACTTTGCGGAAATACAGCTGGGCGGTCTGACCCACCAGTTGCGCCAGGTCATCCTTTTGCACATTGGGAGCTGCGACAATGATTTGCCGCTCACCACTGGTAGTTACTTCAGCTTCCCTTACGCCAGAGCCGTTGACACGTTGTTCAATGATACTTCGTGCCAATTCCAGACTCGCTGCATCAACCGCACCCTGTCCGGTGATATTGGCTGCTGAAAGTGTGATTGTGGTACCGCCGCTCAAATCCAACCCAAGTTTGGGAACCCACGCATTCGTGAAGCCCATGATCAAATATAGGGATACGGTAATCACCCCGAAAATGATTAATGTCCGCACGGGATGAGAACGATTTCGACTAGTTGTTGCCATCTGCTGCCTCGTCTATTACTTCTTCTCGTTTTGCCTACTTATCTTCAGATACTGCCTCATCAGAATCACTATCGTCTGATGTCTGTTCCACAGCAGAGTCTGTTTCGTCAGTTTCGCTGGCTTTGAAAGCGTCTTCACTAGAAAGCAGCTCCGCTAACTCGGCATCTGAAGGTTCGGAGATTTTGCCGAAGGAGGCTTCCTCATTTTCATACTCAAACTCCTCCTCAACCGGCTGCGTGGAAATGGCCTGTTTGACCAGGGTCATCTCAACTCCAGGAGAGATTTCTAAAATTACCTGCTTCTCGCCTAGATGAACGATGGTGCCAAAGATTCCATGAACAGTCATCACTCTGGCACCCACTTCAAGCGAGGCTATTTTTTCCGTCTGTTCCTTCTTCCGCTTCTGCTGGGGGCGAATCATCAAAAAGTAGAACGCCGCCACTACCGCAGCAAGCATCGCAAGAGACATCGGATCCATCTAATTTCCTAAAGTCAGTCCCCTAGTGGGGTTTTTCACACTTCCAACGCGACAGCTTATCGCGCACGGGGCGTTTTACCCATTTCATCGCTGGGTCAGCCGCAAAGTTTACCGTAATATTTCTGGCATCGGTGAATCTGGTGCAACGCACTAGTCAAGATATGGCTGCACATCCAACAGCTCTGGTTGGTCTTTGAGCGGAGTTAACCTCAGATGTTCCCAGGCTAATCTAGTGGCAACTCGCCCACGCGGAGTGCGCATCATGAAACCTTGACGGATCAGGAACGGTTCAGCGACCTCTTCAAGGGTTTCAGCTTCTTCAGCCACTGCAATGGCTAGCGTACCTATCCCCACCGGGCCGCCGGAAAACTGTTTGCACAACGCATACAGCACTGCCCTGTCGAGTCTGTCCAGACCTAGTTCATCGACTTCGTACAGCTCCAAAGCTTTGGCTGCGGTTGATGTGTCTAGGCTACCGTCGGCATAGACCTGGGCATAGTCACGGACGCGCCGCAGCAATCTATTAGAAATCCGAGGGGTACCGCGCGAGCGTGAGGCGATCAATTCGGCAGTCTCGGAATCAATTTTCACATCCAGCAACCGAGCGGAACGCTGCACGATCTGTTGCAAGGCCGACACCTCGTAAAAGTCCAACTGCGCTGTGAATCCGAAACGATCACGCAGCGGGGATGGCAGCAACCCGGCTCTGGTTGTGGCTCCAACCAGCGTAAATTGCGGAATCTCCAATGGAATTGACGTGGCTCCGGGGCCTTTGCCGACCATCACGTCAACCCGAAAATCTTCCATTGCAAGATATAACGTTTCTTCGGCCGGACGTGACATGCGGTGTATCTCGTCGAGGAACAGCACTTCCCCGTAGCTAAGCGATGAGAGAATCGCTGCCAAATCTCCGGAGTGTTGGATAGCAGGACCGCTGGTCACCCGAATCGGCATTCCCATTTCGTTGGCAATGATCATCGCTAACGTGGTTTTCCCCAAACCAGGAGGCCCAGAAAGCAGAATGTGCTCTGGGACGGCTTCGCGAACCTGGGCAGCTTCAAGAACTAACGCCAGTTGCTGGTTTATCCGCTCTTGACCACCGAAATCACTCAACTTTGTCGGCCGCAGCGCAGTATCAAATGGAATTTCTCCAGCTAAGGCTAGCGGGTTTAGGGTATCGGGAATTTCAGTCACTTTTTCGCCAAACTCCGCAGCGCTGCGCGCAATAACTCGGCAATTTCTGGTTCGGGGTCTGCGGCAGCGAGTTCGCGCACATTTTCAACCGCAGCCTCAGCATCTCTGCTCGAATAGCCAAGTCCTTCCAATCCGGCTTGTACCTGCTCTTGCCAAATAGACATGCCAGCAGTAATCGGCATACCAGCACTGCTGGTCGTACCCAATTTGTCTTTCAGCTCGATGATCAACCGCTGTGCGACCTTGGTTCCGATACCAGGAACCTTGGTGATCGTCTTTACGTCGGCGGCGCTGATAGCTGTGCGTAATTCGTCGGGGCTGAACACTGACAGCACCGCTAAAGCAGTCTTCGGGCCGATACCAGTTGCGGTCTGCACAATTTCATAGCAATCCCGCTCGGAGGCTTCAGCAAACCCAAACAGTGTCACCGAATCCTGACGCAGCACTAGAGCTGTGTGTAGCGTGGCCTCTTGTCCTGCTTTCAGTTTGGCAGCGGTGTTGGGGGTGCAGAAAACTTTCATACCGAAACCGTTCACATTCATGACAACCCAAGTTCCCGTGACTTGAGCCACTTTGCCGACCAGTTGCGAAATCATGCGGTTCTCCGGTGTTGTTGAGCTATTGCTTGTTGTAGTCGTTCATTGGCGACACCACGCCACAGGTGGCAGATGGCCAGTGCGACCGCGTCGGCAGCGTCGGCTGGTTTGAGCAGCGCATCCAATTTCAGGACTCTGGCAACCATATGTCCAACTTGCGCCTTATTTGCGCGCCCTGAACCAGTTATTGAAGCCTTCACTTCAGTTGGAGTATGGGTGATGACCGGAATTCCCCGTTTGGCGGCCTGTACCATGGCCAGCCCGGCTGCTTGGGCAGTTCCCATCACTGAGAGAACGTTCTGATCGGCGAAAACCCGCTCCACAGCTATCACTTCGGGCTGGTATTGGTCTATCCATTGTTCCAATCCCAGCTCAATCTGTAACAGCCGCTTGGAGTGTTCGGCATCAGCAGGGGTGGTAATCACTCCGACCCCGAGCAGCTTCAAACTTCGGTAAGCCTGTCCTTCGACAACCCCAACCCCGCATCTGGTCAAGCCCGGGTCGACACCAAGCACCCGCATCGTAACCTCGCTTTTGTCGAACATCTGTTCGGATAATATCTGTAAATCCCCTGATTGCCTGCTTTGGCACGCCGATATTTTCGGGTGTGTGTTCGGCAATAAAGTCTAAGTAATAGAATTACGCTGCAACGAAAGGAAAGAGCACATGAGCGGACATTCCAAATGGGCTACCACAAAGCACAAGAAGGCAGCGATTGATGCCAAGCGCGGCAAACTTTTCGCCAAGCTGATAAAGAATATCGAAGTTGCTGCTCGCACTGGCGGGCCTGACCCCAACGGAAACCCAACGCTTTATGACGCCATCCAGAAAGCAAAGAAAAACTCGGTTCCCAATGACAACATTGATCGGGCGGTAAAGCGAGCATCCGGCAGTGATGGCGCCAGCACCGACTACATAACCATCATGTACGAGGCATACCTCGCTGGTGGCGTGGCCGTCCTTATTGAGTGCCTCACCGACAATCGCAACCGGTCTGCTTCTGATGTGAGAGTTGCAGTCACCCGCAACGGAGGCACCATGGCTGATGTCGGTTCGGTACAGCGCCTGTTCAACCGCAAAGGTGTAGTTGAAGTTGATGTGACTGGTGAACACCCCGGTGACGAGGACTCAGTGTTGGAAGCCACTCTCGACGCTGGCGCTGAAGAGATTCGTGACGACGGTGAAGTCATCAGGGTCTTCAGTGACCCGAACGATCTTGTTTCAGTTCGTAAAGCAGTGCAAGACGCCGGTTTTGACTATCAAAGCGCCGAAGTGCAATTCGTCCCGTCTTTCACAGAAGCAATCACTCAGGCCGAAACGGCGGCAAAAATCTTCAAGGTGTTAGATGCATTGGAAGATTTGGATGACGTGCAGAACGTCTACTCGAACGAGGATGTACCAGACGAAATCATGGAGCAACTGGACTAGTCTGCCGCCACCTGGAGAGCCATACCCTCTCTTGTCCGCGTACTGCGACTGCGCGCAGCATTCGGGTTATGGATCCTGCAACTGAAGTGCAGGATGACTTTGGGGTATTAGTGGTCTTGTGGCTCTGTGTTTTCTCTTGGTTGGTTTCTATGAGACCTCCTTTTTTCGTCATCCTGCGTGTCAATCGCAGGATCCAGAACAAGTAGCGGTGAAACACGAAGGAACCATTTCAGGTTATGGATCCTGCGACGCCGCTCCGCAGCGCGCAGGAAGACGAATTGGGGCTGCTGCCACCTGGAGAGCTTCTTCCAAGGTAAAGTTGCCCAAATAGAGTGCGGTGCCAATGATTGCACCTTCCACCCCAAGGTCAGTCATAGCCCGTAGTTGCCGTAAATCGTCGAGGCTGGAAATCCCACCGCTGGCAACCACCTTGGCTTGGGTTCGCTCACAAACGTGTTGCAAGAGTTCATAATTGGGCCCGGTCAACATCCCATCACTGGCGACATCGGTAACCACATAGCGCACAACTCCCGCTGCGTTCAGAAACGCGAGGGTTTCGTCCAAGTCGCCACCGGTTTGAGTCCAGCCGCGCGCGGCAAGCTGGGTACCGCGGACATCTAGTCCGATTGCGATACGATCACCGAATTCGGCGACGACCTCGGCGCACCAGGCGGGACGCTCCAGTGCTGCGGTACCAATGTTGACCCGCAGACACCCGGTGGCGAGCGCCCGGCGTAGCGATTCGTCGTCTCTGATGCCTCCGGACAACTCCACCTGCAACTTCAGCTTTGGCACGATCTCGCCGATCAACTCCGCATTGCTGCCACGGCCAAAGGCCGCATCCAGGTCAACCAGATGAATCCAATCCGAGCCAGCCGCTTCCCAGCGTTGTGCTGCTGCAAGTGGAGAACCAAAAACCCGTTGCGAACCGGCCACGCCCTGCACCAACTGCACCGCAAGGCCGTCTTGAATATCGACAGCGGGAAGTAATTCTAAAATGGCCACGACTCCTGCTTCATATCAGTGACAGGTACTACAGCGAGCCCTTTGTGGATGGGATAGTTCCGGCTATGCGCGGATTCAACGCCATAGCATCGCGCAAGGCCAAAGCTAGCGCTTTAAACTGAGCCTCTACGATGTGATGCGGGTCGCGTCCAGCTAGCAGGAGCATGTGTAGACAGATTCCAGCGTTTAACGCCAGCGATTCCAGCACATGCACGGTCATCGCCCCTGAAAATGGTACGCCGCTGCCAGCAATCAACGCATATTGCTGCCCGTCCGGCTCTCCCGTGCAGACGGCATATGGTCGCCCTGCTAGATCGATCACGCAATGCGCCAGCGCTTCGTCCAGCGGTACACACGCCTGTGCGAAACGCTGCACTCCTGCCTTATCCCCCAGCGCCTGCTTCAAAGTCTGCCCGATCACGATTGCGGTGTCTTCAACACTGTGGTGAGCGTCAACATGTAAATCGCCGGTCGCCGTAACATTCAAATCAAGCAGTGCATGTTTGGCCAACGTTGTAAGCATGTGGTCAAAAAAGCCGATTCCGGTATCGATCTGAGCTTGCCCAGTACCGTCGATGCAAAGTTCAACACGTATTCTCGACTCCGCAGTCGCGCGTTCGGTCGCTGCCACACGTTCGCTCATTTCACCTCCCGAGTACTCTAGCCAAGGCCGAAAAGAAGGCTTCGCATTCTGCTGGTGTACCCGCAGACACCCGAAGCCAGCCGTCTGGCCCGGTTTCTCGAACTAAGACACCATTTTGGACTAGCTGTTCCCAAACATCATGCCGGTCGTCGAATCGGCCAAACAAACAGAAATTCGCGTCTGAGTCGATTACCTCCACCCCTAGTTGAGGCAATCTGGTCAACATGTCGTCGCGCACAGCTCGCAACTTGGCCACGTTGGAGAGCATTTCGCCGGCATGCGCCAAACCAACCATGGCAAAACGCTGCGTCTGAGTCGAAAGGTGATATGGCAGCCGCACGATACGGCAGGCATCTACGATCGCCGGATTCGCCGCAAGATATCCCACTCGCCCGCCTGCAAAAGCGAAGGCTTTGCTCATCGTCCGAACCACAACTAGGTTCGCAAATTCTGGCAACAACGAAAGCGCAGTAAGCTCTGGGTGCCTGGAGAACTCTTGGTACGCCTCGTCAATGACGACGATTTTGTCGGTTGCAGCAGCGATAGCTCGAATAGTATCCAGATCGGTAGTGGTGCCTGTCGGATTGTTTGGGGTTGCTATCAGCACTACGTGCGGGTCGTGTTCTGCTATCGCAGTCAGGGCTGACTTCAGGTCAATACGGTAATCAGCTCCGCGTGCAACCCTTACATAGCTCGAATGCGTATTGCGGACATATTCGGGATACATCGAATAGGTGGGAGTGAAGGTCAAAACCTTCCGATCAGGGCCGGCAAAGGCTTGACATAAATGTGTCATAACTTCATTCGAGCCATTTGCAGCCCAAGTGTTTTCAGCGATCAAACCGCTCGGACTGGTCGACGGCAGTTGCTGATTGAGATAGTCAGCCAAAGCAGTACGTAGCTCGATTGCCTCACGGTCTGGGTAACGATTGATGTCAGCGGCGATCTGGGCAAAGGCCTTTTGTAAGTCTGTGATAACGGCCTCAGATGGCGGGTAAGGGTTCTCGTTGGTATTCAGCCGTACCGGAACGTCGATTTGCGGCGCTCCATAAGGCTGGGTGCCTTTCAGTTCTGGGCGCAGCGGGAGGTCAGCCAAGCTCACATATGGATTCATGGGGTTCGCCTTAGTACTATGGCGTTGCGGTGAGCCGGTAAATCCTCAGCAGCAGCAAACTTCTCGGCAACTTCTGCAATGTCAGCAAAGCCGGATTGTGAGTAGTCAACGACGTGTACTGCTTTCAAAAAAGACTTCACGTTCAGCCCCGAGGAATGGCAGGCACAGCCTCTAGTTGGCAGCACGTGGGTTGAGCCTGCGCTGTAATCTCCCAAGGACACGGGAGACCAAGATCCCAGGAAGATAGCGCCGGCGTTTTTTATGCGTTGTGCCACTGCTCGTGGTTCGCAGGTTTGAATCTCTAGGTGTTCGGCACCATAGGCATTGACCACATCAATACCCTGTGCGATGTCTCTTACTCGAATGAAAGCAGATTGTTCGCCAGTCAGCGCAGTTAGTACTCTGTCGCGGTATTTTGTCACTGCGACCTGAGTTTGTAGTTCTGCCTGCACTGCCTCGATCAACTCTATTGAGTCACTCACCAAGATTGCGGCAGCCAACGGATCGTGTTCGGCTTGCGAAACCAAGTCGGCAGCAATGAATGTTGGATTCGCAGTGTCATTAGCAAGAATAGCTATCTCAGTCGGGCCTGCTTCAGAATCGATTCCGACCAACTTGCTTAAATACCTTTTAGCTGCGACTACGTATATATTTCCAGGGCCGGTCACCATATCCACCGGAGGACATACGCCTTCGACTCCGTAGGCGAACATCGCTATCGCCTGAGCTCCACCGACGGCGTAAACCTCGTCGACTCCCAAGAGTTTGCACATGGCCAAGATCGTTGGATGCGGCAGACCGCCAAATTCACGTTGCGGCGGCGAAGCGACGGCGATGGATTCGACTTTCGCGACTTGTGCCGGAATGACGTTCATCAGCACTGAACTCGAAAGTGGAGCCAACCCACCAGGCACATACAGCCCGACCCGCGATATTGGCAGTTGCCACTGCTCGACGACAGCCCCATTTCCCAGCTGTACCTGTACGTTCGGAGGCAACTCGCTAGCAGCAACCTGGCGACGTCTAGCTATGGATTCAGCGAAGGCGCGGCGCAGTTGCGGGTCAAGTTCATGTTCTGCCCGGTCTATCGCAGCTTGCGGAACTCGAAAAGAATCTGGCAGCACCTGATCAAAACGCAGTGAATATTCTTCCAGCGCCTTAGCGCCTCTTAGTGCCACGTCCTCGCAGATTGGCGCGACTTTCGTCAGCGCGGCTTCCACGTCGAACGCTGCCCGCGGCATAGCGGCACGGTAGTCACCTTCAAAGTTTCGTAAATCAAGCAGCCTCAACACGGGTTAGATTCTACGCAATGTGAGCATAGTCAGCGAAAGGTGTGAAGTTTTGGTTGACTTAGGTCTGTGTTTGTTGGGTCTGGGACAGTCATCAATGTCGCTACTGTGATTGTAGGCGGCTTGCTTGGCGTGCTCATCGGAAAACGATTCCCGGCTCGAACTCGTGAATTGTTTACGTTTACCTTGGGGTTGTTCACCATCGTCATCGGCGGAACTTCTATTGCCTCTGGTTTTTCGGCGGCGTTCAGCACAGAAGTTGGCTCGCAAGCTCCCTTTTTGATCGTATTGGGGTCGCTCCTGCTGGGAGGACTGACAGGCTCGCTGCTGCGGTTGGAAGCCCGTCTGGATTCTTCAGCCGCCTGGTTGCAGCGCAAGATTGCCCACAAAATAACTGGAGATCTGGACACAAATACCGAACAAGAGCGTTTTGTGGAAGGAATGGTCTCGGCAACGTTGATCTTTTGCGTCGGCCCGTTAGCGATTCTGGGTTCGATTTCTGATGGGCTGGGGCTTGGTAATCAACAGTTAGTCGTAAAAGCTGTGATGGATGGAGTAATAGCAATCTCCTTTGCATCCAGTTTTGGAATCGGGGTGATTGCCTCTGTGATTCCGCTGGTGATCTATCAAGGGTCGTTGACGCTGCTTGGATTTGGGCTGGGCGAGTTCTTAAGCGCTGGTCAGATTGATGCCCTAACCGCCACCGGGGGCGTGATTCTGCTGGGCTTGGGCATCCGCATCATGGGTCTCAAAAAGGCTCAGATCGGAGACCTCGTCCCTGCCCTGTTCTACGCTCCGCTCCTGACCTGGTTGGTCGCCCTGGCAGTCTAGTCTGCTGGCGCCACGGAGATTGTGGTGTATTTTAATACGTGTTGACACTCAAAAAGTCAAGGACTGAAAAGACTATTTTGAATGGAGTACGGAAGTGACGTTTCCCGACCCCAGTGCAGCCATCGCTGCCCTTGGTAACCGCACTGCGACCCTTGCAGATTTACGAGAGATAGTCACCAATTTCCCGCAACTGCGTCCAATGGTCGCCGAATATCCAGATACGGACGAAGACTTACTGAGTTGGTTGCGCGATTTACACGACCCTCTGGTTGATGCCCACCTTGCTCAACGTGCCG
>Ga0082212_10011738_pt1 | contig 11082 bp, 12 predicted proteins | sample TergutNt197P3_FD_71548 | JGI IMG/M metagenome (GOLD analysis project Ga0082212, IMG submission 71548) | Neocapritermes taracua P3 segment gut microbial communities from Petit-Saut dam, French Guiana - Nt197 P3 | ecosystem: Host-associated > Arthropoda: Insects > Digestive system > Gut ... | reverse complement strand
TGTAGTGAAAATAAATTCATACGACAGCCTACAGCTATCGTCATTGCGGACTTGATCCGCAATCTCGGTCTAAATGATAGCATTTCAAGCTATATTAGAGTCGTAGTAGGGTGTGAGATTGCGGATCAAGTCCGCAATAGCATTGGTAACCACATTTGCACCATCACCCAAAGGAGCAACCAACATATGAGAAAAATCATCATCGCCCTACCCAAAGGCAGCCGCCTTTTGCCCCAAGCCTACAACGTCTTTAAAACCGCCGGGTATCCTTCTGCCGCTTTAGAGGCGGAAATGGAAAAAAAACAGTGGAAGCAACTGGAATTTGATGCCGACAACGCCCCCCTCACCTTCCTGCTGGTGCGCATTGCGGACATTCCCCAATATGTAGACCGCAACTGGGCAGACATGGGCATTTCCGCCTTTGACTGCTACCGGGAGTACGAGCTGTCCAGCATTTCCCAAAACAATTCCATGCGGGGCGACAACTTTATATCCGATGTTTTTGGCGACCTAAAATTATGCGGCGGGTCCCGCTTTTGCGTGGCCGGCTTCCCACAAAAACTAGACTTTTACAACCAATGCAAAAACGACCCGCAAAAAATACTGACTGTCGCCACCCAACACCCAAACATTGCCGCCAACTATTTTGCCGGGCAAAACATACTGGCAGACGTGGTGACGGTAACCGGGTCTACGGAAATTATGCCCAAGCACGGTGGCGTGGACGCGATATTTGATATTGTGGAAACCGGGCTGGCACTAAAAGAAAGCGGCCTGGTGTTATATGAAGAAGCACTGCCGATACAGACGAAAATTTTGGTAAGCCGGGCGGCGCTGAAGTATGACCCGAATATGGCGGCGTTGTTGAAGACGTTGCCGTTGTAAAGCTGGTTGTCCGTTTAGCAAAGTGCAAATCAACCACCCCGCCGCCTCTCGGCGGCACCCCTCCTAAGAGGGGAATGTGCGCGGGGTTTTATTCCCCTCCCGGGAGGGGTGCCCGCAGGGCGGGGTGGTCATATCCTTCAATATCAACATACAAAACATCCAAACCCTTCAACCACAGCGTCACAAGAATACAATCGCCATCCCCAGCGCATAACGCAACACCCCCACCCCAACAAAAAAAGAATCGAGGCCCCTACATGACCCCTTTCAAACTAAACAACAACCTATCCAAAATCACCACCCGCCAAGCTGAAACCAACGCCACCGTCACCGCGTCCGTCCGCGAAATCCTAAACGACATCCGCACAAACGGCGACACAGCCCTCAAGCAATACATACAAAAATTTGACGGCTACACCGGCGCGTCCCTACTGGCAAGCCCGGAAGAAATTGCCGCAGGCGTACACGCCGCCGGCAGTGACTTTATACGCATTTTGCAAAGGGCAGCCCAGCAAATACGTGCATACCACGCCAACCAAGTAGAAAAATCTTGGAGCATGCACCAGGCAAACGGCGTGGTGCTGGGGCAGCTTGTGCGCCCCCTTGCCCGGGTTGCCCTGTACGTGCCCGGCGGCACCGCCGCCTACCCTTCCACCGTGCTGATGAATGCCATCCCCGCCCAACTGGCCGGTGTCAAAGACATTGCCATTTTTACCCCGGTCAAAGCCGACGGCAAGGTGCCTGATGTCATTTTAGCGGCGGCAGCCTGCTGCGGCATAGACACTGTTTACAAAATTGGGGGCGCCCAGGCCGTGGCGGCAGCGGCCTACGGTACGGAAACCATTGCCAAAGTGGACAAAATAGTAGGCCCGGGCAATATTTACGTGGCTACCGCCAAGCAGTTGGTTTACGGCGTGGTGGACATAGACATGATTGCCGGTCCGTCAGAAATATTGATTATTGCCGATGAAACCGCCAACCCAAAATACGTGGCCGCCGACATGCTAAGCCAGGCGGAACATGACGAAATGGCCAGCGCCATTTTAGTCACCACCAGCCAAAAAGTGATTGACGAAACCGAAAAGGAGCTGACGCGGCAACTGGGCTATTTGCAGCGAAAGGACATTGCTGAAAAGTCGCTGACAAACTACGGCGCGGCGGTTTTGGTGGACTCCTTGGAAGCCGCCTTCGCCATTTCCAACAACATAGCCCCAGAACATTTAGAAATTTTGACCGACAATCCACTGGAAAAACTGCCCTACATCACCAATGCCGGGTCTATTTTCTTAGGCGAAAACACCCCGGAGCCGTTGGGCGATTACATGAGCGGCACCAACCATGTGCTGCCCACCGGCGGCACGGCCAAGTTTTCCTCACCCCTTGGTGTGTACGACTTTGTAAAATACAGTGCCTACAGCTATTACCCGCGAAAGGCGCTGGCAGCGTTTGCCGATGATGTGGCGCAGTTTGCGGAGCTGGAAGGGCTGGATGCCCATGCTAATGCGGTGAAGGTGAGGTTTGAGGATGGAACAGTTTGAGACGTCGTATATCATAACTGCAGACACCTATAAGGAAATGAAGTGGAAGACGATTCCACCCCGCGACATAATAATTTGTTCAGGAGGCGTCATAGGTGCAGTCATGCTTATCGTGGGTAGCATCATGGAACAGTCTCCTGTAATGATATTTGTAGGCATTGTGGTAGCGTTCGTTTTCATATTTACATTCTTCTTGGCTCCAAAAAGGAACATTAAAATCAACCTGCAAAGGGCAAAGGAAACTACCGGCACAACGGACCTAGAAGTCCAAACTGCTTTTGCAGATGATGGCATAAAGCTACACGACCTTTCTTCCGGCGGTAGAAGCACTGTGGACTACGGCAATGTTAACCGGTTTGCGGAAACAAAAAATATGTATATCCTCCTGACAAAAGCAAACCTGCTTATAATTGTGAATAAGGCCACCCTGGCCCAGGCCGGCGAAACCGAAGCATTTCTTCAATTCATCAAAAGCAAACTGCCTCATGTAAAAATCAAGCGGCCATAACACAAAACACATCTACAAAATACTCACCAAGGAGGTATTTATGAAGCACACATTTGCAGCTCTGTTTCTGGCAACAGTAAGCATATTTCTACTCAGCGCTTGCAGTAATAAAAATGCGCTGGAATATCTTCCAACTTCTACGGAGTATGCGACCTCCTCTCAAACGCCACTCACCGACAACAGTGACGCAACCACCGCCACTCACCTTGCAGAACCTACTTTGCCAACGGAACCTATTCAATTGACAGTTCAAGGTATTCCAGCAGGCGTTTACCCCGTCAATTTTTTACACGACCTGGGATATGATGCTTTCGACAAGCATGAGCTGTTGCGGTGGGAAGCGCGTTGGGCTTCTGCGGATTGGCTAGTATTACAGACAAACACCACCATACAGGATTTTCGCGTGATTACGCTGATACCCCACTACGAAGCGTACTTTGATAACGGCTGGCAATTTACCCGGCACTATGCCTATGAATGGACACAGTTTACCACCGACTTACTGCCTGATAAACCCCTTGTATGGTGGTGGCACGCAGACGAACGAAGCCTTACAGAAAGTGGATTGTCCGGCGTGGCGTTTGTAGATGCGGATGGGCATGAGCGCTTTTTTCGTGTGCAACAAGATGGTGACACAATACATTTGGTGCCATTTGAAAACATTCCTGGTGCGACCAATAACCCTATGATAACCATATTGCGCCCAAGCCCAGAAATTGAATTGATAGCGGCCTGGTTTATCGACTATCACAGAAACGGCTATACTATGGACAAAAACGCGCTGGCGGCAAGGAATCATTTTTTACAGGCATTTGAAACTTACACTGTATTTGACAACCCATTGGATACATGGGGTTTTTGGGTGACTTTTGGCGCAAATACAGATTTGCAGGGTTTTCAGTTTTTTAATTTGGGACACGTTTGCGATCCATGGGTGAATGAAGGATGGCACTACTTTTACGTGGATACAGTGCTGGGGACACAAGCTGTACTGCCTTTTGGTGAACCGGTGGCCATACCATGGCGCCCAAGTGGCACATGGCCCACTGCCGGCATCAGCTTTTTGGATGAAAACAACCAACGACGCAATTTTACATTAAATTCCAATGAGGGCAGCGGCTTTCCGCCTATGTTTATAACAGAGTTTGTAGACAGGGTGTACTGTGAAAATTGCGAAAATCATGTGCCATAACCATAGCAAATTTTTTTATCGACATAGGAGGCCCACATGGGAAACACAGACAAACGCGGCATTTTGGACGAAGAAGTCTTCACCTACAGAATAACCAAGGACAACAAGGTGTTCATTTCCTATGAAGGCAAGCAAGTTACCACCCTTAGCGGCAAAAACGCAGACGCTTTTATCGCCAAAATCCAAGGCGCAACGGACAAGGCCACCCAGCTCATCATGGCAAAAGCCACCGGCAATTTCAAACGCGGCAACGAGAAACTATTCAAAAAACAGCCATCGACATAAAAGTCCACAGGCAAACAAACCAGAAAGCAGGTGCCTACCATGCCCATCATCAACTCTGTCAACAACTTTAGGGTGCTACAATGGAGCAAGCTAAAAAACAAAGCCCATAGGGAAAAACTTGGCCTTTTTATGGTGGAGGGCTATCACCTGGTTTTGGAAGCCCACCGGGCCGGCTGCCTCAAGGAAATGATCACCACAGAAAAAACCAATGATTTTGACGTCCCATCGTACCAAGTCACCTACGACGTCATGGAAAAATTATCCGCCATGGCCACCCCAACCAAAATGATAGGCATTTGCCACCGCAAGGAAAAAAGCGCCTATGGCGACAACATTTTGTTGGTTGACCAAATTCATCACCCCGGCAACTTGGGCACCATTATTAGAAGCGCCGTGGCCTTTGGCGTCGATACCATCGTGTTAAACCAGAGCGTGGATGTGTACAATCAAAAGGTCATCCAAGCCACTCAGGGGATGATTTTCCACATCAATGTCATCAAAAGCCCCATCAAGGACTTTATTCTTGAACTGAAGGGGCAAGGCTACCAAATTATTGGCACCGATGTCAAAGACGGGGTAGACCTGCACCACGCAAAGGCAGATAAAAAGCGGGCGGTTTTGGTTGGCAACGAAGGGGAAGGCGTAGGCAGCGAACTGCTGGCGCTTTGCGATATGAAGGTGCATATCCCAATGAATCAACAATGCGAATCGCTGAATGTTGGCGTGGCCACCAGCATCATTTTGTATGGGCTGGCGGCGTTTTAACTGCGATTGTAAATAAGAACTGGTTCTAAGCAGACACAAGCGTCACCTATTAAAAATACCAGCACCATTCAACCGGAGGTAAAACCCATGACAGAAACCCTGCAAAATCAACTCAAATTCCTGGCCATTGCCGACGACATGAAACAAGTATTCCGTCAATCCACCCTGATTGACGGCTCTAGGTACGAAAATGACGCCGAACACTCCTGGCATTTTGCCCTGATGGCCATGACTTTATTTGAACATTGCGGCCTGGCCGGTGTGGACATTGACCGGGTGCTTAGGATGGCCATTGTCCACGATTTGGTAGAAATTTATGCAGGAGACACCCCCGCCCAAGACATAACCGCCAACATAGGCAAAGAAGACCGGGAGCGGGAAGCGGCAGACAAGTTGTTTGCACTGTTGCCGGATGCGCAGGCCCATGAATACCGCCAGCTATGGGAAGAATTTGACGCCATGGAAACGCCGGATGCCGTGTACGCTTCCGCAGTGGACCGGTTTCAGTCGTTTTACAACATCCATTTAAGCGGCACGGGCAGTACGTGGATAAAGTTTAACGCCACGGTCAGCCGCATCAGGGCGCGTCAATTGCCAATTAAAACCGCCATCCCGGTCTTGTGGCCATGGGTGGAAGACGCCATTGCGGAAAATATCGCCAAAGGATTTATCATCAATGAATAACATGGCCATAATTTGCTCCAACACAGCAACACGATTAACACTGGAGGACACAATGAAAGACTGGTTCACGACAGAACGCATTGACGAAAACACCTATGTCATTAGCGAGTACGGTCATCAAGAAGAAACCCACATGTATTTGCTAAATGGCAACACTCACAGCCTGCTGATTGACACCGGCCTTGGCGTTTGCAGCATCTACGACCAGGTCATGGCGTTGACGGACAAACCCATTATCGCCGTCGCCACCCATATCCATTGGGATCATATAGGAAATCACCGGCTTTTCAACAACTTCTACGCCCACGAAGCAGAGCTTCCTTGGCTAACGGGGCATTTCCCGTTACCAACAGCGCAAATCAAAACATTTTTGGCCAATGGCCTCAAAAGCCCTCATCAATTTGACCTAAGCCAATATCAACTGTTTCAAGGGACGCCAACAAAATTATTACATGACAATGAAGCAATTGACCTTGGTAACCGTGCGCTAACCGTCCTGCACACACCGGGGCATTCCCCCGGGCATATGTGTTTTTGGGAAGCACGCACCGGATACCTTTTCACTGGCGACCTGGTTTACATGGGCACCTTGTTTGCATCATTTCCATCCACAGACCCCAAGCAATATCAAGCTTCTATTGAACGGGTGGCTAACTTGCCGGTCAAAAAGGTTTTCCCCGGTCATCACAATTTGAACGTAGCCCCTGCCATTTTAGGCGAAATAAAAAATGCGTTTTCAGAACTGGAAGCCGATCAAAAATTGCACCATGGCAGCGGCACACACTATTATACAGATTTTGCCATACAGCTTTGACGCATCACAACATAACCAATCGAGGTGACACATCATGACCTTTCTAACTCCCAAAGCCCAAGCCCTCACCCCCTACACCGCCGGTATTCAGCCGAAAGAACCGGGGTGGGTTAAGCTAAACACCAACGAAAACCCCTACCCCCCTTCGTCTAAAGCGGCGGAAGCCATCAGGGGTGCAAACCTGGACGCCCTGCGCCTGTACCCGGACAGCGACAGCAATATATTGTGCGAAGTCATTGCCGGCCGGTACGGCGTTGCCCTGGAAAATGTCTTTTGCGGTAACGGATCTGACGAGGTGTTAGCCCTGGCTTATCAGGCGTTTTTCGCCGAGCGGGACAACATCCTGACGCCGGATATTTCCTACGCCTTTTACCCGGTGTGGGCGCAAATGTACGGTGTGACGGCAAAAATCATTCCGTTGAAAGAGGATTTTTCCATTGACCCGGGAGAATATGTAAACAGCAACGGCGTCATCCTGGCTAACCCCAACGCCCCCACCAGCCGGGCGCTTACCCTGGCACAAGTGGAAACCATTGTGCGAAACAACCCCCACGCGGTGGTGCTGATTGACGAGGCGTACATCGACTTTGCCGGCGTGGCGTCCGCCGTGTCACTGGTGCCAAAATATGAAAATTTATTGGTGGTGCAAACCTTTTCAAAATCGTACTCCCTGGCGGGGCTGCGGGTTGGTTTTGCCGTGGGCAGCCGGGCGCTGGTTGACGGCTTACAAAAAATCAAGCATTCCTTTAACTCGTACCCATTGGGTATGCTGGAGCAAAAAGCCGCCACCGCCGCCATGCTGGACACGGATTATTGGAACGAAACCCGGCAAAAAGTGAAGGCCACGCGGGATAAAACCATTGGAGCGCTGCGGGAGCTGGGCTATGCAGTGCAGGATTCCCATACCAATTTTATATTGATGAAAGCCAAGGACGAAGGGCATGCCAAGGGGCTTTATGAGCATTTGCTTGCGCATAAAATCTTGGCGCGGTACTGGCAAAAGCCACGGATTAGCGAATTTTTGCGCGTGTCTGTGGGCACAGATGAAGAAATGGAGGCGTTTTTACAATGCGTGAAACAGTTTTAGAGCGGCAAACCAGCGAAACTTGGATTAAGTTGGAACTTGGGTTAGACAAACAATCTGAGAATGAAATCAACACCGGCGTGGGCTTTTTTGACCACATGCTTAATCTGCTGGCGTTCCGGGCCGGCATGACCCTTGCCATAAAGTGTGACGGCGATTTGTACGTGGACGCTCATCACACGGTAGAAGATGTGGGCATTGCCCTAGGACAGGCGCTAGCACAAATTTTAGGCGACAAAAGCAACATTAACCGCTACGGCGAGGCAAGTATTCCCATGGACGAAAGCCTGGCGCGGTGCATGCTGGATATTTCTGGCCGGCCGTTTTTGGTGTTTCGTTTGCCTGGCGAAAGGTTCCCGTGCGAGCGTTTAGGTGTTTTTGAAACGGAGATGGTGGAGGAGTTTTTCCGCGCTTTTGCGTTTCATGCGGGGATGACTATGCATCTTTCTGTTGAGTATGGAAAGAACACCCATCATATGGTGGAAGCGCTGTTTAAGGCGGCTGGCGTGGCGTTGAGGCAGGCAGTTGCTGTGACAAATGGCGGCGTGACGTCGACCAAAGGGGTTATATAGCCCAAGCCGAACACAACATGCACGCCCCTTTATGCAGACTCACGTCAATCCAATTTAGCTATTGTCGTATAGAAATACTTTGCACTGCACTGTCATTGCGGACTTGATCCGCAATCTCACACCATGATACAGCCCTAACATAACTTGAATTTCTGTCATTAAAAACGAGATTGCGGTTCGGAGGCCGCAATGACGATGCTTTCGTAAATTACAACCCACTCGAAAAACAGGAGGCATTCCAATGCTAATCATCCCAGCCATAGACCTACAAAACGGCGAAGCCGTACGCCTGTACCAAGGCGACTACAACCAAAAAACCGTCTACAGCAACGACCCGGCCGCCATTGCCCTGGGTTTCCAAAACATGGGCGCCAAATACCTGCACCTGGTAGACCTGGACGGCGCCAAAGACGGCAACACCGCCAACATCGACACCATTCGCAAAATTCGCGCTGCCATTCATATCCCCATCCAACTGGGCGGCGGCATCCGAAGCGCCGAAACCGTTAACATGTACCTAAACGACCTTGGCATCAACCGGGTCATATTGGGCACCATTGCCGTCACCAACCCGGATTTTGTCGGGGCCATGCTGGCGCAGCATGGCCCCGAAAAAATTGTGGTGGGCGTGGACGTGCGCCACGGCAAAGTGTCCACCGCCGGCTGGCGGGAAGACAGCACCGTGGATTATTTGGAGTTTATCCAAAGCCTTAAAAACATGGGCGTCAAAACTATTGTGGTCACAGACATTATCAAAGACGGCTCCCTCACCGCCCCCAACTGGGACATGTACAAACAGATCAAGCCCCTTGGCATCGACTTTGTGGTGTCCGGCGGCGTGGCCTGCGAAGAAGATATTGAAAAATCTCGGGATTACTACGCCGTGATTGTGGGCAAGGCTTACTATGAAGGAAGGGTGGATTTGAAAAAATGTCTTGAAAAAGCGGTTGCGCCGCTTCCCGAAGGAAGTGGAAGCGAGATTCACTCCCGTTGTAACGGCGGGGACGTTGGAAGCAAGGCTTCCAATAGGGGCAGTGCCCCATTAAAATCACAACGAATAATCCCCTGCCTGGACATTAAGGCCGGCCGCGTGGTCAAAGGCATCAACTTCGTCAACCTTACCAGCGTTGGCGACCCGGTGGAAATTTCCCGCCATTACGAGGCCCAAGGCGCCGATGAAATTGTTTTCCTGGATATTTCCGCCGAAGACCGGCACGCTTTTTACGATTTAATCCGGCGCACCACTTCGGAGCTGACCGTCCCTATCACCGTAGGCGGCGGCGTACGCACCATTGACGACTTTCGCAAGTTGTTTGCCTGCGGCGCGGCAAAGGTGTCTGTAAGCACGGCGGCAGTAGCCAACCCGCAACTGATTAAAGAAGCCGCCGATGAATTTGGCAGCGCCCGCATAGTGGTGGCCATTGACGCCAAAAAACATGGCGACAGCTACCACGTGTATATTAAAGGCGGCCGGGAGGACACGGGGATTGACCTGATTGAATGGGCGCAACAATGCGAAAGCCTGGGCGCCGGGGAGATTTTGCTTACTTCCATGGACGGTGACGGCACGCAAAACGGCTACGATATTGACATGACCCGGGCACTGGCAAGCAATGTAAACATCCCTGTAATTGCCAGCGGCGGCTGCGGCAAGGTAGCAGATATTGTAGACGTGTTTAAAGAAACCGGCTGCGATGCGGCATTGGCGGCCAGCATTTTTCATTATGGAAAGGCAACCATTGGCGATGTGCGGCAGGCAATGGAAAAGGGGCATGCGTAAAAACCCAACCACCCCGCCCTACGGGCACCCCTCCCAGGAGGGGAATTAAAATCCCATCCTCCTCCACCAGGGGCACATAAAAAAGCTCCACATAAAATTCCCCTCCTCGGAGGGGTGCCGCCGGGAGGCGGCGGGGTGGTCATCCCCCAACACAAAAACAAAAAGGAGCCACCATGAAAATCAAAAACCTAATGCTGTGCGCTTTAGCTACAACTTTGCTACTGGCGGCCTGTAGCACACAAGAAAGCCCTCTTAACGTGTACGAACCCAGTACAACAGACGCAGCATATACCCCAGAACAAACCAGCACAACCGATGAAGCCGACACCACAGAGCCCACTCAAACAGCATATGGAACAAGCGCACCCACCGACATCCCCACCCTCGCAAGCAACATTTGCGAATTTTGCGGCGACCATTATATCGGTGAAGATTTGCGGACGTTGCAGGTCCTTGAATTTGGGTTTTTCACCTACCCTATGAATATCCGCGACAGCTTTGAATGGGAAATGGTAGACGCCTTGGAGGGCACTTTGGACGCATTTTTAAGCGGCTTTGACACCGTCCATGAAGTTACTTACCAGCAGTGGGAAGCGGATTGGTACAACACCATTATATTATGGTCTGACACGCCATTGCGGGATTTTTACATTGTATCCCTTGCCGTTGGCGAAGATGTAGACGACAAAATGGGTATCTTCGCCCAGGAGTTGATTTTTTCCACAGAGGAACTACTTCCCAGCCATGCCATTGTTTTGAATGTGGCGTTTTCCCATTACCTGTTGCCCCACGGCGGCTTGATATTCACAGATGAAAACGGCGACATGCGGCGTATGTTTATCAATGAAAGCATGCGCGGCGGGTGTTATCCGCATTTTACGCTTAGTTTTTATGATGAAGATGGCTGGGATTGGCTGCATTGGGATTAGCCTATATCGGGCGGCAGGTTGCCGCCCCTACAAAAGATGGCGTTAT
>Ga0082212_10011737_pt1 | contig 11083 bp, 10 predicted proteins | sample TergutNt197P3_FD_71548 | JGI IMG/M metagenome (GOLD analysis project Ga0082212, IMG submission 71548) | Neocapritermes taracua P3 segment gut microbial communities from Petit-Saut dam, French Guiana - Nt197 P3 | ecosystem: Host-associated > Arthropoda: Insects > Digestive system > Gut ... | reverse complement strand
TTCTTCAACCTGAACCGGAATGCCGTTTATTTTAAAGTTGATCATTTTTTTCTCCTTTACCTTTGCAGAGAATTAAGAGTTAAGAATAAGTATTAACAATAAAAATAAAACGATCATGAAAAAGAAAATTTTAGTAACGCTTTCAGTAGCCTCATTATTAACACTATTTGGCTGTCCTGATGATGAAATTACCGTTGAAGAAGCTGCAAGTAAAGCCTCTAAGGAAATGTGTGATTGTATAAAGGATTATTCAATAGAAAAGTGTCAGGAAAAATTGAATTCAAATTACAGTTTCTATGCTAACAATGACGATTTTTACGCGACATTCAACAAGGTGAATAATTGTGGGGTAACTATTAAGAAAGAGGTAAAATAGATCCTTTTCAACTCAGTCGCACCAAATTCTGCTCGCAGGCTTTCTTCACCATTTCGAAAGCATTTTTGGCGTGTATTTTGAGAAGCAATTTCCTTCGGAATGATTTGACTGTTTCTTCATCCCTGAATATTTTATCTGCGATTTCCTTGGTTGTATATCCGTCGGCGATGTATTGAAGAATTTCTCTTTCCCGTGGGGAGTACCATACTGCCTCTTCTTTTTTCGTCTTCTTCAGCAGGATATCTATCTCTTCGCAGAGAAATTGATCTCCGTATCTCACGGTTTCGATGCCTGCAAAAATTTCTTCAGGTTCGGCATTCTTTAGAATATAACCGAGTGCGCCGTTGTGCAACGCCCTTTTGGCAACGTTGAATTCTTTGTAACTCGTCAGCATAATGACTTTTATGCCGGGGTAAGTTTTAGTGATTTCGGCACAAAAATCCACGCCGTCGCCGTCGGGTAAACCGACATCAAGCAACAAAATTTCGGGAAGTGAATTTTTCAAACCCAACCGACAGGTTTCCAAGTCGTAATAGATATCCGTAATCTCGGCTATTTTCAACTCGGTTATCAAATTACTCAGGCTTTTTACTACCATCTTGTGGTCATCAACAATCGCCAATTTAACAAGTTGAGAATTATTTGTTTCCATTATCAATGTATTATATATTCTGAATTAACCATTAACCATTAATCATTAACTCAATAATCGTTTCCGTACCTCTGCCGAGCGAAGTGGCAATATCCAATTTGCCGTTGCAGGAAGCCACTCTGTCGCGAATATTTTTCAATCCGATACCTTTTACTACTGTTCTTTCATCGAAACCGCAACCATCGTCCTCAACGGTTAAAGACACATGTTTTTCTTCCTGTATCAACTGCACATTGATATTTTCCGCGCCCGAATACCGGAGTGAATTGGTTACCAATTCGTTGGCGCAGCAATAAATGATAAATTCCATTCGTTCCTTGATGCGCTCCTCTTTGCCGAAGAAGTGAAAATGAACGATGGGAAATTGAGCGGTAAAGTCTTCCAATGCCGTTTTCAATCCCGACATCCTTAGTGAGCGCGGCATCAGGTTATGGGTGATTTCACGAACTTCTTTGATACATTCATCTAATTTATCACTGACGCTTTGCAGGTCCTCTGCACTGGTAAGTTCGATTTTCACAGCCGAAAGACTACCTCCGAGGCGGTCGTGCAAATCTTCAGCGATTCGCGCCCGTTCACCCATTTCACCATCCTGAACGGCTTTGGCTGCAATAAGTTGATTTTCTCTCCGCGAATTTTTCATCTTTTGCCACAGCACGATTCCCACCGAAACAGCCAGTAAACCGCCGGCAAGAATAAGCCATAGATAGAGTTGCCGCTCCTTTTCTAACGAAACAATACGCATTTCTCTCTTATTGGTTTCATACCTGACTTCCACGTTTGATAAAGTCTCAAAAAACTGATTTTCCGATTCTTTCCATCGAAGATTATCCTTTTTATCAAAATAATGCAAGGCTTTCCCGTGGTCGCCCAAATGCAGGTAACAAACAGCAAGATTATTGGCCGTTTTTACAGCATGTGAAATTTGGGTAGAATCCATATCCCAAACTTTCAGGGCAATTTCTTTCCCCTCATTGAATTTGTTTGCATCGATATACACTTTCGTTAAAATGTTCCATGCTGTCATTAGAAAATCATTGTTCCGGTATGACTCTGCCACTCTCACACATTCTTGAGCATATTTCTCGGCTTGTTCATAATCTCGAAATCCATCGCCATAAATCTCTGCTAAATATTGAGTGTTAATCACTTCATATTTTACAAAATTGTTTTCTCTGCTCAATTCAAGCGCAATCAAGGCATTTTCCAAGGCTTGTTCATAATCTTTGACAGTGAGGTAGTGACTTCCCAACGAGGTGTATATACCGGTTTTCAGGAGAGGATGATCCAAAGTTTCCGCATTGACCTGCGCTCGCCTTGTATAATGCAGTGCATATTCGGTTTGATACAATCCGGAATAAAAGTTACTTATGTTTAATAATAATCGGGTAGAATTATATATATCACCCAAGTTTTCATACAACTCCAAACTTTTTAAATAATATTCTAAAACCTCGCCTTTTTTATTTATCTTGAGATAATAATCACCTATATTACCGGTTGCCAATGCTTCAATCGATTGATCTCCTATTTCTTTCGAAAGATTAACCGCCTGTTCATAGAACATCAATATGGAATCGGAAGAAGATATATCAAAAAGTGTATTTCCCATATTAATGGAAAGAAGAGCGATCATTCTTTTGTCTTTTTCTTTTTCGGCAAGACGCAAACCCTGTTCTCCATACATTAAACCCTTCTCCGGATCGGAATTTCGGTAATATTCCGAAATTTTTTCATATAATTGCAATTGTTCTTTGCCGGATAATTTTTTCGTTTCCAATACGTTTAGCATCGAATCCACATTGTTTAACTGAGCGGTCGCGCAGATAAACGGAAACAACAATAAACAAAGGAATACTATGTTTCGCATAACGTTAATTAATAAGTTCACAAAAGTATTCCTTTATCTTACGGTCATCAACCCCCCAAAAGGGTGAAAATGACGGGATAAGAGATATATGACCTGTGCCAAAGGATAAATTACACGGGTATGCTAATAAGGAACAGGTATGGCTTTTTAATGTCTAAAGAATGTGATTAATAAATTTTATCGGAGGAAATAATGGTTAAATAATGAATCAGCTGTTTACCCAGTTCCTTCACATTTTGTACCAATCCGGGGGCAAACGAAATCACCATATCGTGAACGGAAAGTGCGTGTTTATAAAACCCTACTTTAAGCGGAGAATTCACCGATACCAATACATAAAGCAAGAGTAAATTCTCTTCCAATGTCAAATCGACAACTAAATCAAAGGCTTCGTCCGACAAAATATTGGTAATCTGAGCCAACGAATCTCCTTTCATATCTTTTTCCGTTACAATGGTATAGGATATGTTGGAATAATTGTTGCTATCTCCTTTGGGTTTGAAAGCGAGCGCTTTTATCTTTTTTCCCATCTTTTTCATTTGCTGAATAAAATGGTTGGCATCATCAAAATTCTCTGTGTCGAACAAGACCAAAACAGATTTTATTTCTTTCAAGTTGTGATACGCTTTTTCCCTTTCGGAATGTTTGACAATTCGCTTGATTTTTCTTCTTAATAAAAACTTATACATGATTTAATCTAACATTTTAAGAAATTCTACTTCCGAAATAATTTGTATTCCCATTTTTTGGGCTTTTTCCAATTTAGCCGGTCCCATATTTTCACCGGCGATGACATAACCGGTTTTTGCAGAAACCGAACCTGTGTTTTTTCCTCCGTTTTTTTCTATCAAAACTTTGTATTCGTCGCGGGAATGGAGCGAGAATGTTCCGCTGATTACGAATGTTTGTCCGTTCAATTTGTTTGTTTTTTCCGCCAACTCCTCTTCTCTCAAGGTAAACTGTACGCCATATTTTTTTAAGCGTTCAACCAACGAGCGATTGGAGTCAATTGAAAAGTAGTTCAAAACGCTGCGGGCAATGACTTCTCCGATTTCATCTACTTCGACTAATTGCTCATAAGAAGCATTCATTAAGTCGTCGAGGGTATGAAAAACCTGTGTCAGCCGTTTGGCAACTGTTTCACCGACATAACGGATTCCCAAAGCATAAAGCGCTCTTTCATAGGGAACTGAAAGTGATTCGCGAATACTTTCCACAAAATTATTCGCAGATTTTTCTGCCCAACGGTCTAATTTCAGTATGTCTTCGGCTTGCAGTTCATACAAATCGGCGGCATTTTTTATCAATCCTGCATTGTAAAACTGATTGACCGTTTCCGAACCGATATTAATGTACATCGCTTTCCGGCTGACAAAATGCTCTATCATTCCCTTGATTTGAGGCGGACAACCGGAATGGTTCGGACAATAAAAGGCTGCTTCGCCTTCTTCCCTCACCAAAGGCGTTCCACATTCGGGGCAGTTTTTGATGAAGCGTACTTTATCTCCAAGCATAAACCTTGCCGCTTTGTTTACACCTGTGATTTTGGGAATAATCTCGCCGCCTTTTTCGACATAACAGGAATCGCCGATGTGTATGTCGAAATTTTCGATGATGTCGGCATTGTGCAAAGAGGCTCGTTTTACGATAGTTCCCGACAATAAAACCGGTTCAAGGTTGGCAACCGGAGTAACGGCGCCGGTTCTTCCTACTTGAAAATCAACGGAATTCAGACGGGTTTCAGCCGATTCGGCTTGAAATTTGTAGGCAATCGCCCAGCGCGGCGACTTCGCCGTCCAACCCAGATTTAATTGCTGACGGGCGGAATTAACTTTCAGCACGATTCCATCGGTCGTAACCGGTAGATTCCGCCGTTCCGTATCCCAATAAGTTATAAATTCAAAAACTTCTTCCAAAGTCCCGCATTTCTTAACGGCATTTGAGATTTTAAATCCCCACCTACCTGCTTTTTTCAGATTTTCGTAATGACCGTCAAAAGGAAGATTTTCACCCAATACATAATAGAAATAGGAATCTAACCGCCGCGAAGCGACAATCGCCGGATTTTGCAACTTCAAAGTTCCGGATGCGGCATTTCGCGGATTGGCAAACAGCGGTTCTTCCGATTCTGCCCGTTCCCGATTCAAATCTTCAAAAACAGACCAAGGCATCAAGATTTCTCCCCGTATTTCAAACAAAGCGGGATAGTCCGCTCCCTGCAATTTCAGCGGAATGCTTTTGATTGTACGTATATTGGCGGTTACGTCATCGCCGCGTACACCATCGCCGCGGGTAACAGCACGAGCCAAAACGCCGTCTTCATATATTAACGAAATAGACGTTCCATCGTATTTCAATTCACATACCATTTCAAAAGGCTCATTCAAAGACTTATAGGTACGATTATAAAAATCCCTCACTTCACCTTCCGAGTAGGTATTGGAGAGAGAAAGCATCGGATAAATGTGTTCGACTTGAACAAAATTTTTATTGATGTCGCTTCCGACACGTTGTGTCGGAGAGTTCGGATCGAAATGTTCGGGATATTTGGCTTCTAACTGCTCCAATTCTTTCAGCAACCGGTCGAATTCAAAATCGCTGACTTCCGGTTGAGAAAGGACGTAGTAACTGTAGTTCAGTTTTTCTATCCGTTTCCGTAATGCTTCAATCGTATCTTTTATTGTTGCTTTCATTTACTTTTTCCGTTCTCCATAAATTTCACTTTCAAGATACGTTTTTTATCCATTTCCAAGATGTGGAAAGTAAATGATTCGTAATTAATCACTTCTTTTTTTGCCGGAAAATCGCCTTTTATTTCCAAAATCAGTCCCGCCAAAGTATCTACTTCATCCGTTAATTTTCCGAACGATTTGGTATCCAATCCGGTGGTACGGAAAAAATCGGTCAATAATATTTTTGCATCGAAGACGTATGAGCCATCTGCCAAACGGACGAATTTAGAGTCTTCGTCATCGTATTCATCGCTTATTTCTCCTACGATTTCTTCCAAAATATCTTCCATTGTTACAATTCCGGAAGTTCCGCCAAATTCATCAACCACTACCGCCAAATGGGTTTTTGTAGTGCGAAATTCTTCCAATAAATCATCTATCTTCTTATTTTCGGGGACAAAGAAAGCCGGTCGAATCAGATTTTGCCAATGAAATTCGGCGTGTTTATCCAAATAAGGCAATAAATCTTTGATGTATAAAATACCTTTGATATTGTCTTGATTATTAGAATAAACAGGTATTCGGGAATATCCGACTTCAATCACGTACTTTATTACTTCTTTGAAACCGGTTTTGATATCCAAGTCCGCAACGTCCATTCGGGAAGTCATAATTTCGACAGCCGTTTTGTTGTATAATCCGATAATTCCCTCCAGCATTTCTTTCTCTTCAGTTAATTCTCCGGAGGTTAATTCTAAGGCTTTCGACAATTCATCGACAGAAACATCGCTCGGCTTCTTTTTGGAAAGAAAATTCACGAAACGGGTAGAGGTCATCAACAGTGAAGAAAAGGGATAAGTAATTTTCACCAATCCGTTCAAAAGCGTAGCCACTTTACGAATCAAATCCAAGGAGTGGTTTTGGGCGTAAATTTTCGGAAGTATATCGCCAAAAAACAATATCAAAAAAGTCAGAAGTATGGTTTCAAAAACGAATCCGACTACAGGAACGCTTGAAAAATCGATCAGTTGATTGAGTGCATAATGGGATAAAACGACTATCCCTACATTCACAAAATTGTTCCAAATGAGAATGGTTGCCAATAAACGGTCGGGAGATCGTGAAAAGGATTGGAGGATTTTATCAACAAGCGATTCACTTTCTTCGATTTCATTTTTATCACCGGGCGTAAGCGAAAAAAAAGCGACTTCGGAAGCAGAGATAATGGCGGCAAAGCATAGAAGTAAGGCAGAAATGGAAAGCGCTATTATCGAACTAACCGAAATAGCCGAAAAACGAATATCTGAGAATAAACCTAAAAACGAGTCTGTGTCCAAAATGAAACAATATTAATTAATATTTAAATCATGAGCCAGTAGTCGTATGATACAAAAACAGGGTAAAGCATGTACTATTATTATAATTACAACTACTGACTCATCATTTGTTAGAACGGCAAATCGTCACCCTCTTCTTTTTCCACCTTAGAAATTTCTGAAAGAGGTTCACCCTGCGATATTACAGGGGTTTCCGGTGGTGTTTTTCTTTCAGGAGGCGGTGGTGGAGGGAACGAAGTTGGGTTCGATCCTCCACCTTCCGGTTTCCGGTCTAACAACTCCATATTATCGCCCCATACCTCGCAGATGTATCGCTTATTACCATTAGCATCATCATACGAACGTGTCCGGATTTTGCCTTCGATGTACAGTTTAGAACCTTTCTTTACATACTTTTCGGCAATTTCGGCTAAGCCTCTCCATAAAACAATGTTGTGCCATTCCGTGCGATCGGGAACTTGCGTTCCGTTCGCAGCCGTATAGCCCCTCTCGGTTGTAGCCAATGTGAAGTTGGCTACGGATCCACCGTTGTCAAAATAGCGTACTTCGGGGTCTTTGCCCACATTTCCTACTAAAATAATTTTGTTAACTGACATAAAATAAAAATTTTTTAATTGTTAGTAAAAGTTTTGATTACGGTACAAATTTAATAACAAAAAAATAAATGACAAAAAAAAAGAAGAAATTTTTTAGGTGTCAATTATAAATTCTCCAAATATATCTGCATCAAGCGGTGAATCGGATATTCATCAATGCGATCGGAAGGAATTATCGTAAATTGAGTTAATGATTCCAACGGTTCTGTTATCTTGACTTCATAGAAGCAGGCATACAGGATGCGGTGCGTCAATACGTGTTTCCGGTTTTTCAAAACCAAGCGAAAATGAATGGGCTCGACCGAAGGAAAAAGGGATTTAAAATTATCTGTATTTATCAACTCTTCCCACTCCAAAAAGGATTCTGATTCAATCAATGGAAATTCGTATAGATTTTGCCAAATTCCTTTTTCTTTCCGCTTCCTTAAATAGATATGATTGCCGGTGCGGATATGAAAATAATACAAATAGAGCGTTTTTATTTTTGTCTTGTTGCTTTTAACCGGAAAATGATTGACCTTGCCCGAAGCGTGTGCGGAACATTGAGTTTCAAAAGGACAAATGGAACAATCGGGCGTTGCGGGAGTGCATTGCATAGCCCCAAATTCCATAATTGATTGATTGAACAGTCCCGCTTGGGATTGATCCATCATTTGACCGGCTATTTTGGTGAACAGTTTTTTCCCTTTGCCTGTATCAATCGGCTCCTCAACGGCAAAGAAGCGGGATAGAAATCGAAAAACATTTCCGTCCACCACAGGGTAAGGAGCATTGAAAGCGAACGAAGCAATTGCCGCTGCCGTATATTCCCCAACTCCTTTGAGCGAAAGAATGGTTTTGTAATTTTCCGGAAATTTTCCGTCAAGATGCTCTTCTATATAGCGTGCCGCCGTGTGCAAATTCCTTGCGCGGGAATAATAGCCCAAGCCCTGCCAATATTTCAAAACTTCCTGCTCATCGGCAACCGATAGAGAATGAATATTCGGAAAACGTTCAATAAAACGGTTGTAATATTCCAAACCTTGAACCACGCGCGTTTGTTGTAAAATAATTTCCGATATCCAAATACGATAAGGGTCGCTAATGTCGCGCCATGGTAACATTCTCCGGTGAACTCTGTACCATTCAATAAGTTTAGCGGCTATAAATTTAAAATCTTCCATTGAGGCACAAAAATACGTAGATATTTCTATCATAAACAAAAAAAAACAAAAAAAATAAAATAATATTTTTTAGTATAAGATAATTAGCGTATATTTGCAGCTTGAAATAAAATACACATTATAATTTAAATTATTTATAGTCATGACAAAAGCAGATATTGTAAGCGCAATTGCTAAAAAAACAGGTGTAAGTAGAACATACGTCCTTGCCGTTGTTGAAGGCTTTATGGACGAAGTTATGGACGCTATGAACAGCGGTAAAAATGTTTATTTGAGAGGTTTCGGTTCTTTCGTAGTTAAGAAAAGAGCAGCTAAGGCAGCTCGCCACATTAAGAATGAAACCACTATTATCATTCCGGAACGCTTTGTTCCCACATTCAAACCTTCCCAGTATTTTTGTGAAAATTTGAGAAAAAGTCTGAAAGTAAAAAAGTAATTGCTTAAATTTATTAATCATTTAATTAATTAACAATGCCGAGCGGAAAAAAAAGGAAAAGGCACAAAATGTCTACACACAAACGTAAAAAGAGACTTAGAAAGAATCGACATAAGAAGAAAAAGTAAGATATAAGCTCTTTTTGAATGGATTGAAGTTAAAGGTTAAAGGCGCTGACTTGTTGTGCATTTAACCTTTGACGTTTAATCGCATATTTTTTCAATAAAAACAAAAACAGGATTGTGAACAGCGAATTAGTAATTGACGTCCAACCCAATGAAATATCCATAGCCGTTCTCGAAGACAAGAAATTGGTAGAATTTCAAAAAGAGGCGCGTAATATTTCATTTTCGGTAGGAGATGTCTATCTCGGTAGAATTAAGAAAATGATGCCGGGCTTAAATGCTGCATTCGTGGATGTTGGATACAATAAAGATGCATTTCTTCACTTTCAGGATTTGGGGTTCACGTATAACCGGATAGATAAATTTTTGAAAGCAACGCTTTCGGAAAAGAAAAAGGTACCTCCTATTACCAAATTTGCACATCTGCCGGAAACCGGCAAAGAAGGTTTAATCACCGATGTATTCAAGCAAGGCGATGAGGTGTTGGTGCAAATCGTTAAAGAACCCATTTCAACCAAAGGTCCGCGGTTAACTTCGGAAATTTCTTTTGCCGGCCGCTATTTGGTCGTAATTCCTTTCGGAGATAAAGTGTCCGTTTCTCAAAAAATTCAATCCGGAGAAGAAAGGGCACGGCTGAGGCAATTGATGCACAGTATTAAACCAAAATATTTTTCCGTAATTGTCCGTACCTCTGCCGAAGGAAAAAGAGTTGCCGAATTGGATTCGGAACTAAAATCTTTAGTCAAACGATGGGACGACAATATGGTGAAATTGCTCAAAGGAAAAGTACCTTCTCTGATTTACGAAGAGAGCGGAAGGACTGTCGCCCTTTTGAGAGATATTTTTAATCCCTCTTTTCAAAACATTTACATCAACGATGCGGACGTATTCAACGAAGTACGCGATTACGTCAGCCAGATTGCTCCCGAATGTGCAAAAATCGTAGAACATTACACAGGTGAACTTCCCATTTTCGATAATTATGCCATAACCAAGCAAATAAAATCGGGTTTCGGTCGATACGTAACGTTCAAAAGCGGCGCTTACGTGATTATTGAGCATACCGAAGCCATGCATGTTATCGATGTAAACAGCGGCAATCGTTCCACCAAAACAAGCACCGGACAGGAAAATACGGCGATCGATGTGAATATGGCTGCCGCCGAAGAAATTGCCCGTCAATTGCGGCTTCGAGATATGGGCGGCATCATCGTTATCGATTTCATAGACATGCGTGAACAGGAAAATCGCCAAAAACTGTTCGAACACATGTGTTCTCTGATGGCTAACGACAGGGCAAAACACAATATTCTTCCTATCAGCAAGTTCGGACTGATGCAACTTACCCGTCAGCGCGTAAGGCCAAATATGGACTTTAATACGGACGAAGTTTGTCCCACTTGTCTTGGAAAAGGAGAAATAAAACCTTCCATATTGTTTATGGACGATTTGGAAAAGAAAATCAAAGATGTGGTTGAAATACTAAAAGTGAAGAAATTTAAATTGCACATACATCCTTATATTGCAGCATTTATCGAACAGGGGATTTTCTCCCTGAAATGGAAATGGAAATGGAAATATTCCACGGGAATGCATATTATCCCCGACCAAAGTCTGGGATTTCTTGAATACAAATTTTTCGACCTTGATAAAGAGGAATTAGATGTGAAAGAAAGCAGTCTTATACCTCCTCAAAACTGAAAATAATAATGCTCTTTCGGGGCTGTTATTGATTTTTTAATCAAAAATTTTTATATTAAAGTCAAGAAATGTAATATTTATTACATTTCTTTTTTTTTATATTGTAGATATTTGCAGAGAATACCTATAATAATACTATCTATTATGAACATAAA
>Ga0082212_10011736_pt1 | contig 11084 bp, 12 predicted proteins | sample TergutNt197P3_FD_71548 | JGI IMG/M metagenome (GOLD analysis project Ga0082212, IMG submission 71548) | Neocapritermes taracua P3 segment gut microbial communities from Petit-Saut dam, French Guiana - Nt197 P3 | ecosystem: Host-associated > Arthropoda: Insects > Digestive system > Gut ... | reverse complement strand
CTACTTCCATGACCGCGTGTTGGCCGAGCAGTTGGAGCCGGGCGCGCAAAGCCGCGCCCACGCCGTCATCGAAACCGAAAACGCTCTCCTCAAGAAGTACGCCGATGAAACCGAAGAGGTCAAGCCACCGGAACTGGAAAACCGAGGTGGTGCTTTCTACTCCGATTCGGCCGTGGATTTGCTGGCGTCGTTGACGGCCGATCGCGGCGACACCCAAGTGGTGAACATCGCGAACGATGGCGTGTTCCCGTTCCTGCCCGATGACCACGTGATTGAGGTGCCCGCCACGATCGGCGCTGGCGGCATTTCCACGGCCTTGTCACCGGCCCGCAATCCCGTGGCCCCCGATATGGCCGGGCTCATCTCGCATGTCGCTGGGTACGAGCGGCTGGCGTTGGAAGCCGCTGTCAAGGGCGGTCGGGAGCGAGTGGTCCGGGCGCTTCTCGCACACCCGCTGGTGGGTCAGTGGGATAAGGCCACCAGGCTCGCGGATGACCTAATCGCCATCAACAAGGACTACCTCCCGTGGGCGAAGTAATTTCCCCGGCAGAGCCCGGCGTCATCGTCGCTATTGATGGGGGCGGAACAAAGACCGACATCGCCGTACTGTCGCGGGCCGGTGAGGTGCTGGCCCGGCAGCGGGTGGGCCGCTACTACCCGCAGGAAATCGGCGCGCATGCCGTGGTTTCCGCGCTGGACGGATATGTGACGGGGCTGCTGGAAACGCTTGGTTCGCCGCCGGTTTTGGTGGCCGCAATCTTCTTTTCCGGCTTGGATTTCGAGTTCGAGATTGAGGCGTTCCGCGCCGAGTTGGCCTGGACCACCTGGGCGGGCGATGCCGACTCCGTGCCCGCAGGCGTGGCGCCGCCGGTAGTTTTGGTGGATAACGACCTGTTCGCCGTGCTGCGCGCGGGCACCGACTCCCCCGATGCCGTGGCCGTCATCTGCGGCACGGGGGCCAACGCGATTGGCCTCGCCGCCGACGGCTCCAAGGCCCGCTTCGCGGCGTTGGGTGAAATCTCCGGCGATTGGGGCGGCGGCGCCTCTTTGGGCATGTCAGCCGTGTGGCATTCGGCCCGCGCCGAAGACGGCAGGGGCCCGACGACGTTGCTCCGGGACCTGGTTTTGGAACAACTCGGATTTGGCTCGATGGCCGCGTTGATCGAAGCGGCCCACCTGGGGAAGGTTGACTGGGACGTTTTCTCGACGCTGGCACCCACGGTGTTCGTGGCCGCGGATGCGGGCGACGAGGTGGCGATTGGCCTAGTGTTACGCCAGGCCGACGAGATCGTGGCCTTCGCCGCCGCAGCCATGAAGCGGTTGGGAATCACCGACCGCGTGGTACCGGTAGTGTTGGCTGGTGGCGTCGTGGCCGCGAATCATCCGTTGCTGACCGGGGCGATTTCGGAGCGGTTGGCTGAGGTGGCCCCACGAGCGTTTGTCTCGGTACTGTCCGCTCCCCCGCTGGTCGGCGCGGCAATGTTAGCCTTGGATGCGGTCGGCGCTGACGCCGTCGCTCATGAAACCGCGGCGCTGGCGCTCAGCTAGAGGTTTACAGATACAGGCCAGTGCCGCCGTCGTCATCGGGGGCGGACACCCCGTGGACCTCGTGCTCTTTGAGTAGTACGTAGTTCACGGCTGAGATGTCCACTTCGGCGCGGTCCTCGGGGTCGTAGAGGACGCGGTCGCCGAGTTTGACGCTCCGCACGCCCTGGCCCTGCGCCACCACCTTTCCCCACGCGAGGCGCTTGGGGCCGATGGCGGTGGCGGGGATGACCAGGCCCTCGGAGGAGTGCCGCTCGGCGGAGTCCTGTTCCGGCGCCACCAGCAGGCGGTCGAACAACATGCGTATTGGAACATTGGGTGACGCCACCGCTTGGGGGTAAGTTGGGGCATTTGGGGACGTTGCGGGTGCGTTTTTCACGGTCACACAGTAAACATATCCTTATGGCCAACGCAAAGCGCACTAACAAGAAACCTCAGGCACGTACCAGTGCCGCCGCCGCTCGGTCTGGGAACCCAGCCGTCCGTGCCGGGGCCGTGCCAGCCAGTAGCGGCTCGAAGGGCGCTAGCGGCGCCAAGACGGGCGCCACACCCAAGGTCTCAGGTTCCTCTCGGCCCGGAACCGGCGCCACACCTGCCGTTCCCAAGGGGCCGGCCATCAAACCCCGCCTCGGCCACGCCCACGCATTAACCACCGGTGACAAGGCGCCGTCGTTCACTTTGAAAACCTCCGATGGCGAAAAGATCTCCCTCAACGCCATGCGCAAAGACGTCAAGCGCGGCTTGGTGATTTTCTTCATGCCGAACATTTCCGGGAAAACCTCCGTGGTGGAGGCGAACGAGTTCCGCGATGCCCACGCCAAACTGGTGGGCGCCGGGTACCAAGTGCTGGCGATTACCCCGGACAACCCGCAAGACCTGGCCAAGGCCAAGGCCGCCAACAAGCTGCCGTTCCCGCTGGCGAGCGATCCTGCTTCCAAGGTCGCCCGGAAGTTTGGCGCTTACGGCAAGACACACCGTTACGCCGTCACCGCCACCATGCCCGACCAATTCCACCGCGCCGTCCCCAAGGCCGAGGGGCCACTCCGGTCCACCTTTGTGATCGACGATGTCGGGCGGATATCCCAAGTAGTGCCTTCCGTCCAGGCCAAGGGGCACGTGGGAAGGCTGTTGAAGCGCCTCGGACTCATTAGTAGCTAAGGCAGTGCGGCGCAATCCCGCCGGGTCATCGGATGTCTAATCCGAACTGGGACGTACCGGCGCCCCCAAGTATTCCGCCGGAGCAGAGTCAACCGCCAACATACCAGCCAGCGCCAAGTTTTCAGCCTGGGCAAGGTCAACCCCCGGCGTACCAACCCGCTCCGAATAATCAGCCCGGAGAGGCATATCCGCCCGCGCAGGGTTACCAGTACCCGCAACCAGTCGGCTACACCCAGCCCGCGCAGTATCCGCAGGCAGCCCAGTATCCACAGGCGGGTTCTGGATACCCGGGTTCGGGTTACCCGGTCGCGGGTGGCCCGTCATCGTCGATGCGTCCCACGCAAACCCACACTGGCCTGCCCACTGATCGCCGCGCTGTGACTGGCCGAGCGCGCCGCAGGGTATGGCCAAAGGTACTGGGCGCGTTGTTTGGGCTCGCGTTTCTGGTGTTGGCCGTAGTTGTCGGCTTCGCGGTGCGCGATGGTTACCGCGCCCTCGGCGCGATCAACCGCTTAGTGGCAACCACGTCGCAACTCGAAACGGTGGTGACCACCGACCCGGCTGCGGCTAAAGAACTGGTTCCTGAAATTCAAGCCGATATCGCCACCGTGGCCAACGCCCTGGATGGTCCCATTTGGGGCGTCGCCACCCATTTGCCGTTTATCGGCAACGATATCGCGGCGATCCGCATAGTGGCCGCTTCGATCAATAACCTGGTGCAGCAGGGTTTGCCCGAGATGCTGGATGCGGTGATTGTGCTCCAGCCGGAAAACTTAATGACCCTGGTGTTCACCGGCCACTTCGCGGAAATTGGAAATGCGCTCGCTCAAATTGCCGTGGGCGACGAGGCAATTGCGCAAGCGATTTCCGAGTTGGAGGTTATTGACCCAGCCGACCTCACCGCGAGGGTTGCGGAGCCATTGGGCCAACTTATAAATGGCCTAGTGCAGGTGCGCCGGGCAACGGCCCTAGCGGCGGCAGCGGCAAACCTGCTCGGAATCCACTAACTAAGCACTAGCGTTCCCGGTCCTGTCCACAGCGGGAACGATGTCGGTGTGGCTGAAGTCAACGCCGGTGTAAAGGAGGGGTTCGTTCGTCGCGGAAGCTAGGGCATAGGAGAAGCAATCACCGAGATTAAGCTTCGCAGGACTTCCGGAACCACGGCCATAATCACGGTAGGCACGTTGGGCTATTTCGGCATGCTCAGCAGTGAAAGCCACCGTTTCTACCTCATATAGCTCTAGGAATCTCTTAACTTGATAATGGAGCCGAACATCGCGTTTGCCCTCAATAACGGCGGTGATTTCAACTAACGTTGGCGCGGCAATCCTTTTAACCACGGCTGTTCTCAGTGCCTCACGAATGCTCGCGGCACTATCCTCATTCTGCAAAATCGCGATAATGGCAGATGTGTCTATTATCACCGATATAATCCATATTCATCGTATAGCTCGGCATCCATACGGTTGCGAAAACCAGGATCAGGTTGGGATCGACTCCAGATTTCTTTCAATAGGGCATCAACGGCAGCCTCACGCTGTGCGATCCGCCCATCATCGGCAGGCTGTTGAGAATCCAGTTCAGCAAGCCGAAACTCCACCGCGCTCCGAACCGCAGCAGTCTGGCTCAGACCGGTACGTGATGCCAACTCGCGCACTAGATCGGTAACTTCCGGATTTTTGATGTTAAGACTCATGGCACCATTCTACCGGATACCTAGCAGAACGGTAGAAACAGCGAGTAAGATACTTGCTTGCCAACAACTCGATGAAAGCGGAAAAGAGCGACTCGGTTTGGTTGACACTTAGCCAACAGGGCTGAAATTGGTTAGTGCCGTGAACACCAGGTAGCCACCAAACAGGAAGGCCAGTGCGGCAATCACTCCCAGTACCCAGAGCAAAATCCGGAGAGCGGGGGCGAATCTACGCCGAGGCGCGCGCTGCATGCTGTTGGCCTAACTTGGCTTAGCAGTTAGGGTCAGGACGGTGGCTGACGGGCGGCAGTCGAACCTGAAGGGCGCATAGGGGGAGGTACCGGCTCCAGCGGAAACATAGAGCCACATGGAATCCTCACCGCCGGGAGAGTTGGGCCGAGCGCCCGGCCAGCCGTGTAGTCCCTCGGCACGATGACGATCCAAATCGCAGTTGGTGACCAAGGCACCAAAGCCAGGTAACCGCAGTTGGCCACCGTGGGTGTGAGCGGCGATAACTGCGGCCACGCCGTCGTCCTGAAACGCTTCCAATACATGCGAGTAGGGCGCATGTGTTACCCCCAATTTGATCAGCGGGGCTTGGGAAGCGATCTGCTCATCTCCCCAAGCATCCGTTGATCCGTGTGAGGGCGCGTTTTGCTGGTTTGGCTCGGGCGGAACCGGTAGCACTTCCATGTCATGATGGGCGTCATCGGTGCCCACCAATGAGATGACACGGCCATCTTTGAGGGTGATCCGCGTGCGGGCATTGTTGAGGTTGACCCAACCCCCGGCCTCAAACCCCCTGAACAACTCTTGCCAGGGCAGTGGCGGAAGATCCCAGGGAATCTGCCGATTGCGGAATAAGTACCGGGCGGGATTCTTCAGAATGGGGGCATAGTAATCATTGGAGCCGCCAACAAACACCCCGGGAAACTCAAACAAACCCGAAGTCGAGAAGATATCGAGTAACGCTGGAACAGAGGCAGCCGAGGCCACATTATCCCCGGTGTTCACAATCAGATCTGGTTCCAGTGCCGCCAGCGAGGCCAACCACCGAGACTTGATGCCCTGCGATGGCAGGTAATGCAAATCCGCGAGTTGCAAAATCCGAACGTCGCGCTCACCAGGTTCCAGCAAGGGAACCGAAACGTGTTTGATCTCAAACCACTTGGTCTCTAGATGGGCATATAACAGCCCAGCCGCCGCAAGTGCGGCGGCTGAGATGGCTAGACGGCGGACCACAGGGTCAAGATTACCCAGTCACGGCGGTTTCTGGCGCCTCTTGCGCGGGTTCCTCGGCTGCGGCGGGCGGCGGGGCCTCACCGGCGGCCACGGCCACTTGGGCGGTCTCGTTGCCGACGGCGGCCTGGATTTCGCCAATACCGGTTACGGGGCTCACGCCTGGATGGGCGCCGAGCGTTCCGGGATCACCGGGTTGCTTGGCATTACAGGTACCATCACCAAGCAATACTTGGACTCCACCGGCCATGAACTCATCTGGCTCGGGAAAGTTCACAATCGGCAAACCGTCCACGATTTGGTCCATGAAGTCTTTCCACAACGGAGCGGCCAGCGAGGAACCGTACAACGGGGTGATGCGGCGTCCCTCAAAGTTGATGCTCAAGTGCGAAGCGTTGCCATTCACATCGCCCACCCAAACGGAGGCCAGCAGGTTCGGGAAGTACCCGGTGAACCAAGTCTGGGCGGAGCGGTTGGAGGTGCCCGTCTTGCCTGCGGCCGGGCGACAGTCCTTGACCTTGGACAGGGAAGCCGTGCCGCCGCGCTCAAAGGCCCCGCGCATGGCGTACGCCATCGTGTTGGCTACCTCGGGTTCCAAAGTTTGTGCGCAGTTGGCGGAGGGAACCTCAAGTTCGGTGACGCCATCAGCGAGGGTGACGCGTTCGATGGCGATCGGGTCGCAGCTAATGCCACCGGAAGCCATGGTCGAATACCCGGACGCCATGGCCATGGGCGAGGCTTGTTGGATACCGAGAACCATTGAGGGAGTGACGAAGATGTCTTCCTTGGTGCCTTGGCCGTACAGAATCGGATCGCCCTCATGGGTTTGGGAGGGCCGATACCCCATATCCCAAGCGGTTGCCGCAATGCCGCACAAGTCCAGCTTGGACTCGATGTGGACAAACGCGGTGTTGATGGACCGCTTCAGGGCCTCGGCAGCCGTCATCATGCCACCCGAAACGCCCTCGGCGTTGCCAGGGGTCCAGGGGCTAATGGACGAGCGGACACAGGATGACCGGAAGTCACCAGAGGTCCAAGTGCGGCCAGCCGAGCTAACCATGGTGCCCAGCGTGTAACCCTCGCGGAGCCACTGGGCCAGTACATAGGGCTTGAAGTTGGAGCCGGGCTGGAAGCCGCGTGAACCGCCCCGAGAGAAGTCGGTGCCGTAGTTGACCGAGGTGAAACCGGGTTCCGGGTTCGGGCCGGTTTCGTAAGTGGTGGACTGGATCATCGCCAAGATCTTGCCGGTGCCGGGTTCCAGCGCAATCAGAGAGGATCCCAGGTTCGCGCTGTTCACCGCTGGGATATTCCGGGCCATGGCAATCTCAGCGGCGCGTTGATACTCGGTGTTGAGCGTGGTGTAGATGCGCAGGCCACCGCGATACAGCAGGTTGCCGCGCTCCTCGCGGGTCTCGCCAAACTCGGGGGCGTTCACGATGGTCTTGGCCACGAAATCGCAGAAGAAAGCAGCGCCCTCAGCGGCATGGCACCCAACGGAGATGGGGGTGACGTTCAGGGTTTCCTCAACCGTGAGCACCCGGGCGGCGTCGTACTCGGCAGTGCCGATGTACCCGAGGGTCCACATCTTGTATAGCACGGCATCGCGGCGTTCGCGGGCCAGGTCCGGATTACGTGTGGGGTCAAACTTGTTGGGGTTCTTGGTGATGCCAGCGATGGTGGCGGCCTGCACCACGGTGAGATCTTTCGCCGTCGTCGAGAAGTAGTACCGGGCGGCTGCTTCTACGCCATAAACCTTGGAGCCGAATTGGGCGACGTTCAGATAGCCTTCTAGGATTTCGTCTTTGGACATTTCCTGGGCGATTGCGATGGAGAGTTTGGCCTCGCGAATCTTGCGGCTCATGGTGGCCTCGCGGGCCTGGAGGACGCCGAACGGGTCACCGTTTTTGTTGGCGGAATCAATGAGAATGTTTTTCACGTACTGCTGGGTGATGCCGGAACCACCAGATTGGCCATCGCTAGAACTGTTGCGCAGCGCCGCGCGCAAGGTGCCCTGGAAGTCCATGCCGCCGTGTTCGTAGAACCTTTGATCCTCAATGGCAATGGCGGCGTGTTGCATCACCAATGCAATTTCCGACAGCGGCTTGATAATGCGGTTCTCCGAGAAGAACATCGCGAGCACGGTGCCATCAGCGGCGAACATGTAGGACGCCTCCGACATGTCGGCCTGGACCAACTCAGTGGGGATGTCATCAAAGAAGTGCGAAACCTCCTCCCCCACTGCATTGACCCCCACGGCCATCGGGATCAGCAAAACGGCGGCCAAACCGCCGCCCAGGCCGACTACCAGCACAAAGGCCAGCAGCATTACAATGAGTTGCGTAAAAGGTATCCGATGGGCCTTAGAGCGTTCCCGGCGCACGTTACTAGCCATGGCATAAGCGTAATTTGCGCCCCGACATTTCCCCGCGCGAATCGGGTAATATTCCGAAGCGTTACCAAAATGTCATAAATGCCCGAATTGCCCAGGTAATGGGCGGCAATTTCTAGTTCGCGACCTCAACAATTAACTCTACCTCAACCGGGCTATCTAGCGGTAAAACCGCGACCCCCACTGCACTACGGGCATGCATTCCGGCCTCGCCAAATACCTCGCCCAAAAACTCCGAGGCCCCATTGATAACGCCGGGTTGCCCGGTAAACGAGGGGTCCGAGGCGACAAAGCCCACCACTTTCACAATGCGGGTAATGGAATCCACCGAACCGGTGACACCAGCGATTGCGGCCAGGGCATTAAGGCAGCAAAGCCGCGCCAAATCGCCAGCCAGTTCGGGTGGAACCAAGCCGGCACCCTCGCCCACCTTGCCGGTAATGGGCAACCGGCCATCTTGGAACGGGAGTTGGCCGGACGTGTAAACCAAATTCCCAGACTTCCGGGCAGGGATATATGTAGCTACTGGGGCGGGGGCAGGGGGCAAGGTAATGCCGAGTTCCGCGAGCCGTTGCGTCACAGTCATGGACCCGAGCCTAACGCGTGGGGCGCCTAACTAACACCCCGGTGCTCGAGGCGAGCGATGTCGCGCAACACAATGGACCGTCCCACGCGTTTAATCCATCCCCGCGTCGAGAACTCCGCCAGCGCCTTATTGACGGTTTCCCGCGATGCGCCCACCAACTGGGCGAGTTCCTCTTGCGTGAGATCGTGAGCGAGGTGGACGCCATCGGGACCCGGCTGCCCAAAACGCTTGCCCAAGTCTACTAGAGCCTTCGCGACCCGGCCCGGGACATCGGAAAACACCAGGTCACCCAATGCCTCATCAGTACGGGATAGGCGTGCTGCCAAGGCAGCCAGCAAATGGGTACCCACGGCTGGATGGCGTTTGAGCAAGGCAACCAGATCCGCGTGGTTGAGCACTTGCAGCTCGGTATTCGAGACAGCAGTGGCGGTAGCGGAACGTGGGCCGGGGTTGAACAGAGTCATTTCCCCAAACATTTCGCCGGGCCCCAATAACGCCAAAATGCTCTCGCGGCCATCGCCGGAACGGCGACTCAACTTGACCTTTCCCGAGACAATGATGAAAAGCCGATCACCGGGTTCGCCTTCATGAAACAGTACTTCGCCTTTTTGGAGTTCCAGCGTTTGGAACTGGGCGGTCAACTCGGCAAGTTCCTCGCCTTTAATCCCGCGAAACATCGGCGCCTTGAGAACAACCGGATTGCCCGCCGCCATATCGCACCCCCATTAGCGTCCCGGTCCAATAAAAGTGATCCAGAGAAGATCGTTGGATAACGCGTTATCCCCCGATCTCCTAAATGTTTTTTGCTTGCGGAACGCTCGCGGCCTGCGGCGTTACCGCCGGGCTCGAGCACCTCGCAAGCGCCGGAGTGTGTTCTAAAACACACTCCCATTTTGCCGCACATTTGGGCGACCGGCAACAGTGATCTGCTTACCACTTTCCTCCGACGATGACGAGCGCCCCACCGGCGCGTATTAGACCAGAGCCGGAGCGACGACGACGAGCGGGCCACGTAAGCTAAAGGTGTGGCCAAGCAGGAAACCCCGGAAACGCGCACGGCACTAGTCCGACGCGCCCGCAAGATTTACCGGATATTGGCCCAGACTTACCCAGATGCACATTGTGAACTTGATTTCCAGTCGCCTTATCAATTGCTGGTGGCCACGGTAATCGCCGCCCAGACCACCGATGTCGCGGTCAACAAGATAACCCCCGAACTTTTTGCCCGCTATCCAACTCCCACGGATTTAGCGGCGGCCAACCCGGACGATCTAGAAAGAATAATCCATTCCCTAGGGTTCTTCCGGGCCAAGACGCGCTCATTATTGGGTTTGGCCAATGCTTTAGTGGAGAGATATCACGGCGAGGTCCCAGGTAAGTTGACGGATTTGGTGACGCTCCCGGGCGTGGGCCGCAAAACGGCGAATGTGGTATTGGGGAATGCCTTTGGTATTCCCGGAATAACCGTGGATACCCATTTCGGGCGGCTATCCCGCAGATTTGGTTGGACGGAAGCCACCGACCCTGAGGAAGTGGAAAAGGAAGTTGGCGATCTGTTCCCGAGAAAAGATTGGACCTTCCTTTCGCATCTCCTCATTTGGCACGGGCGCCGGGTCTGCTTCGCCCGCAAACCCGCCTGTTGGGATTGCTCAGTGGCAACCCTGTGCCCCTCCTACGGAACCGGTCCAACCCTGCCCCCGGAACCGACCAAGCCACGCGCGGCACGGAAGGCAACCCCAGCCGCAGCCGCTACCAGCTAACTCGACTTAAGAACTCGATTAACGAGGCCGCGATTCGTTCCGGGTGTTCTTCAGGCAGGAAATGCCCGCCATCGTCGATCCATTCCGAAGTGAAGTTCGCGAACCGTCTTTCGCCAGCCCCAAATACCTCGAACTCGCTGGATTTCCCGCCGATATTGATAAAGCCATCCAAACCGCCTTGGATTTGCAGCACGGGAATGTTCGTTTCACCGCGTAAGGCGCGGTGATATCTCCGCCCATCGGGAATGGGTGCGGAGCGGGCAATCCACCGTAACGCCTCAATTGAGTTATGTGCCGCAAAGGGAATGCGAATTACCTCAACATACTTGGCCAATACTGCCTTACTAAAAGGATTCTCCTCCACGGAGGCATACCCCCCGCTACGGCCATCGGCGAAAAACCTATGCAATACCAAGGGATTCCGGATAAACCTTTCGGGATACCACGGCACTTGCGCGAGCGCATATAATCTGCGCGCCCGGGGAGTCAGTGTTTTCAGAAAACCGTTACCGAATCGTGTCGGGAACGGACAAGCAACGGCGACGATCCCAGCGGCAATCCCTGTGGGCAGCGTACTCATGACCCATGCGGTTTCCGCCCCGGTGCCATGCCCGACGACGACAGCCCGTTTCCGGCCCAATGACCTGATCACCGCTGCGACATCCCTGATCCGGGTCGGAATATCATAGCCGGTGGGGGGTTTATCGGAAGCGG
>Ga0082212_10011735_pt1 | contig 11085 bp, 9 predicted proteins | sample TergutNt197P3_FD_71548 | JGI IMG/M metagenome (GOLD analysis project Ga0082212, IMG submission 71548) | Neocapritermes taracua P3 segment gut microbial communities from Petit-Saut dam, French Guiana - Nt197 P3 | ecosystem: Host-associated > Arthropoda: Insects > Digestive system > Gut ... | reverse complement strand
TTATAAACCATACCCGGCAAGGCATTAAGCCTTCCGCTAAACTTTCCGCTCAGTTTCATTTTTACGACAAAACCATTTTTCGGTTATTGCGGAAAAAAATCGGACTTGGACGGGGCCGTTTGTTTCCTGTAGCCGGAGCGCCCTTGGCAGACCATATCACGACATTGCTTTTGTCGGTCAATATCCCGATTAAATATGGTTACGGTCTTTCGGAAACAACCGCTACGGTTTGTTTCTTTCCCGAAGTAAACTACGAAATAGGCTCTATCGGGAAGATCATGCCCGATCTGGAAGTGAGAATCGATCCCGCAAATAATGAGATTTTGGTAAAAGGGAAAACCATTATGTCCGAATATTACAACAAACCCGAAGAAACGGCAAACGCATTTACGGAAGACGGATTTTTCCGCACAGGTGACGCCGGCCGCCTCGAAGAGGACAGGCTTTATTTTCTTGAACGGATTAAGGACCTGTACAAAACATCCAACGGCAAATACATTGCCCCTCAAGCAATTGAACTCAGTTTGAGCGGTAATATGTACATAGAACAATGTGCGGTTATTGCCGATGAGCATAAATTTGTCAGCGCCCTGATTGTGCCCGCTTTCGCAGCGCTTGAAGCGTACGCTGCTACCTACGGTATTCACTACCTGAATAAAGAAGAACTGATTGCAGACGACAGAATTATCCGGCTCTATCAATCGAATATCGAAGAATGTCAGAAAGAATTCGCCTCTTATGAAAAGATCAAACGCTTTACCTTATTGGCCAATCCTTTTTCGATGGAATCGGGCGAACTGACCGACACGCTCAAATTACGCCGCCCCGTGATTGCCAAAAACTATGCAGAACAAATTGAGGCAATGTATCAATAAGAGTGATCTCATTGATATTCAGATTAATAAAACTTTCTATTATTCCTTTGATATAGATAAACCCTAAAATAACATCCATTCTGAAAACAATTCGGGTAACGAAAGTGACCTAAAGAAGGAACTGGAAGATATTCGCTTGAAAGACCAGACATTACGGATGATTTCAGATTGTGTAAGTAATACGTTCGAAAACTTTCCTAATAAGGAGGGATACATCAATTACTTCAGACAACTAATGGTTCAGGAAGACAGAAAGAATCAGGAGCGGGTGATGCAAATAATTGATGAAAACGGTTGGATCGGAATCAGTCAGGTGGGTTTTTTAGCCAACAATGCCTTGTTTCTTGTGATTCAACACGCATCAGTTGAGATACTGGAAAAATATTTTCCACTATTGAAGGAGTCGGCAGATAAGGGTGAGTCGCAACCGGCGGATATGGCTCTGATGGACGACAGAATCCGTAATTTAATATGTTTAATCGGTCAATAGTGAAAAAGTAGCATTTTTTTGAAAAATAAGGGTTATCTTTGCATTTTAATGTACAATGAAATCCAAATGGAGAATAGAACAATAGATAAGGTAACGAGTAACAAAATAAGTTTTATGACTATAATACCTGCATTTGCGGATGCATATAAAATGAATAATGTTCAGGATGCTTTTCTATCTAAAAAAGTATGATGCTTGGGATTTTCTTAACGGGCATTGGTGGGCATTGTATACTGATAGTCAATTTTGGGCAGTGTGCAGTTTGTATAATATTGTTACTGAATTTGCATTTAGGGGAAAACATTGATTTGAATAAAAATGGAAAATAAATTAAATATTGGAAAAACAAAAAAAAACATCAATGATTTACTATTAATCATTGATGTGCAAAATGGATTTATTACAGAAAAAACAAAGCATATACCAAAATTGGTGGAGCAATTACAATATGAATTTAAGTATGTAATAGCAACGAGATTTATTAATGCAGAAAATTCTTTATATCGTAAATTGATTAGATGGAATAAATTTTCGGCAAGTTCAAATGATATAAATCTTGCATTTAGATTAAGAGAAGATGCAATAATAATAGATAAAAATATATACACCTGCATAAATGAGTGTTTTTTAGAGAGATTAAAGTTATATCATTTGAATGAAATATATCTTTGTGGGATGGATACAGATATTTGTGTCACTAAATGTGCAGTTGATTTATTTGAAAATGGCATTATACCATTTGTATTAAAAGATTATTGTGCCACACATGCAACAGATGACATATGCGAAATTGCATTAAAAATACTAGCACGATATATCGGAAAAGAACAAATTATTTAAATGTATATGAATATTAGAGCTAAATTAACAACGATTGTGCCTGTTGAATTTTTCAAAAATAATCACATAGAATTCTTTATTAATATGTGTTGTAAAGAAAATATTTTGTTGCCGGCAACATATTCAACGGAAATGAGAAACCTCATAAATGACTTAAATATAAAAAATGCAGATTTATACAAAATACAATCCATAAACAATGAGAGCGAATTACTCTGTTTCAGGATGGGGACGTCATTAATTTTATCCATCTCCGTTTTTGATGAATATAACAATTATGTTACTTTGGTAAATAATTCTCTTACAAGAAAAAATAGAATTGTAAAAAAAATTCTATCTGCAAATGCAGATAACGAAATATTAAATAAATTTTTGAAAAAAATTAGTATTTGCAATATTCCGCACACAAAAATACATTATTGTTTTTCTTTTATATCCATATATGATTCTTCTTTTAATGAACGTAAAAATAAATATATCAAAATATTGGCAGAACCTTCATTGATTGATATGGATGATATGATATGTACCGATGTTGAATTAATGAATTATACAAATAAAACAATAGTTGATAAAAAGTATTTGGATGGCATTATTGATGTTGATATGTCCTATCAATCTAATACATACATAACATGGGCATCTATATCATCAGTAACAAAAGGAGAATATCATATTTTCACCAAAAATCATACATTATTATTATTGTTAGAGACAATCATTCAAAAAATTTGGAATAAATGTTATTTCTATAATTTATTAATTGATGATGAATTACAAAAAGGAGAAAAGGATAGGCGTAGGAGTTTAAACTATGTGTCAATAGCGGATTTATCAATTGGAGCATATGCTGCATTAGCAGAATCTCAAAGTTGTATATCAGCAACATATTCAAGTAGAATATCCAAAATTTTTGACGAAATCATAGAAACAAGTCAAGTAGCGGAAAAAATTAATGAATTAGCAAAAAAACTGGATTTCTTAAATTCTTTTGTAAACAGAAGCATTCATCGGGACAATAGAAATGTTCAAAAAATATCAGAGATAATTTTATTTCTTATTGCCTTAACTCAAGTAGCTTTATTATTATTTCCTATACCTGTAATAAATAATACATTGATAGGAATAATTATTATGTCTTGCCTGATAATTACAGGGATTTTTATTTTTATTAAAATCAAAAAACCTTAAAATGCATTAATAACGACAGAAACGCTGCAAAATGATAAAATAAACCATGACTAAACATAAAAAAGTTACCGTTGGTGTGATAGCTTTTATATTTGCTGTTTATTTTTTTTGCCTGCCCCAACAGTTGTTTCACGTGCCTTATGCTACTGTTGTAATCGACAGGAATGGCGACTTGCTGGGCGCACGGATTGCGGCAGACGGGCAATGGCGTTTTCCGGCAAGCGATACGGTACCCGCAAAGTTTAAGCAATGCCTGATTGCGTTTGAAGACAGGTACTACCGCTATCATTGGGGCGTTAATCCGGTATCTATCAGTCGTGCACTTTTTCGGAATATAAAATCCAAACGTGTAGTGAGCGGAGGCAGTACCATCACAATGCAAGTCATTCGGCTTTCACGTGGCGAAAAGCGAACGATAACAGAAAAGGTAATAGAAATCATATTGGCAACCCGTCTGGAGTTTCGTTATTCCAAAACGAAAATCATGTCGCTGTATGCATCACATGCTCCTTTCGGCGGTAATGTGGTGGGTATTGACGCCGCCTCATGGCGTTATTTCGGTCATTCGTCGAACTACCTCTCATGGGCAGAAGCCGCTACGTTGGCCGTTCTGCCGAATGCTCCTTCCATGATTCACTTGTCGAAAAACAGGGAAACGTTGACAAAGAAACGGGATAAATTACTTTTTCAACTATACCAACACAAAATAATTGACGAAATAGATTATGAACTGGCTTTGAGCGAGAAACTACCTTCAGAGCCGTTGCCATTGCCGCAAATAGCGCCTCATCTTGTAGATGTTTTTTATCAAAACCGTCGGGGAGAACAGGTTGTTTCTTCCATAGATAGAAGCATACAGACACAAGTAGAAGACTTGTTACAACGTTGGAACGAAGAATTTATCCGGAGTGATATCCGGAATATGGCCGCTATTATAATAGATGTACAAACCAATCAGATACTTGCTTATTGCGGAAACGTTAATTATCAAACACAAGAATCCGGAAACCGGGTAGATATCATTCGTGCTCCACGTAGCACGGGCAGTATCCTGAAACCGTTATTATACTATGCAGCGCTTCAGGAAGGCGAAATTTTGCCTCATACGCTATTGCCGGATATTCCCATGAATATCAACGGTTTTTCGCCACAGAATTTCAATCTGAAATATGATGGGGCGGTATCCGCTTCGGAAGCCATTACCCGTTCGTTGAACGTACCCTCTGTCGTGTTGTTGCGCCGGTATGGTGTACCAAAATTTTATGATTTTCTGAAAAAAGCGGGGATTTCCACTTTATTCAAGCCCTCAACGCATTATGGCTTGTCATTGATTTTGGGCGGCGCCGAAGGCACGCTTCGAGACATTACTTCCACTTACAGCGATATGGCACGCAGTCTGCAAGGGTTGGAACCGGCGCTTATCAGCTTGAATAATGAACAATTAATAATTGACAATGGAAAACGGACTATTGACAATTCAAAATCCAAAACTATCTCTTTGGATGGGGTAGGCTACCACCGCGGAGCTGTATGGCAAACCTTTGATGCCATCAAAGAAGTAAACCGCCCCGAAGAGATTGATTGGCATATCATTCCGTCCATGCAGACCATCGCATGGAAAACAGGAACAAGTTATGGATTCCGCGATGCATGGGCTGTTGGAGTAACGCCGCGTTATGCCGTCGGCGTATGGGTTGGAAATGCCTCCGGCGAAGGAAAACCGGGTTTGGTCGGCGCACGAACAGCCGGCCCTGTGATGTTCGATATATTCAATCTGTTGCCTTCATCAAGTTGGTTTGAAAGACCAACGGAAGAATTTGTCGAAGTCGAAGTATGCCGGTTGTCAGGCCATCTGAAAGGACGGTTTTGCGACGATACCGAAACTGTCCTGATTTGTCCTAACGGATTGAAGACCTTCGCTTGTCCCTATCATATTCAGGCAAATATAAGTTTGGACGAAAAATTTCGCGTATATGAACATTGCGTTGGAAATGAGCCTGTCGTTCAAAAAAAATGGTTTGTACTGCCTCCGGCATGGGAATGGTTTTACAGGCAAATTCATTTGGAATACAAACCATTGCCTCCTTTCAAACCGGAGTGTGGCGACGACGTCTTGTTACCGATGCAGTTTATCTATCCGCAAGGAGGATTTGCCCGCGTCACATTACCCAAGCAATTAGACGGAAGCCGCGGGACAATCACTTTCGAACTGGCGCATAGCAGCAACAATGCCACTGTTTTCTGGCACCTGGACGACGATTACATAACTGCTAGCCAAAATTTCCACAAAATTACATTCAGCCCCTCAGTCGGCAATCATACGATAACGGTTGTGGATAACGAAGGACATACATTATCGGCGAGGATAGTAGTAGAATAATTGAGAATGAATATGAAGAAATTGGGGAAATAGAGGAAATTCGGTTTATTATTTGGAAAAAAGAATAATTGTTTGTTTGAAAAAAAACGTACCTTTGTCGCTTTATTGTGAAAACAACTATGAATTTATCAGAATTAACGGCTATCTCACCGGTTGATGGAAGATACCGGGATAAAGTAGAAACCTTAGCGTCTTATTTTTCTGAGTTCGCCTTGATGCGGTATCGAGTAAGAGTAGAAATAGCATATTTTTCTATGCTTTCTGCACTTCTTCCGCAACTGGAAAAAGGATTAGACCCATTGGAAAAACATGAAATATTCTATGGTGTACAAAAAATTTATTGTGATTTTTCGATAGAGGACGCTCAGCGTATCAAAGAAATTGAAAGGATCACAAATCACGATGTGAAAGCAGTCGAATATTTTATTAAGGAAAAATTTGAATTATTATCATTACCTGGAGAATATAAGGAATTTGTCCACTTTGGTTTGACTTCGCAAGACATCAATAATACGGCATTTCCACTTGCTTTGAAAGATGCACTTGATGAAGTGTATTATCCTGATTTGCAGAAAATAATAGGATTATTAACGGAATATGTAGAGGCATGGAAAGATATACCGATGTTGGCTAGAACGCATGGGCAACCAGCTTCACCAACCCGTCTTGGTAAAGAAATACAGGTTTTTGTATATCGCTTGGAACAACAATTGGAAGTCTTGCAAAACATTCCGATTACTGCCAAATTCGGTGGTGCAACAGGTAATTTTAATGCACACTTCGTAGCATACCCTCAATTCGACTGGCAGAATTTCGGCGATTATTTTGTGAATGAAATATTGGGATTAAAGCGTGAAGAATGGACAACGCAAATATCAAACTATGATCATTTAGCAGCTGTTTTTGATGGTTTAAGAAGAATAAATACAATCTTAATTGATTTGTGCCGTGATATTTGGCAATATATCTTGATGGATTATTTTAAACAGAAGATCAAGGAAGGCGAAGTGGGATCGTCGGCGATGCCTCATAAAGTAAATCCGATAGATTTTGAAAATGCGGAAGGAAATTTGGGTTTAGCCAATGCGATTTTGACTCATCTGAGTATGAAGTTGCCTGTCTCCCGTTTGCAGAGAGATTTGACCGATTCGACCGTTATACGTAACATCGGCGTTCCTTTGGCACATATCGAGATAGCGTTGAAAAGCATATTGAAAGGGCTTGGGAAGTTATTATTAAACAAAAAAGCGATAGATAATGAATTGAATGCAAATTGGGCTGTTGTAGCCGAAGGTATTCAAACTATTTTAAGAAGAGAAGGTTATCCAAATCCATACGAAACGTTGAAAATACTGACACGTACAAACGAAGATATTACCGAACAGTCGATTATACGGTTTATCGAATCTTTACAATTAAGTGATGCCGTGAAACAAGAGTTAAAAGCGATAACACCGCAAAACTATTTCGGGATTTAAGAATTAAAATTTAAGAGTTTAGTAAAATAATAAAAAATGTGATCGGGAGATTACAAATGTTTAACAATCAATTTTTTTAAAAATGAATGTGAAAGAAAGAAACGGATACCAACCACATCCGAAAAACAATGAATCTGAAAACCAATGGGAACAAACAGGTGTGCACCAGCGAATTCAAGAAAGAAAACCTGTCTATCGAAAATCAAGAGAAACAAGCGATCAAGCACAAAATATGGATCGTAGCCCTTCAGCACGTCGCCCTCGTATTAAAGACAGTCAGCGAATAAATTATGACCGGCCGCCAATTGATGGTAATCGCAGAAAAAATGTTGCCCGGCAAAGCTATTCGCCTTTCCCAGAACAGAAAGAAAAGCGCCTCTTACAATCCCGTACTACTCAACAACCGGCTTATACGCAGAGATCCAATGCAGAAAGAGGAGGAAACGAAAGGCCGGGAACTGACAGAGGTTATCAAACCAATTACCCGAATAACCCAAACACATCGGGTAAAGGTTCGTTCAATAAAAATACTGCCAATAAGCACAAGCAAACAGACGCCTACGATCCAAACAAAAAATACAGCCTTAAAAAACAGCTGAAATACAAGGAATTGCTAACCGATCCGAACGAACCAATTCGTTTAAACAAATTTTTAGCAAATGCAGGTGTTTGTTCACGTCGCGAAGCCGATACGTATATTCAGGCCGGTGTAGTCAAAGTAAATGGTCGGGTAATAACGGAGTTGGGAACAAAAGTTTCGCGATTAGATATTGTTATGTTTCATGATCAGCCTGTTAAAATTGAAGGCAAAGTTTATGTCCTGTTAAATAAACCCAAAAATTGTGTTACATCAACCGATGATCCTCAGGAACGTTTAACCGTTATGATGTTAGTAAAAAGCGCGTGTGATGAACGGATTTATCCGGTCGGACGTTTAGACCGCAATACCACAGGAGTCCTATTGCTGACCAACGATGGTAATCTAGCTGCCAAATTAACGCATCCTTCATTTATGAAGAAAAAAATCTACCACGTTTGGCTTGATAAAGAAGTAGCGATGGAAGATATGGAGAAGATAGCTAATGGCATCGAACTCGAAGACGGTGAAATACATGCAGATGCAATCAGTTATGTGAATGAAGAAGATAAAGATCAGGTAGGTATTGAAATTCATTCGGGGCGTAACCGTATTGTCCGCCGTATGTTTGAAGCGCTGGGTTATCGTGTCACTAAGTTAGACCGTGTATATTTTGCCGGTTTGACAAAGAAAAATCTGCCACGCGGCAAATGGCGCTACCTGAACGAAATGGAAGTGAATGCCCTCAGAATGGGATCGTTTGAGTAAGATATTAGTGTTTAGTTTTCAGTTCTCAGTTCTCAGTTTTCAATTTTTAGAAAAAATCCCAAATCTAAAATCGTAAATATTTGATATGGAACGAACAAAAATTATAGATGTATTGAAAATGACTGTGTACGGAACTGACCTTAATGTAAAAGGTTGGGTGCGTACAAAAAGAGGAAGTAAACAGATAAATTTCATCGCATTAAATGATGGTTCTACGATTCACAACCTGCAAATCGTGGTAGATGTAGATCGTTTCGGTGAAGATTTTTTAAAACCTGTCACTACAGGTGCATGTATTAGTGTGACCGGCAAGTTGTTGCAATCACAAGGGACAGGACAAAACGTTGAACTCCAAGCTGGCGATATTCAACTATATGGAACTGCAGACCCTGCTACATATCCGTTGCAGAAAAAAGGCCACTCGTTGGAGTTTCTGCGTGAAATCGCTCATCTTCGTCCGCGAACAAACACCTTTGGCGCTATCTTTCGTATCCGCCATCACATGGCGATGGCTATCCATACCTTTTTCCACGAACGAGGCTTTTTCTATTTTCATACGCCCATTATTACAGGTTCCGATTGTGAAGGAGCCGGACAGATGTTCCAGGTCACGACAATGAACCTTTATGATTTGCAAAAAGACGAAAACGGCTCTTTGCTCTACGCTACCGATTTTTTTGGCAAACCGACCAGTCTGACTGTATCAGGCCAGTTGGAAGGCGAATTGGCGGCATTGGCCCTGGGCGCTATCTATACGTTTGGCCCTACATTCAGGGCTGAAAATTCGAATACGCCCCGCCATCTAGCTGAATTTTGGATGATTGAACCGGAAGTGGCATTCTATGAAATTGCGGATAATATGCAGTTGGCCGAAGACTTTATCAAATACTGTATTCAGTGGGCTTTAGACAATTGCATGGACGATATCCGCTTTCTCAATGATATGTTCGACAAGGAATTAATCGAACGGTTACATTTCGTGTTAAGCCAACAATTCATTCGTTTATCGTATACGGAAGGCATACAAATCCTTGAAGAAGCCGTTGCGAAAGGCAAGAAATTTGAATTTCCTATTTTCTGGGGTTCAGACTTGGCTTCCGAACATGAACGCTATTTAGTAGAAGAACATTTTAAATGTCCGGTCATCCTGACCGACTATCCGAAAGAAATAAAGTCGTTCTACATGAAACAAAATGACGATGGGAAAACAGTTCGCGCTATGGATGTGCTCTTCCCCAAGATTGGCGAAATAATTGGCGGTTCACAGCGAGAAGATGACTATGATAGATTACGGACGCGTGCCGCTGAAGTGGGAGTTCTTGAAAAGGATATATGGTGGTATCTTGATACGCGCCGTTTTGGAACAGCGCCACATGCCGGTTTTGGGCTTGGCTTCGAACGCTTATTGCTGTTTGTGACCGGAATGACTAACATTCGAGATATGATACCTTTCCCCCGCACGCCTAATAATGCCGAATTTTAATCCCTCCCAAAAAGAGAAAATGATCCCCTTAGTGGAGTAGTCCCAGACCATTGGGATATTCAATAAACAAAAACGCAATCCCAACCATTTCATTTTGAGATGATTGAAGTTTTTTGTATCTTTGTCGTGTCCCCGAAAAAACGGATTAGAGGCCAAAATCGGGGGAACATAAACTAAAAGATATGCGCAAGATACAAAGAATTTCCAAAACAGCGTTCGCCCTGAGGCAATTAGACCAACAATTGGGTTTACCGCGTATTTATCGAAATTTCAATCAAAGTTTTCATGGCAGTGAATCAGGGGGCATATATAAGTTGTTTCCTTTTAGCGATGTGGCAATTTATTTTTCGCTTGGTTTTCCCGCGAAGAACTGTCAGCATACATCAAATCATGGGAATGGACAAAAAAATAAAAAACAATAATCTTCTATGAAAAGATTTTTTTGTAATTCATTTTCTATTTTTTGCAACTTTTTTGCACATTATCGAAGTCAGAAAAGAAAAATTGTTTCAAAAAGTGATTGATTTCCACACGCATCCGTGACAGTCAAAACAAGTGTGTGTCTGCCACGCGATAGTCGTTCCTTGTCTAACTTGTAGCTAATCAATGATTTTTTGCCGTCCATCTCGAAAAGTGCATAATTCCCGTCAATTTCGCCACGGTAAGTGGCAACGCCGCTCAAATTATCCGTCAGGCGAAACGAAATAACGCCTTTTGACGTCCATTGCGGTTGTTCGAGAGGCGTAATGACGGGCGGTGTTTTGTCCGACCTGACGGCATATACGCCCAATTCACTGATATTGGCGTCCATCCACCCCTCCCGATAGGTTCCTCCAATCCAGCTGTTTCTTTTATTTACAATCGTTACAATACCATATTGGCGTTTTTCCGTCAACGTATCTTCCAAAATCCGCAGGGATAACCGGACCGGGTAGTGCAATGCAACAGGTTTGTCGTGAAGTACGTGTATATCTGATAAATACGTCGAATCAACGGACGTTAG
>Ga0082212_10011734_pt1 | contig 11087 bp, 13 predicted proteins | sample TergutNt197P3_FD_71548 | JGI IMG/M metagenome (GOLD analysis project Ga0082212, IMG submission 71548) | Neocapritermes taracua P3 segment gut microbial communities from Petit-Saut dam, French Guiana - Nt197 P3 | ecosystem: Host-associated > Arthropoda: Insects > Digestive system > Gut ... | reverse complement strand
ATTTTTATGTCTTTATGATCTTGCGGCCGGGGCTGGGGGAAGACATTAGCTTTCATGTGGGCAATGTATCTGAACGGGACACTGTTAATTTGAAGTCCTGTTTCAGTAGTATGAACTTCTGTCGGTGACGTATCATAACTATACTGTCCGAGTTTTAAGCACATATCTATGTGAAAATCACTCCAAAGCGGATTTGACGGAACGAGTTGAAACGCATTGTAATCTTCTGTGGTTTCGTCGTCTCCGTATATTTGATATCTGACTTCCTCAGCGGTAGCAAACTCACAACTGGCAAGTGCGTCGATTAGCTTGTTCAAATTATCCTGTGTATCTTGTACCAGCAAATCAAGGTCTTTAGTTTCACGCGTATTATCGATAAGCTGCACAATGGAACCACCGACGAGCTTATAATCAACATTATGTTTATTTAAGCTATCTATTATACGGCTTAGGTACAAGGAAAAAGTTGCTTCTGCCATTAATAAACATCCTCCGCTTTATTAAATCTGCGTCCGCCAAAACGAAAGCAAATACCGGTGGCGCTTAGCCGGGGAGTGCTTTTAGGTTTTGCAACACGAATCTTAAATTCAGGATTATAAACACCGGCTAAATACATAGCCGCAAATTCATCGTTATTAAAACGCGGCAAATCTTTGCGCCAATCTCTGGAACTGGTAAATTTTCTTGCGTTTCGGTCAAACATATGCATACCTGCCTTTCACTTATAGTATATACCAGCAACAAAAAAAATTAAAGCCATTTATTCCATATCTTTCAGCCTCGCCCTAAATACCACCTGAATCTTATCATCATAAAAACTTATCCTCTCAATAAAAACCCTGGCAATTTCCTTTTTCACCTCCAGCGGCAGCTCCCCCCAATTTTGAATCACTGCCAGATAAGAAAAAATTTTCGTTCCATCAACGGTCTCTCTTTTTTGCTCCTGCATTTGCTCTATTATAGAAAGCTTTTCTTTATCCAATTCCAGAATCTTGTCGTTCAAATATTTCCCAACAACTTCATTGCCATCGGCGATTTGCTCAACTAGGTTGGCGATTTTTTCTTCTGCCTGCAAAAGCTTAATTTTTAGCTCGTTATCCGCTTTCGGCTGGCCCGTGCTGATGAGTTTTTTATCTTTAATCGCGGAAAGCGCGTTTAGCAAATATTTTTCGGTATTTTTTTCAATCACCCCAACATGAAACGAAAGCACTTCCCTTTCACAAGGGACATGATTTTTCCTGCCGCTGCAAACGAACACACACACATCCTTATGCGAATTGAGAATGGTCATCGCATATCCGCAGTAAGGGCATTTCGTTAAGCCTGACAGCCAGCTCCGCGTGGACGCGCCCGAACGTTTTATTTGCTTATTGCTGTCCAGCTTGCGCTGACATCTTAAAAACACATCGGATGATACAAGCCCCTTATGCAAAGCGATTGACAAGGTATGGTCGCTGACATCGGTATATTTTCTTTCATTGCTTTGCCTTTTGCCATATAGATAGCAGCCATTTTCGCCAGTAAAATCACTGATATCATTGCTGATAATGCAACGCTTGCTTTTATAATAAGAATGAATATCGGCGTCGGCCTTGACATATGCCGGGTTTTTCATGATCCGGCTCAATTTGCTGCTGTCCCACGCTGCGCCGGATGGCGAAGGAATATTTTTATCATTTAGCTCTTTTACAATTTTCCCTAATGATTTTTCCGTGTTCGCGTATTGCTGATAAATATAGGACAAAGTTCCACAAGCATTTTCATCAGCTTCCAGGCGATATGTTTTTTTTCCGTTCAAGCTGGCATTTACTTTTTTGTAGCCGAAAGGAGCCGGGCCGCCTAAATACATCCCCATTTTGCCCCGGGCATAATAGTTGTCCCGAATCCGCAACTGAATCGTTTCGCGTTCAAGCTGGGCAAATACCATGATAATACTGAGCATTGCGTTCCCCATCGGCGTCGAGGTATCGAATTTTTCCTGGGTGGAAACAAAGTCGATATTCTGTTTTTTGAACATTTCAATGATTTGGGCAAAGTCCAGTAGAGAGCGGCTGATCCGGTCCAGCTTATAGACAATGACCGTCGAGACAAGCTTGTTTTCAATGTCGCCCATCATCCGCCCGAAATCCGGGCGGCTTAGATTTTTGCCGCTGTAACCCTTGTCGATGAAGATTTTTGTTTCTTCCGCGATGCGCAAAGCAGAAATATGTAATTTACAGGATTCGATCTGGCTCTCAATGGAGATGCTGTCTTTTTTGTCAATGGACTGCCTGGCATATATGCAAATCATCGCTCGCCCTTTCCGCCTGACGCTTTGCTGATGGGTGACAATTTGTTAAATCATATTTTTTTCATCTCTGACAATATACGGAAGCAGCAGCGTGTATAACCGGGCAGATATTTTCTGCAAATCTTCGTCGCTTGTATTTTTTTCGGGAAAAACAAACTCGAAAAGAAGCCCGTCGGCCCGTAAATATTCCGAAACCGTAGTTACCTTTGCGAAAGCTTTCATAAACCCCCGGCCAGATTTTAGTTGCTTAGGATATGTTTATGAATGAATTGCCGGCAAAATACATATTGCGGATTTTTTTCAGCGGGTGCTGCCCCGACAGGCGGTTTTGATTTCGGCAATGAGTGAATGGACGGAAGAAAGTCGTTGAATGAAAGGCATTTGCTATCGGACTTTAGCCTGAACCGTATAATCGGCCGGGATGATTCCCTTTATGAGGGTCTGGAGCATATTCGCGGCATCGTTTTCCGCCCTCGCGAAGAGTTCGCCTTGCGAGACCTCTTCCGCCATTGCTTGTTTCTGCTCAGCCGCCAGCGTATTCCAGTCCTCAATGCGGATTGGGTTAAATAATCCTGATTTTTCGTTCAAAATCTGGATGGTGTCTTCGTGTACTTCGTGGCTCAGTATTTTTGCTTTGGGGATGGTTATTGAGATGGTTTTTGATTGCTCGGAAGCATCGACCAGAATATCGGCGGCGTTGATTCCTATTTTCATCGTGCCTTCAACGACAGCGATAACCGACTTTTGCGTCAAAGGGATGGTAAAGCCTTTGATTTGGTGGCTGTCTTCCAAAGTAAGGACATTTTTGTAGTTATATTCAACGGTTGCCAGCTCGCCGATGGAGATAATCTGCTGTTCAAGGGCCGATATATTGATGCTTCTGCTATCCTCAGCACTTAAATTGCGCAAATAAAATCCGCCTGCCAGCAAGATAAGAATTACGCTTAAAGCTGCGATCATGAATCCGGTTTTTTTCATTTGCTGCCCTGCTTTCTTTTCTTTTTTGTTTTTCGTTCCTAAATATAGGCGGTTAGAGGTAAAATTATTATTGCGGTATATCTAAATCATGAGAAGTGATGCCGTAATCCCAGCTCCATTCATCATTTTTTAATGAAGAGCTGCCATTTGCAAATAAATAAAACCATATATGTATTATATTGCTTCCGCTGTTGTCATATGCAAATGCCAGTTGCCGAATATTAATCAGCCATCATGCCTACGAACATAAGGGCCTCATCGTAATCCATGATATCCTGCCTCTCAATCTCAATGCCGCCGCTTTTTGCTTTCACAAAATAATAATAATAATTGCCGTCGGCGGCATCAAATGACACCGATGTTTCGTTTTTGTCATTTCCATGCTCACGCAAGATAAGCTCGTGGAGTTCCGCCGCCACAAGAAGCTCGTACAAAATTTTCTCGCCTTGTTTCTGGATGCCTAAACGTTCGCCATCAACAATCACCCGGATATCATACTTGTTCATAAGCAAATTAGAATCATATTCAATCACGATGCCGGTATTTATAGTCCGTTCAGCGGCTGGAAAATCTGCGGGCACTGAGGCGGGGATATTTCCGCATCCGGCTCCAAGCAGACCAACAATAATAATAAAGGCAAAAATGCTTATGGCAACGCCATTCATTTTTAATTTCCGTTTCGCAATGGTTGCTTCCATGTTCATGCGATTTCCCTGTAAAAATAGTTTTTTTGACTTCATAACACGATAATAACATAATATTTCAATAATTGCAATGCAAAAGCATAACAAACGCTATGCTGAATTATGACAGTGTAAAAGGTATCATTTTCGCATGACACATGATATGCGAGGTGCAATACATGGCAAAATTTAAAATACCGGTGATACCGTCCACAACAAATAAATGCATACGGTTTCCAAATAATCTTATCGAGGAAATTGAAAGTGCCATTGAAGGGAAAAGCTGCACTTTTTCGGCATTTGTGCTAGAAGCAGTGCGGGTTGCGCTCAGTGAGCTGTCGGAAGATGATTGATGTATGATTGATTATTGGGGGCAGTCTTTATAACTTCCCCCCGAAATTGTCATTCGTGCTTTCGGTGGCGAGGCACCCGTATCACAACAAGGTAACCGGAATCGCCTTGTCGTTCCCTTGAAGCGTGACAAGATGATCGTACAGGCACACTACGCCGCCTTGTCCTCTCTTAATTGCCGGAATTTTGTCAAGAACAGAAAATTTGGCAATGTCTGACTTGCCAGGGTCGGCGTGTTTCTTGATTTCGATTGGATATAATGTGCCGCCGTCCTCGATCAGCAAGTCAATTTCGTTCCCGTCGCGGTCGCGGTAAAAATACAGCGGCAAATCCAATATTCCCTTGTTGGCGTAGCTCTTGATGATTTCGCTGACGACAAAGGTTTCAAAGAACGCGCCCGCCATCGCGCCGGTTTTCAAAACCTCCGGCGTATTCCAGCGGGTGAGATAAGCCGCAAGCCCTGTATCCAGAAAGTAGAGCTTCGGCGTCTTGACCGTTCGCTTGGTGATGTTGTTGTGGTAGGGCCTAAGCAGAATGATTAAGTTGGATGCGGCCAAGACAGACAGCCACCGTTCCGCTGTGGGCTGGCTGATTCCAACGTCCCGCGCCAAAGACGCGACATTCAAAAGCTGCCCGGTACAGCTTGCCGCCACGGTCATAAACTGCATGAACTTGACCTCATCGCCCACTTGCGATAAATCCCGCACATCCCGCTCAATATAAGTCTTGACATAGGCGGCAAAAAACATCCTCCAGTCAAAATCAGGGTTGGCGCAAAGCTCAGGGAAGCCGCCCCGGTGAATGATGTTCCAAACATCGTCATAGGGAATGTCCGCTTTGTCTTTCTGACGGCTTGCAAAGTATTCATCGGCCGGCAAAAACGGCTCATTGAACGAAACGCCGTATATCTCCCGCAGGGAAACCCCCGGCAGCGTGAGTATGCCGAGCCGCCCCGCCAGAGATTCACTTACATTTTTCATCATTTCAAACTGCTGAGAGCCGGAAAGGTAAAATTGCCCTTTCTTCTTCTCTTTGTCCAAAATGATTTTGATATGCGGGAACAGATTGGGCGCGTACTGCACCTCGTCCACAAAAACAGGCGGCGGGTTATCCTTGAAAAAAGTTCCGCTCTGCGTTACGGCGTTTACAAGCTGTAGCTTATCGTCCAAGGTGACATACCCCGCGTTTCTTGCGACTGCTTGCAGCAGGGTAGTTTTTCCGGCCTGGCGCGCTCCGGTAACAAGAACCGCGCCGAACATTCTTGATAGTTTGCGGATTGCTTCATCCGCGTGGCGCTTATAAATCAAAACTATCCATCCTTTCGGCTGTTTTAATACATGATATTATTATAGCCGGAAGCTTTGACTCTGTCAATTGCCTTTTACTGGCTATGCTCAATCAGCCGCATCAATTGTCAAACGCTGAGTATCCCAAAAGGAGAAAATAAAAGGTTTTCCGATTGCCATGTATGACAGGGAGAAAAAAGCGTCCTATTTAGAATATCCGGATGGGAGGCGCAAATATGTATAAAAAACCTGAAATTATAGTTTTTGCGGGCACGGTGTTCCTATTGACAAAATAAAGTCCCGTTACGAAAAGGCTTTACTCATTTTACCTGAATTGCTTACAGTGTGTGATATTTGTCATATTTATGATAATTCGATTAATCCTTTCAGGATATTTAAGAAAAGAAAAGCAGAATTTTTTTACTGGGAAAATGAATTTTTTAACAAAGAGCGAATCAGCGGTTTGACAGGCATCGCGTTATCGCCTTCCTTTCCTGTCCAAACATGACAGTGCAGATACAAAAAGAACTGTATAAAGATCTTGAAGCTATTGATAAAAATCTAAGATAATTTATAATAATAAATAAGTTTGCAAATACTGTTATGAGGAAAAATCAATGTTTAATCGAAGCGGACGACGATTCACGGATAAATACCGAAAAGATGCGAGTATGTTTGGTGGTGATGAGTATGCGGCGAAGTGGTTGACGCGTATTTGTGACCCTGAGCAGTTACCTTACACAGGAAGATTGCTGGATACACCGATTATTAGGCCTAAATTATCTATGATAAGCTGGTCAAAGCAAAATGCGGGTAAAAATGCGGAGGAAATTTTTTAATGTCATTATTTGAAGGATATAGAAATGCAATTCTTGGCAGCTTGGAGAAGTTTGATGTTCCGTATAAATTGTTCGGCGGTGCTGTGGTCCAACTCATACATCCTGAGCGTCAAACGGAAGATTTAGATATTTTTATTAAGAAGAATAAGGAGATTTTAAATCGGTTACTCTTGGCTCTTGATGATTGCGGATTTGATACACTTGATTCGCTAAATGAACAGTTTTTTGGTGAGGGTATATCAGATGGAAAAATAGAAGATTTGGAATACCCGACCTACCGCATATATTCTGCGAGAGAGGAATGGTCTGAGTTTCACATTGACCTTTCGTTCGGCATAAATGATTTTAATTATGAAAATACACCAGAAGAAGTCATTGACCATGATGGGATTAAGATACATACTGTTTCGTATCTTGGTGTGGCGAAAATGAAAGCAAGTATCAAAAATATAGGCACAGGGGAATTTCAGCCTCGCGAAAAAGACATAGAGGATATGGATATCATTGCGAGGCATTTAAACATAGACCCTGCAACAGGTGAACCGATTGTGGCGAAAGAAAAGAAAAAGCGGTGGTGGCAAGTGTGAAGAAAAATTCTAAGTCATAAAAATACTATGACTAAGAATTTTTAAAGCTTCACACCGAAGAATGCCGCTAAAGCGTCATTCTTCCCCTTATTGTTTGTGCCTACGGCCCAAAGTTTGCAGGTACTGGAAAGGCATGGTTTATAAAAATGATGCAATATCCAACACTTTTAGAGACGCTTACTACGGCTTGCAAAAATCTTGAAGTTGCAGGCGTTGATTACCGTGTAACGGGTGTTATTGCTTCAAATATTTATGGCCGCGGGCTTTCCACCAATGTCATTGATATTGCAGTGGCTTCTGACGAAGCCGTACATGATGCTGTTTCGGTTCTCGGACTTCCCCAGAAATCAGCGCCTGGCGAGTATGACCCTTATGTTCATAAGTTTAACGAATATGATGGCTATATTAGGATACAAGGCGATATTCTTGGGGAGCCGTTTACGCACCCGGATATACCGTTCAAGGTTCATTCGAAAGAACTTTTGCTTGATCGATTGGATATTTACGGTGCAATAGATGGCCGGGTGGCCGAGCAAGCGGCTTTTCTCGCTTTGACGATAGATGATGAGAAAGTATTAAAATATAAGCATATTTGGAATCGGATGTAGTTAGTCAAAATCAAATCTTATCTGCTCATCCAAAATTTTTAAACTGCGAATATCCTTTTCGGATGTACCGGATATTTTATCAAACCCTGCTGAAAAATTTTGATGTGAGTAAAGTTTGGCAGCTTTCCTCTTTGCATGAGTTATATTGCCGAATCCTTTTGTATCTATCCATGACAGCCTCGACTGGAAGGACTATGGCGTTGATTCAATCATCAAAACCGTCTGTGAGCATAAAAATCTGCAGAACGGCTCAATCATTCTGATGCATAATGGGGCAAAATACACTCACAAAGCCCTGGATGCAATGATCACGAACTTAAAAGATGCCGGTTATGAATTCGTAAGGACTTCCGAGCTGGTATACCGCGAGAATTACAGCATGGACCATACCGGGAGACAGATTCCGAAGAAGTAAGTGTTTAGCCCAGATAGGAGCATATGTATTAGCCTATTTTTTTCGCCTGCTCCGTAGCCGCGCCAGGTCCTTGATCAGCTTGCTGCCGGTTTCGTTTTTGGCCGGCAGTCCGCCCGGGCCGATGCCGAAAGCGTGTTGCAGAGCGGTTACTGTTCGCTCGCGCTGTGACAGTTCGGCGCAATAGTTTTGCTCGAAATCGGCAACCGCGGCATCAATCGCCCAATCCGTATTCATCGGTGAATAGGAATGGCCTTCCCCGTATTTGATGCCGCCCCTTTTCGGATTATGGGGGTTTCTTTCATAGGCTTCGAGCCGCAACATTCGATACTGGCTTGCGTCCAGATGAATTTCCAGAAGATATGTCTTTCCGCGTATTTCTTTTATCATAATCATTTCCAGGGGAAAGATATGATTTTCCCGCCAGCTTTCCACATCCCGGTCGCCTTTTCTTGCGGCTTCGGAAATCGCGTTATTTAATCTGCGGTAAGCGGAAAGCTCACGTGCGGTTCCTTGTGAATGTTTGAGCTGGGCGGCCAGGCCGATGACTTCGGGAAGCATATTTTTCTCTGGATGTAAAAAGCCATTTTCATTCATAATTCGTACCCATTCTGACTTTATCCGGCCCAGCGCGCACGAAATCCGGTTACGCTGCACGGGACATTGGCTTCATGAAATTATGGTATCATGCAGGCCGGTAACAGTCAAGGGTAACCAAAAACAATCCCGCGCCATAAAATAAATAAAAAAACGCACTACAAAACTTACAGGAGCGCATGGAATGAAAACATCACAGACAGGACTTAACCTGATTTGCTCATTTGAAGGCTACCGCGAAAAAGCGTACCAATGCCCCTCGGGCATCTGGACGATTGGCTACGGAACAACGAAGTACCCGAATGGCGCCAAAGTGAAGCCGGGGGACACTTGCACGAAGCGGCAGGCGGCGGAGTGGAACGCGCATGACCTGATACGCTTTGAAGCAAACGTCGCCAAATACGATGGCATTTACCGGCATAACCAAAACGAATTTGACGCTTTGGTGTCGTTCGCCTATAATGTCGGCTCGATTGACGGGCTGACCAGCAAAAATGGCAAGCAAGGCGCCAGGTCAAAGGCGGAGATTGCGCAAGCAATGCCGAATTACAATAAAGGCCGCGACGCAAACAATCAATTGATTGTCCTGAGCGGGCTCGTCCGCCGCCGCGAAGCGGAGCGGGCCTTATATATCATGCCGGTCGGCTCGAACCATCTGGCGGATAAAAATCCCTATGCAATGCCAAGCGCGACCATCCGCTTGCAAAGCGTTTCCAAAGACATCAAATGGCTGCAATGGGAGCTGAATTTCCTGGGTTATCCTTTGGTGGTGGATGGAAAATGGGGGCAAAAAACGCAGGCCGCATTGCTCATTTTCCAGAAAAACCACCGGCTTTCAGTGGATGGATTGGCGGGGCCAAAAACGAAGAAAGCGCTGCTGGGCGATGAAAACCTGAAAGGGCAGCCTGAGCATTTATAAGCATTTTGAGCATCATGAGCATCATGCTTTCCACAGCGGCAGGATCAGCCTGCTGATGTATTTGTCCCCTTGCTCATACCCCTGGTAGCTGCCGCCGTGTTCCTGCATGATTTTCGTGCAGGTATGGAGGCCAAGGGCGGTGCTTTCGACCGAATAGGCATTCTGGTTCAGGGCGTTGATGAATTCAATATGCAAAAAAGCATCCGTTTCAAAGGCGACCACATCCAGCGGTTTTTCCCGGTTCGCATATTTGCGGATGTTGGAGAGGGTATTGTCCAAAACGCGCTGGAGGAACTCAGGGTCAATCAGGCAATCCCCGGCAAACGCACCCGGCTCGGCGTATAGCTTAACGATAAAGCCGCTGTTTTCCAAGTCAAATAGCTGGTTATCTGTCAGGCTTTCAATCAGCAGCCCGGTTTTGATTACTTCTTTATGATAAGTCTCGGCGGTTTTTTCGGTTGAAAGAAAATACTCGAATAATTTGTCCGACATTTCCCGGATCTGGAAGGCTTTCCGTTTGGTCGTCATCAGGAAATGCCTTAACTGGTTTTCGTCGTTATAGCGTTTGAGAAGCATCAATTCCAGATACCCGATCAAGGAAGTAAGCGGGGTCCGCAAATCATGGGCGAGGGCGGTCATCAGCTTCTGGTGTGCTTCCTTCGTTTTTTCCTCCTCCATTTTCCGGGCGATTAATGACAGCCTTAACTGATTAATGCCCTGTGCCAATTGAAAAAGCTCGTCCTGCCCGGATTCGGTCAGCTCATAATCAAGGTCGCCGCCCTCCAGAATTTTCAGCTCGCGTGATAATTTGCCCAGATACCGCAATTTGATCCGCACCAAAAAGACGCAGATAAAGATGAAAACCAAAATGGCGAGGGTCAGGGAAGCATAATAGGCCCAGATGTAATACTGGGAATAATTTTCGCTGTGCAGCAAGGCATTTACCTCGGTGCCATCGGCAAAGGTCAAGGGATAAAAATTGGAATTCCGTTCCTTGATCAAAGCGGAGATATACTGTTTGTCCAGATATTGGTGGTATCCGGTTGGGACATCTTTATCCTCATCAGGGCTTTCATAATCGATAAAGCGGCTTTCATAATCGGAGTCAAAAATCAGGTTGTTCGTAAAAAGGGTCAGCTTGATGTTCCGTTCCGATGATACCCACTCATTCAGGCGGGCCAGGTCGTCAATGGTAATGTTGTTGTCCACGACGAACTCCTGTAGCATCCACAGATACCGGGTTTCGTCCTGGGCAATGGCTTCGGGGCTGGCAACGGTCCGCTCAACGATGTTGTAGGCAATCCGGTTCAAAAGCGGGAACGACAAATAGGCAATGCCCATTGCCAGTATTACCACGATTACCAGTTGCGTGGATAATTTTTTAGTCAATCCGGTACCCCCTTCCCCAGATATTGATGATGATGCGGTTCGGCTGTTCGCCGTCTTCCAGTTTTTTGCGCAAATTGCGGATATGGACATTGACAGTATTGTTGGAAGAAGAAAGATAGGCCTCCTGCCAGACGTTTTCGTAAATGTC
>Ga0082212_10011733_pt1 | contig 11089 bp, 6 predicted proteins | sample TergutNt197P3_FD_71548 | JGI IMG/M metagenome (GOLD analysis project Ga0082212, IMG submission 71548) | Neocapritermes taracua P3 segment gut microbial communities from Petit-Saut dam, French Guiana - Nt197 P3 | ecosystem: Host-associated > Arthropoda: Insects > Digestive system > Gut ... | reverse complement strand
GAGTGAACATTCATGGAGCGGTGAATATAGAGTCGCATGACATTGTTACTGATTTTCCGAAGTCGGTCAACAAGGAATCGACTGATAGATTGTGTCGAAAAATAGAGGCGAAACATCCGCAGGCAAAGAAGATACATCTGTTTATTGACAACGCATCGTACTATACGGCAAAGTGGTTGAAAGAGCAGTTAAAGTTGAGGAAATCGAAAATCGTGTTGCATTTTTTACCGAGTTATTCACCGAACTTGAATGTGATAGAGCGATTATGGAAGTTTTTGAAGAAAAAGATATTGTACAACACGTATTACGAAAAGTATGAAGACTTTCTATTAGCGTGTAAAAACTTCTTTCGATGTCGAACGAAGTACAAGGGAGAACTGCGCTCCCTCCTCTCCGAAAAATTCCAACTCTTTCAAATGTGAACGGAATTCTCTAACGGGAAAAGTATACCACTACATACGAATCCGGACAATGACGTATTTTGTGAAATATCCAACTCTGTCAGTCCGAGTTCCCTGACATCAAGGGATTGTAGATTCTGATGTTGCGAAATGTCCAACCACGGCAACGGATTAGAACCATAATACAGAGTTATCAATGCCGTGTGCTGTGAAATGTCCAACTCTGTTAGTTGATTCGACCAGCACGTCAAAGTGGTTAAAGCCGTGTTGTTCGATATGTCGAGAGTGCTCAACTGGTTAACGCTGCATTCTAGGTGATCCAATGCCACGCAACCAGAAACGTCTAGTATAGCCAGTTGGTTGAAGTTACATGTCAAATATGTCAGGGCTGTACAAGTGGAAACATCTAATTCTGTGAGTTTATTGTAACCGCAATTCAAGTCTATCAGAGAGATACATCCGGTCACGTCAAGCGAGGTTAGTCCTCCACCCTCGGCGAGGTAGTCCCCGAGGTTTGGATTCCCACCGTTTGACAACATCAGAGACTCCAATGCTGTGCAACCAGAGAAATCCAAGGATGTGATCGTAATGGGTAAAGACCCACCGCTGTAACCTGAATTGTCAATGCTCACCAGCCGTAACTCGCCATTGACTTCGCTCCACGTAGCGTAATCCTGTAACCCTTGACTCTCGACTTTGTCCCAGTCGTGGGCGTTGTAAGTAGGTTCACCACCGACTCTTACCTCTGTTGTTGCCAGTGTCAAACCGGGAAAGCCAGTATTGGTCATCTCACAGTAAACTGCCACTCCGGCAAGACTATCACCGAACGTGAACACACCGCCAACACTGCTGGCAGGAGTGATGACCGCACCATTATCGGTTCGCTTCCAAGTGTACGTGGTCGTGCCAGCCAGATGCTCGCTGGAAAGGTCAACGATATTACCTGAACCGAGTGTTATCGCTATTGCCATTTGTGGGGCATATATCGGGGCATAATAGTCGTCATCTGGATAGAAATTCCCCAGCGGCAATGTTGAAAAGGTCAATTTGTTACCGAAACATCGGAGAACCGTCAGTGTCGTATTATGAGATACGTCCAACACAGTCAACTGATTATCATTGCACTGAAGATATGTCAATGCTGTATTGGTTGTGATATTCAAAGACATTAGTGCGTTCCATGCGCAAATCAGCGTCGTCAGTGCCGTATTTTGAGAAACGTCCAGCGTACTCAGTTGATTGGAATAGCAAAGGAGAGATTCTAGTGCTGTGTTATTCGATACGTTCAATTCCGTTAGTTGGTTAGCATGGCAAGAGAGGTCAAGCAGTGCTGTGCAACCTGATACGTTCAATTCCGTCAATTGATTGCCAGGGCAATAGAGGTGGTCTAACATCCTGCAATCCGAGACATCCAACGAGGTCAGCCGGTTTTCGCAGCAGTTCAGGTTTTGTAGTGCTGTGCAGCCTGACACGTTTAGTGCTGTCAGTCTGTTTACTTGGCAATTGATATTTTTCAGTTCTTCACAATTGGACACTTCCAGCGAGGTCAGAAAATTGAAGTCGCACAGTAGATACGTCAGTTCAGAACAACCGGATAAATCCAAACTGCCGGTGAGTCCGACATTCTCCGCTTCAATTCTGGTAACTCGCAATTCCCCCTCGATTTCCGTCCACGTTACATGCTCGTCGAGGAGTCCATTGTTGGCGTTTGCGGCTTCGATCTTTGCCAAGTCGTGGGCGTTGTAACCATCGGGCGCGGCGGCAAGCGGCGTGAGAGTGGGGGCAGTGGAGACGGCAGACGGCAGATTGCCGACGGCAGCAGAGTCACTGTCGAAGGGTTGCTCACCGTTATAGGTTGCAAACATATCCCCCGCCAGCGACCAGGGCGTTACCGAGAGCATTTCCCGGCTCTCGAGTTCCTCGATTCGGCAGGAGCGACCGGGCTTGCGATTGTTTTTGTTCGACGCAGTGGAAGTGTTTCCAAAAAGGCGGTTGAGAATGATTTTGAATGTAAATTCGGGCTTTTTTGTCATCTTACAAATGGAGTTAAGTATCAATTCCAAGAGTTACGCCAACAAGAGACGCTCAAGACAGGAGCGACGCGTAACGTACTCTGAAAATCAATCCGCTCGGTACGCACCAGAGCAGTATATCAAATCGTGTGCACAGCGTAACATATTTTCTTGACGAATGCAACACCTCCATGCCCCACAACCTCGATTATGGGTGCGCTCAAATATAGTTGCACATTCATTTTGCCTGTTTCATCTCCCGTTTTTCGTAACGCCGGACAAACCGCCCGTCGTCCAACCGGAAACGGAATCGCTGGAAGATTTTACTGCTCGTGAAGCCGAGCGACTTTTGACTGCCGAAGAGCGGATTAAATTGATTGCCGTGACGGAAATGATTTTAGGGCAGCATTTCACAAGACCGTCAGCAATAGAAGAAGAGTTCCGCTTGCAACGTCGGCTTGCTGGAATTAACTCTCCGGCGTTCAATGCCTTTGCGGACAAATGGGCGGCAAAGGTTGAGAAAATGCACCTTGAAGACAGCGTTGAAACCATGCGAGAAATCTATCGCTCTCTTTTGCGAGGACTTCAGGTGCGGGAATTATGCAAGGAGGAATCTGGTACAGCAATGCCGGTTTCCTTGATACAGGAAGGCGGTGCTGGTTCCCGGTGCGGTCTCTGGAATAATTGGAACGGCATTTCTATTATACGTGCGATGGTGCGATGTGACCACGTCGGGTGGGCTTGGATTCCGAATGTGCTGTGATAAAATGACCCCTAGAATCAATGCAATTCCTTTCAGGGCAACAATCACGTAGAGTCGACCAACTGGCAATCACCGAGTTCGGTATGAGCAGTTTGGTTCTCATGGAGAATGCCGGACGTGGTGCTGCCGACCTCATGGAACGATTGGGGTTGAAACGCACCAACCGCATTATCATCTGTAGCGGCAAAGGAAACAATGGCGGTGATGGTTTCGTACTTGCCCGGCATCTATTGATACGAGATTATCAACCAACGGTGCTGTTGCTTGCCGATCCCACTGAACTCACGGGAGATGCCCTCGTAAATTATCGGATATTACAATCACTCAATCCGCCGATTCCTCCTTTGGGCGGTAACGCAATGCTTGACCAAACGATGACTGAAGTTTTCGCTCAACTTTCCGGTGATGATTGGATTATCGATGCCTTGCTCGGAACTGGTGCCAAAGGGAATCCTCGTCCGCCGATTGACGGTGTTATCCGGCGGATGAATCAAGTACGGCAGCAGTCAGGATGTCGCCTGTTAGCACTCGACTTACCCAGCGGTTGGGACGCTGATGTTGGTCGAGAGAATGACCCGACCATTCATGCAACAGAAACGGCAACATTTTTTGCAATGAAAAATGGCTTTGACCGTCCATCGGCGAAGGAGTATTTGGGAGTGGTACACGTCCTTGACATCGGCATTCCGCAGTTGCCTGTTATGGAGAGGATATGCCGAGTTGAATCGGGGTAGAGTCTCATTTTGTCCTGCTTTCCTGTTCCAGTCTTGCCTGTTCATGTTTTTTTATCGCACTGAATCGCCCGTGTGAGGCTTTTGCAGGTAGTGTCGGGGTTTGATGCCTTTCAAGAAAGAAGCCCACAAATCGGCAGTGTTGTGGTTTTTCGGAAGAGCGGGGCTGAACTGCCATTCCTGCCCAAGGCAATCCTGACATTGTTGCCCAGTGACTGCGCAGTAGAATCGGCTTTGCCTTGAGCCGGTGTCCCAACTCCGACGTATTTCTGATTACAATCCTACCGGTTCACCGCTTTGACCGCCCGGTTTGCCTCGTGTGAGGCTTTTGAAGGAATGTTTGACTTTCACACGATTTGTCAATACGTCGGCAATGTTGCCAACGCTTGCGTCATGTCCACCGGATCAACGTCAATGTAGAGTTTTGCGGTCAAGAGCGGCGTAGAGTGCCGCATCAGCCGCTGTACCGTCGTCAATGGAATGCCAGCCCTCGCCAGCATCGTCCCAAACGTTTTTCGGAGCGAGTGAACGTCGATACTGCGACCATCGTCACCTTTGCGCTCGATTCCCGCCGCCTTCAAATCGCTGTAAAAAGAGCGACGGATAGAATTGCTGTTGTAGCGGAACATCCGTTCATACGGCTGTATGCCATGTGCTTCGACCCATTCCTTGATGGACTGTACCAAGTCTGGACGCAAGGGTAGAATGTCCGCCTTCCTATTTTTTGTTTTCACGGCTTCAACAGTAAGCCGGTTGTGGACAAAATCAATCTGGTTGGGCGTGAGCAAGGACAGTTCAGTTGACCGCAATCCTGTCCCAAGAAGCAATCGGTAAACCAAAGCCCGCTCTTCGGTTTGCTTTTTTGTCCTGCATTTTCCTATTGTTACCGCTTGCATGAATAGTTCGACTTCCTCTGCGGTCATCGCCCTACGTTTTTTACGTTGCCCTATTTCCGGGTTCAGTTTCCGAATGGATTTTAATGGATTGTTCGGCAGGATTTCGACATCGGTAAGATACTGGGCAAACGATTTGACCGACGTGAGGTAGTAATTAATTGTGCGGGGTGAATGTACCCCCTTTTGCATTTCGTTTGCAATCCAGCGTTCGATGGTTTCACGTCGGATTTTTGCAAGCGTGTCGATGCCATTTTCACTAAAAACCCGCAAAATGTGACGTAGAGTCGCAGTGATATGTTTTGGAGCATTTCCGCTTGCAACCATTTTTGTACGAAACCGTTCCAAAGCATCGTCAAGGGTGATGAGCGGAGTCTGTGCTTTCGTCAATTCCTCACGAGTAACAACGCCTGATTTGATCCTAGCAACCTCTGCTTCGTATCGGGCGAGAATCTGTTCCGCAGCACTACGGTTTTTTGTTTTTGTAGTAACCCGTCGTACCTTGCCAGTTTCATCAGTATATTCTGCTGACCACGTATCGACTTGGTGGCTCACCTTGTCCTTTCCCGAAAGATTTCCCGTCCTTTTTTTCCCCTTGACCGTCCACGTTACTCTTCCGGTTCGTCCGACCGTCGCCCCGGCTGGGAGTGGAACTGTCTTCCAGACTCTGATTAAATTTCCCATGTTTCAAAAAGTTGCAGTAAAAGTCGCAGTGGATTCTGCCCCAAAGCGTACCCAAAGGTTACAAAATGCTCCCGAAGTAGTCAAGTGGGGATGGAGCCAAAACGTAAAAAAAGTCCTAGAAAACAAGCATTTTCTAGGACTTTTTAATAGTCGGGGCGAGAGGATTTGAACCTCCGACCTTCTGACCCCCAGTCAGACACGCTAAACCAGGCTGCGCCACGCCCCGCCCTCCCACTCATGGAGAAGGCAACATTATTACCCAATTTCAGAGAATCGCAATCCCCCCGACAGTCCGACTGCAAGTTTTTTTTCGTGCTGTTTTTTGCGAATTTTTGGGAAAATGGGCAATCCAGGCCCCTAAAAAAAGATCGTTCCGATGAATTTGGCATAACATTCAAATCGCCAATTTTACCCAAATGCTCACTATGATCATCTGTCTTATCAATGACTCCACCGCCAAGAAAAAACTTGCAGTCGGACTGATCCCCCGATAGGGTGTCGGCAACTTTGATCGGGTCGCCCCAGGGATTGAGGATTTTTGCTTGCGTTTTTTTCGCTTTGCAAAAATCCCCTATTCTTAATCGCCAAACAATTTCTTGCGGGGGCTTTACAGGTCAAGTGTGGACATTCCTGACACGTTTTTCTGCAATCTGATATAATGCCCCCATCGTTGTATCCGATATTGTGAAACCTCCCTTTAACCCTCAATGTTCCCATGCTCAAGCGTCTAGCCCTCTTGTCGTGCCTGTTTCTGTTACCGGCTTTTGCTCTCGCCGAAGATTGGAAAATCGCCGGTGATCGAATCACGACCCGATTCGCCAAAGATGTCGATCCCCAAAATCCCCTGCCGGAATATCCCCGACCCCAAATGGAACGGAAAACCTGGCTCAACCTCAACGGACTCTGGGATTATAGTATTATGACCAACATGATTGGGGGGGTAACGACAACGGACAGTGGTCAAATCCTCGTTCCTTATCCGATTGAATCGGCACTCTCCGGCGTCGCCAAACGGGTCGGCAAGGACAGGAATTTGAATTATACACGAACGTTCACCATTCCCAATGGTGATGCCTGGAAAGGCAAACGTATTCTACTCCACTTCGGGGCGGTCGATTGGACAGCCCATGTTATGATCAACGATAAGGTAGTCGGCAAACACGTCGGCGGGTATTCGCCATTCAGTTTCGACATCACGGATGCTCTGAAACCAGAAGGAGAACAAACTATCAGTCTTAACGTTTGGGACCCGACGACCGACGGGTTTCAGCCCATCGGCAAACAGCACAACAATCCGCATGGCATCTGGTACACGCCCGTTACCGGCATTTGGCAGACCGTTTGGCTCGAACCGGTGCCGGCAACATATATCGAAAATCTCAAAATGGTGCCGAACATCAAAGACGGTACATTGACGCTCGAAACGTTCGTCAGCGGTGCCCAAAGGGGAGACAGAATCCGTGCCAGCATGGGTACAGAAAACCAGCGGTCGAACATGCGTAGTCGCAGTGCAAACCGAATGTCGTCCGAAGGGCAACCCGATAGACCGCTCGTGTTGCGAATTCAAAATCCAACACTCTGGACACCGGACTCGCCCTTCCTCTACGGCTTGAAAGTCGAAATTGTCCGAGGCGGCAGAGTGATTGACACCGTTGACTCCTATTTCGGTATGCGGGAAATCTCGCTCGGAAAAGACGCACAAGGATTTACCCGAATGATGCTCAACGGCAAGTTCGTCTTCCAACATGGTCCACTTGATCAGGGTTGGTGGCCCGACGGTCTTTACACCGCTCCGACCGACGAGGCGTTGGCATACGATCTCGAAGTAACGAAACAACTCGGTTTCAACATGCTACGAAAGCACGTCAAAGTCGAACCGGCACGATTCTATTATCACTGCGACCGGCTCGGAGTGCTCGTTTGGCAGGACATGCCCAGCGGCGATCCGGGACATTACATCAGTCCTGACAAAAATAAGCCCGATGCAGATCGCTCGCCGGAGGCAAAAGAAAACTTTGAACGCGAATGGAAGGAAATCATCGAATCCTTGTACAACCATCCCAGCATTGTCGTTTGGGTGCCATATAACGAGGGTTGGGGACAATACGATACATGCCGGATTCTGGATTGGACGAAACAACTTGACCCGACGCGGCTTGTCGATGGACCGAGCGGTTGGACGGATCGAGGTTGCGGCGACATCCATGACATCCATGCCTATCGGGGACCTGCGATGCCCCAACCGGAGGAAAATCGGGCAATCGTTCTCGGCGAATATGGCGGACTCGGTTTGCCTATCGAAGGACATCTTTGGATACAGGCTGATGGAAATTGGGGCTACGGCGGAAACTTGAAAGATCGAGACGATCTGCTGGAAACGTACCATCAACTTAACGTCAAAATGCACCCGATGATCGGCAAGGGACTGTCCGCCGCTGTTTATACCCAGACGACCGACGTTGAAGTCGAGGTCAATGGTCTGATGACTTACGACCGAGCGGTGATCAAAGTTGATGTCGAAAAATTCAAGGCATCGAACGATGCGTTGCGGTTGGCACCTCCGACGTACAAAACGGTGATACCGACGGCGAGAGAAAAAGCGTCCGAATGGTTCTATACGACAGAAACACCCGCCGATGGTTGGGAAAAGCCCGATTTTGATGCCTCAAATTGGAAAACAGGACTTTCGGGCTTTGGAACCGCCATGACTCCGAACACGACCGTCCGAACGGAATGGAATACCGACGATATTTGGATTCGCAAATCCTTTGATTTGTCCGCCGAAGATGCGGCAGACCCATCGAAACTGATCCTTGAACTGTACCATGACGAAGACTGTGAAGTTTATATCAATGGCGTGAAGGTGTTGGAAACGAAGGGATACATTACCGATTACCAGCATTTTCCAATGCAGAATGTTGCACAGGCGATCCGGTCGGGAACCAACGTCATTGCAATCCACTGCAAACAGACGGGCGGCGGACAATACATTGATGCGGGTATGACCCGGATGGTTCCGTCGAAAGCCTCTAACAAGCGGGTATGGTAGTGAAAACTATGGATAACAGTCAAGCCGATAAACCATGCACCCTTTGCGTTTATCCGCTTCCCTCGTCGGCGGAGCCTTCGCTGTTGCGGGGAGCGGTTGCCGTGGTGATAGACGTATTGCGGGCAACGACCGTGTTCACTTTTGCGAAGCATTCCGGCGTTCGGGAAATCATTCCGGTTCTGGATATTGAAACAGCGCAGCAACTCAAAAGGAACTATCCGTCGGGAGAAGTGCTCTTGGGAGGGGAGCGTCAAGGTTTGCCGATTGAAGGATTCGATTTGGGAAACTCTCCGCAACACTACACCCCGGAAAGGGTATCGGGAAAAACATTGATTATTACGACAACGAACGGTACCGTTGCCATGCATGCGGCAAAACCTGCCCGATCTATTTACATTGCCTCCTTTCTCAATGCGAGGGCGGTTGCCGCACAACTTCAAAACGAGGACAACATTGCTATTCTCTGTGCCGGCACCAACGGAAAGGAAAGCGAAGAAGACTTGCTTCTTGCCGGTTGCCTGACAGCTCGATTGACGGCACGAAGGAATTATCGACTCAACGAATCCGCTGTAAAAGTTGCTGGTCTTTGGCATGAACCGATAGATGCAGCCGAACTGGAAAAGTTGCTGCGCACGACCACTGGCGGGAAGGCGGTTCTACGTCTCGGATTGGAACCCGACCTCATCGCATCGGCACAACTCGATACCATCGACATTGTTCCTGAACTCTAGAGCATATCCGCCTTTATTTTGGACATCATTCCGCTGTCCCTTCTCCCGGCGGGAGAGGGGACGATGAGGACAACGTACCTTTTCAAGTGAATCTGTTCTTTTGGTAGAATACAGAACAAGACAGGATACGCTCTAAAGCGGGAGATTGATCTCCTTAACTCCGCTGTACGGTTGCCCATTCACGATAATCGTTTCCAAGCCGGGCATTTGCGGAGCATGGAGGATGATCTTTCTCGGCTTGTCCCGCCACTTTGCACTGAATGAAACGTGGAGCGTTTTACCGTCGTCGGAACGGCGGAACTTGAGGTTCACAGGACCGAATTCTGTAGGTACTTTGTCAAAATAGGTTTCTTCTTTCGATGTAATCCACGCATGCGGACAAAGCCGCAATAAATGCAGATCGCCGTATGAAATCTGGTCGTCAATCACCGAAAGTTTGGCAAGGTAGAACCCAAGCGGATACGAGTATACGCCCCCTTGGATGGCATGGCGGTGTTCACACGATATATAAGTGTTCTGCGAGTTCGCCCCAACCATGATACTGTACAGTCCTTCGAGGAATCGTTGCCGGTCTCCAAGTTTCCAAGAATAGAATACGTTCCAACTATAGCACGGTTCGCAAGTTGATATCTCGCGGATAAGAACCGGTCGGTCACTGGCGTTGATTGCCATGGGATTGATCAATTTCCAATTTGGTCCTTCTCGGAAAAAATCTACTACGTCCACCATAATGGGATCATTGGGTTCCATCAGTTCTGCCCACACGAGTACCATCGGGCCGGTATCCAGGTAAAAAGCCTCAAAGTAATTCGTCGGTGCACTGGACATGAGGGTGGGCGGTTTGTAACGTTCACGTCCATGCGAATCGATCCAACGTGGTCCTTCGTTGACGATCTTGCGGTACTCCCGGACGAAGGTCTCCTTGCTTTTTTTCAAAAATGCCCTGTACTCGGCGGCTTTCGGATGTCCTATTTTTTCAAACAAGCGAACCGCCGTAAGCATTCCCTTGTAGTTCCATGCAATGCTCCATACAGCCTGTATCTCCGTCACGTCGTCGGTTGCCGAGGCCGCTGGGAGCAGTCCTTCCACCCCTCCGTGTCCTTTTGTCTCCGAATACTCCATGATAAAATCGCACGCTTTTTCGAGCGGGAGTGTCCAGTGGTCAATAAATTCTTTATCCCCCGTCAGAAGACAGTGTGTTGCCAGTTGTTGCATGACCGCACCGTGGTCTGTAAGCCAGTCGATAGATGTCAACGTTTTGGGACTGCTAAAATATCCAGAATGGAGTTGGTATGCACCGCCTGGGGGCTTCACTGTCCCCTGATTTTTGTAGAATATCTCCGAATACTTTTTAGTCATGTCGAAATACCCCATTTGGTCGATGAACATGTGACTCACCATCGCAGCAGGAGTTGCCCAGAGCGTATCGTATGCCCACACTCCCGTAAGGTATGAGTAATCTTTCGTATTGTAATCCCTTTCGGCGACGATAGATGCGAATTTAATTCCCTGATCAAAGGCTTCGGTGAGGAAGCGTTCGGGAACATGAAATGTGGCGGCAGTCGCAGGTTTGTGGCTCCAGTACTGGTCGCTCATGGTCAACGCTCCATTGTAGGTCAATGCCAGTTCCCGTTCGATTTCTTCACGCGGTTGCGGGAGCATCGGCACGAGAATGTCCACGTAATTTCCTTCGACGGCACGGAACACCACATTCAGATTGTAGATTCCTTCCGAGGACTCTTCAAAAGAGATACGTCTCTCTTCAGTAGGCACTACGATCATTCGTACTTTATCATCGGGTTCGGTGATCCGGTAGCCCGTAAGC
>Ga0082212_10011732_pt1 | contig 11089 bp, 9 predicted proteins | sample TergutNt197P3_FD_71548 | JGI IMG/M metagenome (GOLD analysis project Ga0082212, IMG submission 71548) | Neocapritermes taracua P3 segment gut microbial communities from Petit-Saut dam, French Guiana - Nt197 P3 | ecosystem: Host-associated > Arthropoda: Insects > Digestive system > Gut ... | reverse complement strand
CGATAATCACATGGATATCATCAGCCAATTGAATGAGTTGATTGCGGTCGGCAAACTCGACGTCTTCTTCGCCGAAATCCAATTCTAATTCAATCAAAGAAACAAAATGAAGCAGTTGTGACCGGAGGCGATGTAATTCCTTGCTGAATCCGCCCCGCATCTGGTTCATCGCCAATCGGTGAGATGCCGCCGATGCTGATGCGATGACATCGGCAATTGCTTCGGCTTGCGACAAATCCATTTTACCATTCAGGAAAGCGCGCTGGGTAAACTCACCGGGTCTTGCCAATTGACAACCGTTTTCTATTAAAAGTTTCAATATCTCCTTTTGGATATAGGTTGATCCGTGACAACTTATTTCCACCGTATCTTCTCCGGTAAAAGAGTGTGGCGAACGAAAGACGCTTATGATGACATCATCCAAAAGTTCATCCCCTTTGACGATTTTCCCATAACTTAGTGTATATGCCGGTTGTTCCGCAAGGGGACAGGCTTTGGCCGGAAGAAAAATTTTATCCGCAATCTCTATAGCCTCACTTCCCGATATACGAACAACTGCCATTCCACCCACTCCCGGAGCGGTAGATAATGCACATATTGTATTTTCGTTTTTCATATTCTTTTTCTTATTTTATTCAAACTAAAAACCAACTACTTTTAACAAAGGCTTCCAATTCAGTCTTTGGATAATTTTACTAATCAATACCGGCATATATATACCAGCCAATGCACTAAAAAAACAGGCTATTAAATAAGCCTGAAAACTTTCTATTTTAGCATATTTCTGTAATATTTCAAGGTGAAAAAGCGTACCTATTAAGTAAATCTGATAGTAATAATTCCTAAAACTTGAGAACAAGTTTGGTATCTTTTCGGAGCAATATAAAGCGAAACAGACTGAAACACCAATCCCCGAAAAGGAATGAAGCAGGTTTTTATAATCAAAGAAGAGTGACATGATGAAAAAAACGAGTAACCCCATTCCAAGCGCTTTATTTTTTAAGTAATCCTGTAATTGGAACTTGGCAAACAATATTCCGAAATAAAAGAAGAGTATAAAGGAGGCTACTCGTGACAAATCTAAAAAATTAACCTCCTTCGGAAAAAACAAATGTAATCCCAAACAGACACACGATGCGCACAGTATGGTGTATTTGTTTTTTAGTGAATATTTTAAAAACGGATATAGTAGAAAGAAAATCAAAATGGTGTTCAAAAACCAAAGCCAACGCCAAAGAAAATAGATTTTTGGATATAAAAAGATATTCAATAAATAGGATAATGTAGGTTCGACCGGAACACCGACATAGTCATTAAAAATAACTTTCAGGGAAAATAATACAAGCGTAAAGAAAAGATAGGGATATACAATACGTGGTATCCGTTCTTTAAGAATGACTTTGAACGAACTGTCTTTCTGTATTTTAGTATAATAGAGAAGAAAACCGGAAATAAAGAAGAACAATTCCATTCTGAAATTAAAGATATAGTTTATTTGACGAAATATGTTATTTAATACGTCCGGTGAATATTTGTTTGTATTTATGGTTGTATGATAAATGATAACCAAAATGACCACCCAACCTCTTAATATAGAAAGCCAATTGATTTTCATTTATCATTTTTATATCCTGTCTAACACTTTTTGTATCAATTCATCGAACGAACCTTTATAGTCGGTATTCATCCCACCGGAATAGCGGCCGGCAATAATCAGGCAAGCCGTCACTGCTTTGTGTCCCATCAGGCCGGCTAAGCCGGCTAATGCGGCGCTTTCCATCTCGTAATTCGCTATCTGCAATCCTTTGTATTCAAACGACTCAATCCTTTGATTCATGTGCGGCCGGCTCAATCCCAATCGCACGTGCCGTCCCTGCGGACCATAGAAGCCACTTGCGGAAATTGTTATCCCTTTTATCATATCATAACCGATGCGGTCTGTCAATTCCTTATCCGAATGAACAAAATAGGGTTTTGCCAATGATTTGTTCCAGATGGTATGTCTCAAAAATTTTTGCGATAATTCCTCGTCGGTGATATGTTCACTTTTTTCATAAAAATAAATCAAGCCGTCCATTCCCATGGAGATTTCCGAAACGACGTAAGCGCCAATCGGACAAAAGGGTTGTAAACCGCCGGATGTTCCTATCCGTACCAATGTCAGTTGCCTGAATTCATTTTTTACTCCACGAGTCTGCAAATTGATATTCGCCAGAGCATCCAACTCGGTCATAACGATATCGATGTTGTCGCAACCGATCCCGTGCGATAAGGCTGTAATTCTTTTACCCTTATATGTTCCGGTTATCGTACGGAATTCGCGGCTTTGTATGTCAAATTCAATGCTGTCGAAGTGAGCAGCAACGACGGGCACCCTTTCAGGGTCGCCCATCATCACTACTTTATCTGCTAATTGTTCCGGTTTCAGATGCAGGTGAAAGATGGAGCCATCTGCATTGACCGGCATTTGGTCGGGAGGAATTGTTCTCATGTCAATTAAAAATAAAAATACCCTTGTCATTGCGGGCTTGACCCGCAATCCCCTGCTACTTTTCGGGAGATCCCGCGTCAAGCGCGGGATGACACTATTAATTCACAATTATTTTAATTATCTTTTATCGGTTTATCTGATGTTTTTGACGAGGGTTTAGCAATGCTTTCCCTCATATCGGTATCGGCTTGGATATTTTTCATTTTATAATAATCCATAATACCCAAATTACCGGAACGGAATGCTTCTGCCATTGCTTTCGGCACTTCGGCTTCGGCTTCTATCACTTTGGCGCGGGCTTCCTGCGCTTTGGCTTTCATCTCCTGTTCAAGTGCGACAGCCATGGCACGCCGTTCTTCAGCTTTAGCCTGTGCGATGTTCTTGTCGGCTTGCGCCTGATCCATTTGCAATACGGCGCCGATGTTTTTACCTATGTCGATATCGGCAATATCGATGGAAAGAATCTCAAAGGCTGTTCCGGCATCCAAACCTTTTTTCAACACGACTCTGGAAATGCTTTCCGGATTTTCAAGCACTTCCTTGTGGGTTTCCGCTCCACCGATAGAAGAGATGATTCCTTCGCCAACCCTTGCAATTACCGTTTCTTCGCCGGCGCCGCCGACCAATTGTTTGATGTTGGCACGCACCGTGATACGGGCTTTTACAAGCAGTTGGATACCGTTTCTCGCTACGGCTGCAATGGGAGGCGTATCAATTACTTTCGGGTTTACCGACATTTGTACGGCTTGGAAAACATCGCGACCTGCCAAGTCGATAGCTGTCGCCATTTGAAATCCCAAATCAATGTTCGCTTTTTCGGCTGAAACCAAGGCGTGCACTACGCGCTCGACATGACCGCCCGCCAAATAATGCGCTTCCAACTGGTCGCGGGTAATGTTTTTCAAACCGGCTTTATGCGCTTCAATCATAGCGCCAACAATGACTGGAGGCGGCACTTTCCGTAAGCGCATCAGAAACAGTTGTACGAGAGAAATATTCACTCCCGATGCTTTTGCAGTAATCCACAATACAAAAGGTACATAATAGAAGAAGATTGATAATACTACAATACCTGCTGCAATGATTGCAATCCAAAAAAATGTTACTTGGTCCATATATTTATTAATTTAAAATTTCACTTGTCACTATCAACTGTGCGGGCAATACTTTGACCACAGTGATAGCGGTATTTTCATCGATGAATTCACCCAATGTTTTCGCTTCCATAGTAATATTGTTCACGCGGACTTTTCCCATCGGATTCAAACGGGAAACACTAACTCCCTTATCGCCTTCGGAAATACCTGTTAATTCTTTAGCAGCGACCGTAGAATCAATATTGGTTTTCAAAGCGATTCTGTCTAATGCTTTGGATTTAATCAAATAAACGAAAGCAATACTGACAATGACTACAACAGAAATCAATGTGATAACTCCGGCTGTAGTTCCCAAAGTTCGAAATGCATAATAAATTCCCCCTATCGAAAATATAGCCCCTGCAATAAAAGTTATCGTTAAGCCGGGTATGAGGAATATCTCTATTAGAAATAATGCGATTCCAATAATGCATAATGCAATAACAATCAGTATATCTATAGTCATAATTAATTATTTGTTCGTAAGTATTTAATTTCCAAATTCCGTGTTTCAAGCAATAATTTCCCGTAGGTTTGAACCAATGTTTCGAGTTGACGCTCATTCGCTAAGATTGGCGACCGGAGCGATTGCTGTTGCTCCCTGTTTCCTTTGGCAAACGATATGCGTTGAGTATCCAACTGTTCTTCCTGAGTCCGGATTCTATCTTCCAATTCTTTTAATTGTAGAAACGATTTTTTTGCCGCATCACTCTCAAAATCCGTCAGGGTATAATAAACAATATTATCATTGATAACAAAAGTGAAATCTTTCTTCACTTTGTTTTGTTCTCTTTCAATATCAGCCTTTATTTTCTCTAATTTACTTCGATAATCAATGTTTGGAGATTGGGTATCCCCGATTGAAGTAATCATAGCCCTTTCCCTCAACAGTTGTTCATCATCGATTCCGAGCGGTCTGATTTCGCTATTCGGAATAAATGTATATACAACGACTTTATCTTCCGGTTGAAAACGGTCGGAAGCAAAATAACCGATGCCGTTCACTTCATCAATCACCAGCATATAATCGTTATAAATAGAATTAAAAGGCATACCCAATTGGCTGGGAGCTAAATAAGTGTCATTACTCAAGTTGTAACGGCTGACAAACAAATCGTATCCCCCGATTGAACCATTGCCGGTTGAAGCATAATAAATAGTTAATCCGTCGGGCATGACAAAAGGAAAATTGTCGTCGGCTTCTTCCTCGAAAGGAAGACTCAATGGTTTTTCATCCGACCAGCGATCTTGTACCTTGACCTGAGAATTTAAGCGAAAGTAACCGTTTTTATCTACTTTCCCAAAAAATCGACGGTCTTCCAATTGGTTTTCATAGACGACCGTAGCGTTTGCCTGCTTAAATGTGCCGGTTTCTTCACCCAAAAGATAAGCCTTTAAGAAATCATTTTTATTTATAATTACACTGTCGATAATTTGAATATCTTCGCAACGCGAAAGCATCCTCGCCGCTTTTTCCGCATGTTTCTGTAAGGGCTTTATGGAATCCGCTTCTTGTGTTTTTTTACTTTTTACCAATGCATCTATCTGCATCTGATAGGCTTGTACCGATTTATTAAAATAATAGAGTTGATAATACATCTCAGCGGCTTCCATATACTTCTTCCCTGCATACAAGCGGTCGGCATCTTCAAGCGTCTGGGCTTGAAAATTCAAACCGAATGAGACAAGCAAAACAGCAATAATTGAAATCCGTTTCATTCCGGCAAAAAAGTCTAAATTTTAAGTTATAAGTCGTAATTATTAACAGTTTATAAGTTAACCGTTTAAAATCGATTGAAATACAAATAAAAAGCCCGCTGTTTACAAGTAAGCGATAACAAACGAGTAACAGAACAGCCAAAACTGGTGTTTTACGGTCTTTTTGACTTCAAAGATATGATATATTTTTTAGTTTGCAAAACATATAAATAAAATACCCTGGCATATTTTTCGTTGATTCCACACTCATATCAATATGCCACCTTATGTTTCACGCAAAAAGCCATTCGTTGGTAAAAGAGTGAAAATCTCTCCTACCCATACAAAGGTCCATATGCCTCACAAGCGCGATAATCGGAACCTTCGGGACACGACCCGTAGGCGTTCCATGCAGCGGGACGAAAAATGTTGTCTTCATCCACATTGTGCATACAAACCGGTATCGAGAGCATGGAAGCGAGAGATATTAAATCCGCTCCGATATGCCCGTAACTGATGGCGCCATGATTGGCCCCCCAGAAGTTCATCACGGAATAAACATCTTTGAAATGACCTTTCCCCGTTGTTCGCGGCACAAAGAATGTGGATGGCCAAGTCTTGTCCGTTCGTTTGTCAATTACATCAAAGACTTCGTCGGGGAAAGTTGCAGTCCATCCTTCGGCTATTTGAAGGACGGGGCCGGTTCCTTTCACCAAATTCAAACGGCACATCGTCACCGGCATGCCCGCTTTCGTCAGGAATTTCGACGAGAAACCGCCACCCCGGAAATATTCTAATGACGCCGGTCCCCAGTGGGTAGCGTCCAGCATCTTACCGACTTCTTCCCCGGTTATTTCCCAAAACGGTTTCATTGCCGGTTGGCCGTCTTTCGTTTGCCTGCCCGATCCGTCCAAAGTGCAGGAACCGGAATTAATCAGGTGGATGGCTCCGTCTTTCAACATCCCTCCGGGTTTCCATCCGGTTACCCGTTCGATGGATTCCGGGCTCCAGTAGGTTCTCACATCGGCAAAGATTTGGGAAGTATTGGTAAGCAACTTACCAAACAGCATCGACATGCCGTTCAGGTAATCGTTTTCGGTGGCAAAAACAAAGGGTTCGCGAATGCCGTTCCAGTCGAAGGATGAGTTCAACAGGGCTTCTGAAAAATCGCCGTTAGGCATGAAATCCGTCCATTGCCGCTGTCCCTGGAATCCTCCGGCAATCGCATTGTGTCCCAGGGCTTCTTCACCGAATCCCAAGGGATTGAGTTTATCGTTGCCAATCATCAGGTCGCGCATAATCAGCGTCATTTTCACCACATATTCCCAATCTTCATCTTTCTTTTGACGCGTACTCCGTATGGCTTCGGGGTTGTGGTCGGGTAATTCGTTGACTGCGCAGTTTTTCTTTGTCCATTCAATGGCTTTCTCATATTCATCCCTGTCATAGATTTCCTGGTTCACACGGCGGATGATTTCCGAACAGTCCACGTATTCGGTACGCATTCCGAAATATTCCTGTAAAAAATCCGGATTTACCTGAGAACCGGCAATGCCCATCGATACTGTGCCGATGGAGAGATAAGATTTTCCCCTCATCATTGCGACCGCCAGCCCTGCTTTGGCAAAACGAAGCAGTTTTTCCTGCACGTCCCCGGGTATTTCCGTGTCTCCCATATCCTGTATCTCCCTGCCATAAATACCGAATGCCGGAAGTCCTTTCTGGTTATGGGCAGCCAATGCTGCTGCTAAATAAACTGCACCCGGACGTTGCGTGCCGTTGAATCCCCAAATGGCTTTGGGTATCTGCGGATTCATGTCGATTGTTTCCGACCCGTAACACCAGCATGGGGTGACAGACAGTGATAATCCGACATTCTCACGCTCGAATTTTTCAGCGCAATCGGCTGCTTCTTTCACTCCACCGATACAGGTGTCGGAAATAACACATTCAACAGGGGAACCGTCGGGATAACGTAAGGACTGGGAGTAAAAATTGGCGGCATTGCGCGCCATGTTCATGGTTGTTTCCTCTAACGATTCCCGAATACCTTTCCTGCGCCCATCTATGATGGGGCGTATCCCAATTTTCGGGTAATTTGTTATTCTTGCCATATTTTATATATGAATTATGAATTTTTAGTTTTTAACTTTTAGTTTTTAGTTTAAAAATGTTTTTTTAATCCCATCAACGGTTATTCCGAATAGTTTTTCGGTGATTGGATTTAAATCGGCTTCTTCACCTACAAAATGATAAACCGTATGTCTATGGGATAAAGATTGCAAGGGTTTCAGGAATGCTGCAGGGGAAACGCTTTCCAATTCGAGGAAAGGACCCATGATGCTTCCGTCTTCCAAGGGTCCGTCGTTATATGCGTTCATTGCATCTCCCAGTAAGGGGTCTTTTTCGGGATTCCATTCCTGATTCAAGTAGACGGCATTTTTGTCCACATCAAAAGTCGTAATCGTCAAACGTTTTGAATCCGGATCGTAATTACCGGCAATCGCTTGGGTGCGTTTGGCATTTAGACCCAATTTGCTGCGGAATTTCCCATCTGTTTTCAAAAATATCATATTCCCTTCGACCTTCAAGCGGTCGGCGGGAACTTCGCCAAAATAATCCGAAGTGACAATTTTTCCCAATACCTTTTCATCGCCTTCATTAAACGGAATAAAGGTAACCGCATGAGGAGCGGGATTGAACATATCGAGCATCCAGATGCAAATTGTACCCGTTTCCTTCGTCCATTCAAAATCATTAAGATTAATGATCGAATTATCAGTCTTATATCCTACTACATTTACATTGGTATTTAATTTAATACCTAAATCATTTACTATTTCGGACGTTTCTATCAAAGCAATTGACCTGTCTACACGTAATTTCAATTGGTTACCTAAGAAGTTGGTTACTTCCATTTCTTTATTAAAAACAACAGTTCTGTTATTCACATAAGAAATATCCCACGGTTCTATGTCAATGGGTTTCGGGGTATGCCAATTGTCGAATACCTGCTCCAAGCCTTTTCCGAAATAGACGGAATACTTCCCTCCTTCCGGTCCGAGCCAGAAACGGTTTTCACCACCGAAGCCATTCATGTGTTCATCAACCAAACCGGCATCAAAAAATTTGTAGTTTACAAAACCTACGCTTGTTCCGTCCAAACCATCAGCCGTACTGGTAAAAACCTTTGCCTGATATTTTGCAGAAACGATGACCTGCGTTATCTCGTCTTTTCCTGTTAAAACAATCAATTTGTCATCTTTTTTAGATAAATAATGCAGGTCATATCCGAAAGTGCCTTTTTCATATTCGTTCATACTTTTTTCTTTTTTTCCACTACTACAAGCGCATAAAAACACTCCTAAAAAAAACGGCAGTAAATAATTAATTTTTATCATCATTCCTAATTAGTACTTTGTAATTTGAAATTCGTAATTAATCAATTGACCTCCAGTTCTTCCCAAGCCGGGAATTTCGGGAATTTGTTATGCGGTTCAGTCTGATACCAGAACGTTACTGAAGAAATGTCCGATTTTTGTGGCAGGTAGCGGTTATCGTGTCGCCAGCCTAAATCCTGCATGGTCACTTTCAAATCCTTTTCAAAACGAACAGGATCGGCAATATGCCAGCGATAGAGGCCAAATCGTTGCTGAGATTTATAAGTACCGTCGGGACGTATCACCTGATGCAAACCGGCGTATGGCGTACAAAATTCCTTGTATTGCCCATCACGGTCGAAATTGTAGGAGCCGCAGAAATAATCTTCTGTTCCTGTGCCGCAAATTGTCGGGTATTTGGAATCGCCATCCATGAAGAATTTGATTTCGCCTTCGCCCCACCATCCGTTGTTATTGACGCCCCAAGCCATGTAAACGCCTACATAATGTCCTTTTCCTTTTACATTGTCGATAATGGTATAGTCGGATGTTGTATTCGGATTTGTGCGACGCCATTGCGCATGAAAATAACCGGCATCTTCGGCAACCGTTGTCAGCGTATAGTCAATCTGATAATACAGGGTCATCTCGCTCCTGTCGTTGATATTTTCCATGGTTATCTTACATTTTTTACGGAAAGGCATCGTCCAGTAACAATTAAAGGCGCTGCCCGGATTCACACAAATAGCCATGGATGATAAAGGGGCATAAACACCCCAACCCATACCGAAAAAGTCTCCTATCGGACATTCTATCGAGGGTTCTTTTTCATCATCCCAGTAAAAACGGATAATCGAAAAACGCCAGTTTCCGGTCGGTGTCATCCATATATGCTGAATAGCGCCCGGCCCCTCGATTTCGGCAAGCGTGATAGTTTCTTTCGAGGCAATACGGATAAAAGGATTTACTTTCCATCCCTGCCCTAAGTCGCGGGCGGCCCCGGTAGCATTTGCCACATTTCGTTTGTCCCTGTCTTTGGGGTCAGCCATCCCGCCTTTACCTTTTTCGCCTGTAAAGTTTTCGGGGCTGATTGAACGGGTCTTTGCATCAGATAACCTGAAAAGATTACCCATATTGTTATCCAGACCATCGTAAGGATATTTCTGTGAAAAAACCTGCACAGAAAACATGAAAATCGTAAAAAAAATGCCAATGTACTTCATAATAATATAGTTTAAAATTGGGAAAAAGATTTAGATACAAATTCCAACACAATAGGTAGTTCCATACGCCAGTACGTCCATGTGTGGCCGCCGTCTTTCACTCTATATTCGTGTGGTATTTCACTTTTCCTGAATGCTATATGCATCATGCAATTACCTTCATAAAGAAAATCATCATCACCGCAACTGATATACCAGCGTATCTGTTTGATTGTTTTTAGCTCATCTTCTGAGGCTTTTTTGATGATTTCTTCAATATTTTGGCTTTTGTATAAGGTTGCTAATTGCTCTTCAGTTATGTTCTCCGTATTACGCTGACGGCTTTTAAACTCCTCGAAAGTACCCCTATTGCCAGTCGAAGCGCTCAAAGGCGCAGCTGCAGCAAACATATCAGGTCGGTGCAGTGCATAAAAGATCGTTCCGCCGCCACCCATCGACAGTCCCGAAACGGCGCGGTAACGGCGCTCGCTTCGTACACGATAAGTCTTTTCGATATGAGGGATGAGTTCTTTAAAGAAAAAATCCTCGTAATTAAAATCACCACGCATATCATTGAAATAGCCACGACGTCCGGTGTTGGCATCCGGCATTACGATGATCATCCTGGCGCATTTCCCTTCAACAATTGTCTGATCGGCAATATGCTGAACCTGACCGAACTGTACCCAGCCTGTATGGTCGTCGCCCGACCCATGCAGCAAATACAAAACCGGATAGGACTGGTCACTCTCATTATATCCCGGTGGTAAATAAATTGAATACTTACGGTCCATTTTTAGGATTTCGCTTTTCACGGTTTTGGTCTCATAAACAAGCCCTCCTTGCGCCCATCCAGTTGATACACAAATGAATAGCAATAAAACAAACATTACAAATCTTTTCATAGTACTTTATTATTAATAATTTCAATTCTGCAAAGATAACCATTATTTATTACATAAACCGAATTTCATTTGAACAATTGCCGTCCTGTTGTTACTTTTGCAAAAAAACAGTCGGTTACGGCAGCGTAGTCGAAAATTAATTAGAGGTCATAGCCCTGTAAGATAACCTGACTTCTGCGGATTGCGAACCGAAACAATGGAGCCGACCTGCCTGCGGCAGGTGATGCCCGATTAGAAAAACATTCTATTACATCGCCCGCAGAGCCGTATCCGTCCT
>Ga0082212_10011731_pt1 | contig 11089 bp, 11 predicted proteins | sample TergutNt197P3_FD_71548 | JGI IMG/M metagenome (GOLD analysis project Ga0082212, IMG submission 71548) | Neocapritermes taracua P3 segment gut microbial communities from Petit-Saut dam, French Guiana - Nt197 P3 | ecosystem: Host-associated > Arthropoda: Insects > Digestive system > Gut ... | reverse complement strand
TTACCGACTTGGCTATGCCCCTGTGTCGGCAAATTATTTGGCGAGCCCAGCAGGATTCGAACCTGCGACCCACAGTTTAGAAGACTGTTGCTCTATCCAGCTGAGCTATGGGCCCGCGAAAACCCGCGAATGACTGCCAATTCAATCCGCAACTCCGTATTATACATAAAAATCCGCTTAAAATGCAAATGGCATATCCTTGAAAAAAATAAGCTCTGGTCTTATCATATGAATAAGCAAAAAATAACAAGGCATTGCATCGGACAATTATGCAAGGGAGGTTCCGCCCATGAAGACAAAAGCTGAAATCGCGGCAGAAGAATATCACGGCAAATTTAACTGCGCCCAGTCAACGCTGGCACAATTCGCGGGAGATTACGGGCTCGATGAAAAAACAGCTCTTCGTCTTGGCGCCGCCTTCGGAGGGGGCTGTCACTACGGGAGCGTGTGCGGAGCCGTTGCCGGCTGCTGCGCGGTAATAGGGCTTCGGTATGGGAACGATGAACACGATCCGGAAAAATACAATTTCAACCGCGATAAGGTAAGGGAGTTCGTCGGAAGGTTCAAAGACAAACACGGCGCGATCAATTGCAGCGATCTGCTTGGCATTGATATGTCAGAACCCGGGGGACGCGATCTGGCAAGATCACAAGGCCTGTTTGACAGCAAGTGCAGAGAATATATCAGATCCTCGGTCGGGATATTGGAGGAACTCGGTTACTGAGAGCCTGAGTCGCTTCGCTACTCTCCCAGGATTTTAACGAGCACTCGTTTATTTCGTTTGCCGTCAAATTCACCGTAAAAAATCTGTTCCCATGTCCCGAAATCCAGATGGCCGCCGGTAAGGGCGACTACGGTTTCCCGCCCCATCACCGTTCGCTTCAGGTGCGCGTCGGCATTGTCCTCATATCCGTTGTGAGCGTATTGATCATAGGGTTTTTCCGGCGCCAACACCTCCAGCCATCGTTCGAAATCACTGTGCAGGCCACTCTCGTTATCATTGATGAACACGCTTGATGTGATATTCATCGCGTTCACAAGAACCAGCCCTTCACGGATTCCGCTCTCGCGGACAGCATCCTCGACCTCACGTGTGATATTGACGAAAGCGCGACGCGTATTCGTCTTGATATTCAGTTCTTTTCTGTATGATTTCATTTTTTCCTCCCGGAGAGTAGTATACACCTGTTATAATACCTTTTATGAAGAATATACCTGACCAGAGCGGAAAAACCGCAATTGTAACCGGTACAGGCGGCATCGGCTTTCAGATAGCTTATGCGCTAGCCGGCGCGAACGCGGATGTGATACTCGCCGGACGTAATGAAAAAAACGGCTCCAAAGCGGTATCTGATATCCTCACCGATTTTCCGGACGCGGCCATACGTTTCGAACAACTTGACCTGGCTGAAATGCAGTCAATTAAATCTTTCTGCGAAAGGATGAACGCCGAACTGACTAAAGTCGATTTGCTGATGTGCATAGCCGGCCTTATGATGCCCGATGATTTAAAGACCTCGAAAGAAGGAGTTGAGATGCAGTTCCAGACCAACTATCTGGGCCATTTTGCCCTTACAGCGGGCCTTTTCCCCATTTTGCGTACAAGTCCCGGAGCGAGAGTTATCACGATCAGTTCCCTCGCCAACCGGCCTGCCCGTTTTGACCTCAGGGACGCTACGGCGGAACGCGGTTATTCGGCTTCCCTCTCGTACGCGCTATCCAAACTCTGCTGCCTTATGTTCGCGATTGAGCTCGCGAAAAGAAGTGAGGAACAAGGTTGGGGGATATCCGCGTACGGAGTCCACCCGGGCCTGGCCAAAACTCAACTGTTCAACCGCAGCCATGGGTCAACAATGACGCTGCTGCAAGTGATATTTTTTATATTGCCTTTTATCAGGCAATCGGCGAAAAACGCCGCCAGGCCTGCCCTCTTTGCCGCGACATCAGGCAAGACGGTATCCGGACGGTACTACGGGCCCTGGTTCTTTGGCGTGATGGGGCCGCCCAGACGAGCGCTTATCCCCGGCCGCGCAAAAAACAGGACTTTGAGAAAAGAGCTTTGGGATCTTTCGGTATCATTGACCGGATATGAACTGAGGTATTCACATGAAGATAATCGCTCTGGCTGATAATAAATCTATTGATAACAGGCTGGCAGCGATACACGGGCTTAGCATATATATAGAAACCAATAATCATAAATTGCTCTTTGACTTGGGGCCGGACGATACTTTTATCAGTAATGCCGGAGCGCTTGGAATCGATCTCGCGGAAATTGACATGGTGATCATATCGCATGGGCATTATGACCACGGCGGCGCATTGGCGAGGTTCTTCGCAATGAACGATAAGGCAAAGATATATATCAGACGGCAGGCTTTCGAGCCGCATTATCAAAAAGTCGCGTTCATTAAAACATTCAATGGACTGAACCCGGATTTCGCGGATAATGAACAAATAATATTTACGGACGACACACTTCGGATTGACGACGAGATATTTATTTTTTCAGATGTTGACGGGCCTTCTGACACAAAAAGCAGCCGCGATTTATTAACGCTGCGGGATGGAAAATACGTACAGGATGATTTCACCCATGAACAAAGCCTTATTATTACCTCTGAGGGTCAGGCTGTTTTATTGACCGGCTGTTCACACAGGGGAATCGACAATATCCTGAAAGCGGCAGAACGTCATCAGCCGGGCATTACATACGTTCTGGGAGGTTTTCACCTGTACAACTCTACAACCAAGACATCGGAGCAGTCAGAAACGATTGCCCGGCTGGCCACGGGCCTGATGACTCAGGAAGCTGTTTTTTACACCTGCCACTGCACAGGGAAAAAAGCTCTTCGTATCATGTATTCGATTATGGGGGAAAAGCTTCAGTATATGTCCGCGGGTACTATAATAGAGATACCCGGGCCTTAGCGAAACAAATGTCCAAGCCCTTGAAAGAATTTTTTATTCCCAAAATCAGCGAGCGCCTGCGCAAGCTGCCCTTTTGATTTGGCTATATCCTGAATCCTTCTAAGGGGGGCCTCTTCAGCGCCCCTTAAAACGATCTGATAGTTTACAGACCCCCGGCCGTATATTTTAGCGGCAGCCTTTTCAAAAAACCAGAGGATAATTCTGACCAGAAGTGTATTTTCCGCGACGTCTATGACCGCGCTGCTAACAGTAAAAGGACGTATCGGTGTTTGCTCAGGCGTATAGCCAAGCAGGCGTATCCAGTCCTCTCTCGGCGCGATCCCATCAAGTGACAGATACCAACCCTCGTCACCGGGATCAGGTTTTTCGCCGGATTGCTTCAATTTCGCGCTGCACGGCCCGATTTGAATCTCATATTCTCCGGGACAAACCTTCCAGCCACCGTTCCAAACCGCAAAAGAACGCTCATCCAGTTCAAAAAAGACTTCTTTGCTTTCGCCCGCTTCCAGAAATACTTTTTCAAAGCCTTTTAACTCACGAACCGGCCGATGAATACTGTCCTGCGGCGCTTCTACGAACATCAGGATGGTTTCTCCGCCGAATCCGGCGCCTGTATTTTTCACGGTAATACTGACACGGTTTTTGCCTACGCTCAGGTTTTCATATGAAAAAGATGTATACGACAGTCCCGCGCCAAACGGGAAACGAACTTCTTTTCCTGCTTTATCGTAATACCTGTACCCGGCATAAAGCCCCTCGCGATACTCCGCGTCCCTCATTCCTGCCGAATAAAACGAGGCGCTGGCGCAGTCCTCATAAACCATAGGCCAGGTCTCGGCCAGGCGGCCGCTGGGATTTATTTCACCCGTAAGTATTTTTACAAGCGCGCCCGCCCCGGCCTGTCCGGAAAGCCCCATATACAGGATTGCCTTTACCTCATCTGCCCAAGGCGTTTCTACCGCGCAGCCGCAGCAAAGCGCTACTACTGTATTCGGATTGGCCTTGGCGACTTCCGTGATCAAACGGTTGTGCCCTTCAGGCATTTTCATATCCGAACGGTCAAGCCCTTCCGCTTCATATATATCGGGCAAGCCTGCCACGATAACCGCTATTTTTGCCGACCTTGCCGTATCTGAAGCGAGCCTGAGCATTTCATCGGTGGTGCTGCCGTCTTCGTCATAGCCTGGCGCGTATGGGGCCTCGGGCAAGAATGATAAAACGGAATCGACTTTTGACGGATTTACCCTGCTGCTTCCGGATCCCTGAAAACGGGGTTTTTGCGCCATAGCCCCGATGACCGCAATATCTGTTTCTTTGCATGGAAGAATGTTTTCATCATTTTTCAGAAGCACGGCGCTTCCTTCCGCGATACGGCGCGCCAGCTCATGATGCATTTCAAGATCAGCGCTAAAAGCCGCTGACTCAAGCGCGGCTCTGCCGTTTTTCACAAAACTCAGGATCCGCTCAGCGCTTTGATTGACATATTCTTCATCCAGTCTGCCTTTATCAATATTACCTAAGACGTCCTTTTCGCCCCAGGCGCTTCCGCCGGGCATCGCCAGATCGCAGCCCGCTTCAAAAGCTTTGCTTCTGTCGTTAAGGGCTCCCCAGTCAGTCACAACAAATCCGTCATATCCCCAATCATCTCTCAGAATATCTGTCAGCAGGTATTTGTTTTCGCTGCAATAGGTCCCGTTTATTTTGTTGTACGCGCACATGACAGAAGCAGGCCTGCCCTCTTTAACGGCATATTCAAAATTCGTCAGATACAGCTCCCTGAGAGTCCTCTCGTCTATGATACTGTCCGAAACCAGCCGATAATACTCCTGGCTGTTACACGCGAAATGTTTCAGCGACGCGCCTATGCCCTTTTTCTGTACGGCAGTTATAAACGAGGCGCCCATTTTCCCCGCCAAATACGGATCTTCTGAAAAATACTCGAAATTCCTTCCGCAAAGCGGGTTGCGTTTGATGTTCACACCAGGAGCGAGCACCATCGAAACGCCCGCGGTCCCTGCCTCCTCCGCGATCGCGGCGCCCATTTCGGAAATCAGCGTTTTATCAAAACTGCACGCGATCAAGCTTTCCGCCGGAAAGCATGTCGCTGTTTCGGATTGAGCAAATCCAAGGGCGTCGTTTGTCCCGATTTGTTTTCTCAGACCGGTAGGCCCGTCAGTCATCATTACAGACGGTATATCGGAATCAGGGAAGGGCTTTGTGTTCCATGAGTCCCTTCCGCTGCAAAATGCCACCTTATCCTTCAGGCGCATATCTTTTATCACTTCAGTCGTTTTCATATCATTGCCAAGCGATCAGTATTGCCGCGATAAATGCTTCTCACATTCCTCGCGTGAAATCTCCCCGTTGTTATACATGCTCATATACTGTACATCCTTGTCACGCAACGTGTAATACTTAAAAAGGATGGGGATCGCGATAATGGAACCGATAGCCGATATGAGCGTAAACACTATCCAAAATCCATGCCCTGCCTCAGCGCTCACAACACCGGTTGCCTTGTCCGCGTCCTGTGAAGCAAAACCGAACCATCCTAATATCACCAAAGACAGGGAAGATACGATCGCGGCCACTATCTTTGTCATAAAAGTCTGAAGCGCAAAGTGTATACCTTCCTGGCGCTCGCCCGTCTTGTAGTGTCCGTATTCCATAATATTCGGCATGAACAAAAATAGAATGATATTGTATCCGCCAAACCCGATTGCCCTGAGAAATGTGGTTATGTATAAAACCACGTCATTATTGTAATCTGTAAAATACTGCAGAATGCTCGTCGCCGCAAATATAGCAAGTGATCCGATAAAGAGCCATAGTTTATCCACCTTTTTTGACACGATCGGCACGATGATCGCCATGGCTACAATCGGTATTACGCATATCGCGAGAAGTATCGTCCCTTTTTCCGTACTCCCGAGTACGTATTGCGCGAAGATGGGGATCAGAAATTGTACAGACAGCGTGATGCCGATAATAAAATACGAGACGAGGAAAATCATAAGGTACTTATTTCTGGCGACCACCTTCAGCATTTCTTTCACGCTCGCGGGTTTTTCACTTCCGGCGTTGCTCCTCTCCTTCCCAATCAAAAGAAGCGGCAGCATTAAGATCATTGAAACTGCAGCCAGAATTATCGCGAGTTTTGTCCACCCGATCGTCATATAAACCGATTCGACAGACAGAGTCCCGATGACTACGGCAATCGTGGCGCACATTCTCCCGAATGACAGTATTGAGGTTCTTTCCTGAACGATCGGGCTCATAGAAGTGGATAACGCGAAGACAGGAGCGTCACATACCGTATAAGCGAGCGACCAGAGCATATAGAAGATAAAAGCCCATGCGATCTGCCCGCTCTGGGAAAGTGAGTCCGGCATGCAGAAAAAGAGGACTGTAAAGGCCGGAACAGCGATCCAGCCTATCCTGAGCCACGGCAAAAAACGGCCGGATTTAAATCTGGCTTTATCTACAATGATACCAAAGGCCGGGTCAACAACAGCGTCAAGAACTTTAGGGACGATCAGCACGCTGGCAACTGTCACCTCATCCATACCTTTGTTCATCAGGAAGAGCGCCCCGAACGTGACCACGATCATATAAAAGAAGTTTTGCCCCGCGAAAAATAGCCCGTAACTCAGGCGCTCGCCCCGCGACGTCTGCCACCCTTCATGAGGATCGATCCTCACTGTATTTTCTGTTTTGTTCTTTGCCATATCTCCCCTTTCTCCCAATAAAGTCATTATAAGGGGTTTCGGCAAAGAAGCAAGACGCTTTTCTAAGTCCGGTATCCTCCGTAAACAGCGCCGTATCGCATCATTGTTTGAGCGTTTTCGGCTTCAACCCTTCTGTTGTAGCTGACTCTGCATGAGAGCCCGATCAGCGCGAGAATTAAAATCAGAATGCCCAGAGGCAGGAACCAATGACAAAATATCCAACCTATTATGATCCATACGATGGGAGCCACATACCCTTTTTTTCTTCTTATTATAGGAAGCGGTCCGGGGGTCTGCCTATCGTAAACAAATCCGTCGGCGAACTTTATTTTGTCAACCTGCTCGTCATAATCCCTCTGGCTGATGATATCGTCGACCGCGAGATCCCAGAGCAGCCTTTTTTCTTCATCTCCGCCAACCCCGTTATCGTAAACCCTGTAAGCGGAATTTAATATCGACGAGAGCCGGGCATTGTATTCATTCTGGCTGATTCCGTTTTGTGAAAAAACACGGTTCAGTCTGGCTATCTCCTGCGCTTTACTTTGATACAACATAAAAAACCTCCCGCAATTTTTCTTTATCTCCGCCATTCAGCATGTTTATAGAAGTCAGTCTAATCTGTGAATCTGAAGCTGATATTGAATCAAGATTAAAAAAGGATTAAGATATGCGTGCACTTATACCCGCACTGGACTAAGCATATTCTCGAAAACCGGATAAATTGATTTCTGAAATTAATAAAAAGTTATCTTTTAAAGCGCATTTCTCTGTAATCGCGGCATCGTGTATGTGGGGTTCGGTAGGCATATTTGTCAGAACCCTGGACACTTATGGATACAGCCCACTGACGATCGTGTTCGTCCGTATGAGCATCGCTTTCGTCATCCTGCTTGTCTGCCTTTGCCTGTTAAAAAAGACCTCTCTCCTGCGTATTAAACTGCGTGATTTGTGGATCTTTGTCGGAACGGGAGCGGCCAGCGCGGTTTTGCTGAATCTTTTTTACAGTATTTCCATAGTTATGAATTCACTAGCCCTTGCGTCTGTTCTGCTTGCGACCGCGCCTTTCTTCGTCGTTTTTTTATCAGCGCCTCTGTTCAGGGAAAAAATCACACTCATTAAAGTAACGGCGCTTTTTGCGGCGTTCATTGGCTGCGTTTTTTCAAGCGGTATTTTTGCAAGCGGAGCGGTGTTCTATCCTCCTGGTATTCTTATCGGGGTACTATCCGGCCTTGGGTGGGCTGTTTATAATATTTTTTCACGTTTCGCCCTTAACAGAGGATATGATTCCCTCACGATCAATTTGTACAGTTTTGGCCTGGGTTCGATAGCATGCGTACCGTTTACCGATTTTAACGTCATCGCCACATCGCTCCAAACCAACACCGGTTTTATGTCGGTTGTGCTCCTGACCCACACTTTGTTTGCTTCGCTTCTGCCCTATATACTGTTCACTTATGGCCTGAATTATATTGAGAGCGGCAAAGCTTCGATTATGGGCGGCATAGAAATCATAACCGCGGCCGTAATCGGCGCGATAATATACTCTGAAATCCCTTCTGTAATCGTTGTCGTTGGTATCGCTCTGGTTCTATTCGCGGTCTTTTTACTGAATTTCCCGCGAAGACCTGTTTCAAAATCTTAACCTTCGCCTGCTGTTTCCCCAAGCAGCTCTTTGCATAGAGCGAATGTCTCATCATCGTTAATAACAAGATATACCGATAACTCGTGGTCTTCCAAAAAAGACCAAATGGCCGCTGCCGCTATCCTAATGGCGGCATCCTTGGGATACCCGTAAATTCCGCTTGAAATCAGGGGAAAAGCTAAGCTGCCGAAGCCGTTCCCCGCGGCGCGTGCCAGCGCGCTGATATATGTAGAACGAAGCTGCTCTTCACATTGCTTCACATTCTCCTGATCATAAACCGGACCGACAGCGTGAATGATAAACTTTGCCGGAAGGCCGAAACCTTGAGTGATAACACAATCGCCCGTCCTGATAGGCGCGAGTCTGTCGCATGCGGCCTGGAGCTTGTCTTCTCCCGCCGCCTCAAAGATCGCCCCGCAGACGCCGCCGCCCATCCGAAGGCCGGTATTGGCGGCGTTGACGATTGCGTCAACTCTCATTTTGGTGATGTCGTTTCGAACTACTGTAAAAGCCATTTATTCTTCCTCTTCGTCTGATCCGGATTCAGCCTTTACGGTTTCATTCTTTGAAAAGAAATCATCGATTTCTTCATCTTCAATAATTATATCAACCTTTGTTTCGCTCTCAGGGATTACCAGCGCGCCGGATATTTTTTGGATTTTTTGCAGAATAAGCCCTGCGGCGGCGAGTAAAAACGCAAATGCTAAATATTGAAAACTGTTAACCATATAAACGCTTAATATATCGTACTCGCTCCCCGAAATCGATATCTGACCGAGGCTCAGAGCCGCTGAAACTATGTTTGCCGTCCTGATCAGCGACCATATCGCGTAAAATGCCACAAACACAGCGAACGCGTACAAAATGATGCTCGGTATTAATTTCTTTGTCATTACTTATCTCCTTCCATGCCAGCGTGTGGCATTCCTCTAGTTTTCTATCAGTGATAAAAAAGTATACCACATTGTGATTGCTGACGGGTTTGTGGTAATCTTTATGTATGGATAAAAAAATCCTTATGTTGGGAACCTTTGACACCAAAGCCGATGAATTTGCGCTTCTCTACTCTGAAATACGAAAAAGGGGAAGGCAGATCCTGACAATGAATACCGGCGTGATGGAAACCAAACCCTCTTTTCCTGTGGATATTGAAGCAAACGAAGTCGCTTTAGCCGGAGGGGTTAGCCTCGAAGAGCTCAGAAAAAAAGGCGATCGGGGCTATGCTGTTAAGGTCATGTGCGAGGGAGCGCGGAATCTCACAATTAAGCTTTTCGACGAAGGTAAGATTTCCGGTATTGCCGGAATGGGCGGCGGCGGCGGAACCGTGATCGCCACGACTGCCATGCGCTCATTGCCTGTAGGGTTTCCAAAGCTTTGTATCTCCACTCTGGCCTCGGGCGATGTCAGAGAATATGTAGGCAGCAAAGATATCGTTCTTTTTCCTTCTATAGTTGATATTTGCGGTGTAAACAGCTTTTCGCGAAAGATTATTTCCAGAGCGGCAGGCGCCATTTGCGGTATGTCTGAACTTGAGCCGCCGGAAGGCGAAAGAGACCGGCCTATAGTTTTTATTTCGATGTTCGGCAGCACAACTGTCTGCGTAGAGCAATGTGTAAGTCTTCTGGACGGACAGGGCTTTGATTCTATGGTCTTTCACGCGGCCGGAACAGGCGGGAGGACCATGGAGGAGCTGACAATGGAAAACTACCCCGTTGCGGTTCTTGATATTACTACAACAGAATGGGCCGATGAGGTGACAGGCGGGTTTTATTCCGCCGGTGAAACCCGGCTTGACGCTCCCGGCAAGATGAAAATCCCGCACCTGATCGTTCCCGGCTGCGTTGACATGGCCAATTTCCACAGCAAGGAAACTGTCCCCGCGAGATATATAGAAGCCGGCCGCCTGCTATATGAATGGTCCCCTTTGGCGACGCTTATGCGTACAAACGGAGAGGAAAACCGCAGGATGGGCAAGATTTTCGCAAAGAAGGCTAATAATGCCAGAGGGCCCGTGAAGTTTTTGCTGCCCTTGAAAGGGGTTTCCGTACTTGACAAACAAGGAAAGCCTTTTTTCAACCCGGAGGCGGACAGATTGTTTTTCGAGGCGGTCAAGGAAAATGTAAACGCGGGCATAGAGGTAGCGGAAATTGACGCGCACATAAATGACAAAGAATTTTCGCGAAAAGCAGTGGATATGCTTTTAGAAATGATAAATACGAACAAGCAGGAACTGGCAAGTAAGGGAGGAGATCAATAATCATGGCAATCCCACGTACGGAAATCCTAAAAAGGCTAAGGGATAATATCAGCAAGGGGATCCCCATCATCGGAACAGGCGCGGGGACAGGCATAAGCGCGAAATTCGAAGAAGAGGGAGGGACAGACCTCATCATAGTGTACAACTCCGGACGATACCGCATGGCGGGCAGGAGTTCCGCCGCGGGCCTTTTGGCGTTTGGCGACGCCAATGCCATTGTTATGGAAATGGCAGGCGAGATCCTGCCGGTTGTTAAAAACACCCCTGTGCTTGCTGGCGTTAACGGTACCGACCCGTTCAAAGATATGCGCCGGCTTCTCGGAGCGCTCAAGGAGGCCGGGTTTTCAGGTGTACAGAACTTTCCGACAGTCGGCCTGTTTGACGGGCGCGCCCGCGCCGAATTCGAGCAAACCGGGCTTGGTTATTATAAGGAAGTGGAAATGATACACATAGCGTCTGAATTGGATTTGCTCACCACCCCCTACTGCTTTAATACTAAGGAAGCTGTCGAAATGGTAAACGCGGGGGCTG
>Ga0082212_10011730_pt1 | contig 11089 bp, 11 predicted proteins | sample TergutNt197P3_FD_71548 | JGI IMG/M metagenome (GOLD analysis project Ga0082212, IMG submission 71548) | Neocapritermes taracua P3 segment gut microbial communities from Petit-Saut dam, French Guiana - Nt197 P3 | ecosystem: Host-associated > Arthropoda: Insects > Digestive system > Gut ... | reverse complement strand
TTGAAGGACTCCGTAGCCGAGGGCGCGGGCGCGGGCTTCGGCGTCGCGCAGGGCTTCGACTACTGCGCCGCCAGCGCCGTGGGCGGGAAGAAACGGCTGTTCGTGCTGTATAACCCCGCGCAGGCCGCGGCGGGGACGGCCTCCACCCTCACCGTGTGGGACTGGGACGGCGACATGAAAAAAATTAAGATCACAGATGAGAATGGGCAGGCGCTCCCGCACGAGCTACTGGACGGCAGGCCCCAGGGCTATTGGGGGCACTCGTATTTCAGGGTCAACGTGGCTTGCGGGATTCCGGCGTTCGGCTGGCGCACGGTGCTGCTGGAGGAGGATGACACGCGCGGTCCGGTCGGGCTGCCCAACGACCCCCGCACGGATCAGGCGGACGAGTATGTGCTCGAGAACGGGCATGTCAAGGCCGTGTTTGAACCGAAAACCGCCGCGCTGGTCTCTTTTGTCGACAAAGCGACCGGGCGGGAGCATGTCGACGGACCGGGCGGCTTCCGGTACATCGAGGAGGACACCACGCGGGGGATGACCTCGTGGCGCGTGGGCAGGCACATGAGCGATACGCCTGTGACCGCCGTGCGGATGTCGGGGGTGACCGGCAGCCTGGTCAGAAGGTTCGATTTTGAGGCTCCGGTGAAGAATTCCCGGCTGAAGGTGACGGTGTCACTGGACAAAAATGCCCGCCATTTGCGCTACGGCGTGAGCTGCGACTGGCGCGAGTTCGGAGACAAAAATACCTGCATCCCGCAACTGGCGTTCCGCGTGCCGCTGGCGGGAGAGTGTGAAACGTTCACCTGCGACAACGCGTTTGGGGTGATTGAACGCGGGGCGTTGGACAACGATGTGCCGGGGCAGAGCTTTTCTTATGCCGGCGGCCTGATGCTTTCGGGCGACAGCAAGTATGGGTTCAGGTGTTTCAACAACGCGCTGGCGATGACGCTGATCCGCAGCTCCTACGACCCCGACAATATGCCGGAGATATACACGCATGCGTTCAATATCAACGTGGGGCTTGTTGAGGGCAGCTTGATTGAGACAGCGCAGCTGCAAAACCGTGGCGCCATTGCCGTGGCGGTTGGCTCGCAGGAGGGGGAATTGCCGCTGACGGGAAGCTTTGTGAAGCTCGAAGGCGAGGCTGTGATTTCGTCTGTCAAGATGGCGGAAGATGGCGATGGGATGGTCGTGCGGCTGTACAGCGTCTCTGATACAGACGGCGATGCGACGCTGGAGTTCTTCAGGCCGGTGAAAGCGATGACGTATGTCGATGCGCACGAGAATGAATTGGCTAGTGTAGAAGAGGGCAGTATTCGCTGTAAGGCAAAGGGTGTGACGGCGGTGAAAATTCAGTTTTAGGGGGGACACATGGACAAAATCAGATGGGGCATCGTGGCCACGGGGGACATCGCGCATCGGTTCGCGCAAGCCGTGAAGCGCGTGGAGGACGCGGAGCTGGTGGCCGTGGCCTCGCGCAAACAGGAGACCGCAGACCGGTTCGCGGACGAGTTCGGTATTTCCCGGCGCTTCGCCAGCTACGAGGACCTGGCGGCGTTCGACGGCGTGGACGCGGTGTATATCGGCACGCCCCATTCGCTGCATACGCCGAATGCGATCCTCATGCTGGAGCACGGCAAGGCTGTTCTCAGTGAGAAGCCCATGGCCGTGAATTTGAGAGAGCTCGACAAGATGATCGCCGCCGCGAAGGCGAATAAGCGATTGCTGGTGGAGGGCATGTGGGGCCGGTGGACGGCCGGGACGGTCAAGCTGATGGAGCTGGTGGGGCAGGGGATCATCGGGCCGGTGCGGGGCATGCAGGCGACCTTCAGCTACGACATGCGCGACGAGCTCGGCCACCACGCCTTCGACCCGGTGTACGGCGGCGGGAGCCTGCTGGACGTGGGCTGCTACTGCCTGCACTTCGCCAGCTGGTACGCAGGCGCGCCCGTGGCGGAGATCAAGGCCGTGGCGGACGTGGGCACGGCTACGGGCAAGCCCGTGGACGAGGTCTGCGCCTACCTGCTGCGCTACGAGAACAACGTGATTGCGCAGCTTGCCAGCGGCATGACATTACAGCGGGGCGGCGGCGACTTCATCTTCGGCGACCTGGGCTGCGTGGAGATCAATTCGCGGTTCTATGCGCCCGAGCGTTTCACCGTACGGATTTACGACGGCGAGTCGACCGAGTATGAGACGCCCTTCCTTGGCAACGGCTTTGAAGAACAGATTATCGACTTCAATCGTTGTTTGCGCGAGGGGCGCACGGAGAGCGACGTGGTGCCCTTCGCGCAGTCGCGGGAGATCGCGCGGCAGATGGACGAGATTCGCAGGCAGGTGGGTACATATGCCGAGTGTTGAGCGCCTGAATGAGTTCGCGGCCCTGCGTTTCGGCATGTTCATCCACTGGAACAGCGCTACGTTCCAGTTTGCGCGCGGGCTCAACGACTGGTGCTATGGCGTCACAGACAACGCCAGTCCGCGCTATAAGCCCTTCTACCCCGCCCGGATCGACCCGGGGCCGGTGGATTTTCAGCAGTGGGCCGACGTGGCGAAGTCCGCCGGCTGCCGCTTTTGCGCGCTGACCGCCAAGCACCACGAGGGCTTCGCCCTCTGGCCGAGCCGGGCAACCGACCATACGATTGAAGCTTCGCCATATGAAGGTGACGTTGTTGCGGAATATGTCGAAACCATGCGCCGCAACGGCCTGCTGCCCGGCCTGTATTTCTCCATGTTGGATTTGCACCACAACATCACCGAGCGCGGCTGCAACGCGGCGCAGAAGGCCCTGATCTATCGGCAGCTGGAGGAGCTGTTGACCCATTATGGAGAAATTCCCATTCTGGTGATCGACGGATGGGGGTCGAACTGGGGCGGGCCGCGGTTTTCCCAGCTGGACTATGAGGAGACAGCGGCGTACATCCACAGGCTCAGCCCGAATACCCTGATTTTGAATCACAGCTGCGAGTGCAGCTATGAGCATACCGATGTGATCTTCTTCGAGAACGCCGCGGGGCAGCGGGTGCCGGGGGATTTCGCGGGCTACGGCGCCGCCGGGAACAAGCTGACGCCCCACTGGTTCTGGAAGGAAAGGGACACCGCCCGGCGGTGCAAGAGCGCCGCATGGGCGGTGAATAAAAAACTACGCCCCATGAACAGACAGGGCGTGGTGTTTTTACTCAACGCGTCGCCGAATCGACACGGGGTAATCGAGGGGAATCTGGCGAGGGTGTTCAAAAAAATCGGAGAGATGACATAATGTCGCTCCGCGATGCCTTCCTCTACTTTTGTAGCGCTAAGGCCTACAAAAGTCGGCCCGAGGCCGACAGCTCCTCCCACGGGGAGGAGCCTAGGGGATTGGAGCCGCAGCAGCGGAGCGACAAATAAACAGGAGGTGCCCCTCATGCTCAAATCCATCGCCCGCCTTACCCTTACGGCGCTGTTCGCCCTGTGCCGCGTGTTCCCCGTGCAAAAGAATAAGGTTGTGCTCCTGCGCAACTTCCCCGTCTGGGGGGCGCTGGAGGCCATGGAGTATGCCCTGCGGGCCGACGGGCGCTTCAACGTGGTGAAAATCGCGGACTGGCGAAGGCCGGGTACGCTGTATCATCTGGCCACGGCGGGGGTTGTTTACCTCAACAACAATTTTAGCCCGCTGGCGTATCTGCCGTTCTCGAAGAAGACCAAGCTGGTGCAGCTGTGGCACGGCGACGGCGGCTGGAAAAAATGGGGCCTCAGTGCCGACCCGGACGCGCCGAAGCTCCCCTATACCTATGCCGTGTGCAACTGCGAGAGCGTGCGGGCCTTCTGGGCCGAGGCCTTCGGCCTGCCTGCGGAGCGGGTGCTGCCGCTGGGCTCGCCCCGGCTGGACATGCTCACCCGGCCCTATGACAAGGCCGCGCTGCGCAGAAAATTCGACGCGCAATACCCACGGTGCAGGGGAAAAAAGCTCATCCTCTATGCCCCGACGTTCCGCGAGAATCCGGAGGAGAACCGGGCGCTGCTGTCGCACTTCGACTTTGACGCGTTCCATGCGCGCTTTGGCCGCGAGGCCGCGCTGCTGGTGCGCCTGCACCCGAAGATGCACGGGCTGTACGACCTGCGGGGCACCGGGGCGATTGATCTGACGGGCCTGTCCGACCCGGCGGACGTCCTGCGCGTGATGGACGTGTTGGTCACGGACTATTGCTCCCTGTGCTTCGACGCCGTGGCGCTGGATGTACCCGTGGTGATCTACGCCTTTGACGAGGCGCGCTATATGACCCATGACCGGGGGTTCTATAAGCCCCTGCGGGAGCTGCCGCCGGGGCCCATCGCCAATGACTTCCCAACCCTGCTGGAAATGCTCGCAGCGCCGGACACGTCGGGTGCCCAGCGCGCGGCTTTCAAAGCTTTTCATCTGGGGGAGGTGGACGGGGGGGCGTGCGAGAGGATTATCGCGCAAGCCTCCCCGCGTTCGCCACGGTGAGCACCATCACGCCCACGTCGGCAAACACGGCCAGCCACACCGGCGTTTCCGCCATCAGCAGCCCCACGGCAATCACCAGGGCCTTGATGACCAGGGCGAAGGCCACGTTGGCCTTTGTGATGCGCAGGGTCCTTTGGAACAGCGCGCGCGCCCGGGCAAGGGGCAGCAGGGAATTGCCCATCACCACGGCGTCGGCGGCCTCGGCGGCGGCCTGCGCCCCGAAGCCCATGGCCACGCCCGCGTCCGCCAGGGCCAGCACCGGGGCGTCGTTCACGCCGTCGCCGACGTAGAATACAGAGCCGCCGCGCTTGAGCGTCTCCAGCCGCGCCAGCTTGTCCTCGGGCAGCAGGGCGGCGTGGACTTCATCAAGGTTGCACTGTTCGGCGGCATGGCGTGCCGCGAGTTCGGCGTCGCCGGTGAGCATTGCGCACTTGCGCACGCTTAAGCTCCGCAGCATCGCCACGGCCTGCGGGGCCTCGGCGTGAACCGCGCTCTCGCAGCAGATGGCCCCCAGCGCCCGGCCATTTATGGCGACATAGACCTGCGCGGCGGGGAGGTCTGCCAGATCAACGTTTCGGGATTCCAGCATGCGCCTGCTGCCGCAGAGGATTTCACGGCCATCGGTCGTGGCAATTACGCCGCCGCCGGGGAGTTCCTCGATGCGCTCCGGGGTGATGTCCGGCTTGGGCGCGGCGGTCAGGATTGCCTTGGCGAAGGGGTGGGCGGAGGCCTGCTCGGCCAATGCGGCGGCGGACAGCAGCTCAAATTCAGTGACGCCCTCGCAGGGATAAATTTCTGTGATTTTGAAATCGGACGTGGTGAGGGTGCCGGTTTTGTCGAACACGGCGGTTTCGGCCTTCGCGAGGACCTCGACGTAGCGCCCGCCCTTCACCAGCACGCCGCGCCGCGCCGCCCCGCCGATGGCCGCGAAAAACCCCAGCGGCACCGACAGCACCACCGCGCAGGGGCACGCGCTCACCAGGAACAGCAGCCCGCGCGGCACCCACGCGGCCCAATTGCCGGTGAGCAGCGAGGGCGCGACGGCCAGCAGCGCGCCCAGGGCCATCACCACCGGGGTGTAGATTTTCGCGAAGCGCAGCAGGAAGCGCTCGCCGCCGCTCTTTTGCCGGGCGGCGTGCTGCGCCAGCGCCAGCAGGCGCGATGCCGCGGAGTCCTTCGCCAGGGCGGCGGCGCGCATGGTCAGGCCGCCGCCGCCGTTGACGAAGCCGCTGAGCAGGGCGTCCCCCGGGGCGGTTTCACGCGTCACGCTTTCGCCCGTGAGGGACGAGGTGTCTACGCTGGAAATGCCGGATAATACCAGGCCGTCCAGGGGTACGCGCTCGAAGGGCAATACAATGAATTCCTCGCCGATGGCGATGGCTTCGGCGGGTACGGTCTCGGTGATTTGCCCGTTTACGCTGCGGTGGGCCTCGTCCGGGCGCAGGGCCGAGAGAGCTTCAATGGCCCTTCGGCTGCGCGCGGAGGCCAGGCCCTCCAGCTGCTGGCCCACGGCGAAGAACAGGGTGATGGCCGCGGCCTCGCGGTAATCCTTCAGGGCGAAGCAGGCCGCCACGGCCACGAGCATCATAATGCCCTCGTTGAATTTGAACCTGAACAGGGCGCGCAGTGCGCCGCGGAAGACCTTCCAGCCGGCCAGCAGGCAGGCCTCGAGGCCGAGAATCAGGCCGGGCAGGCCGCCTTCGGGGAAGAAGAACATGCCCATGAGGCAGGCCGCCGCCATGCCCAGCAGCAGCCAGGGGAGCCAACTGCGCCAATTTCCCTCCGTCTGGTGGTCCGTACAATCACACGGGTGCTCCGCACAACCACCCCGGTGCTTCGCACCACCCCTCCACAGAGGGGAATTATCGGCTTCGCAGCCGCAGCCGCAGGCACTGCTCGCCTCGCAGGCGCAGGTGCTCTTGCAGCATTCGCATTCATTCGGCATGGTCGTGCTCCCCCTTTCCGTGCAGGACGTGCGCCAGGCCTGTGTCGAGGATTTGCGCCACGTGGGCGTCGTCCAGGGCGTAGCTGACGGTTTTGCCCGCGCGTTTCGCTCTTACGAGGCCCGCATTGCGCAATAGGCGCAACTGGTGCGAGATGGCGCTCTGGCCCATGTCGAGGCGCTCGGCCAGGTGGAACACGCACAGCGGCCCGGCCCGCAGGGCGGTGAGGATGCGGATGCGCGTGGTATCTCCGAAGACCTTGAACAGCTCGGAGAGGTCGTATAATGTCTCGATGGTGTATTCCTCCATGCGATTTGGGTGCTCCTTTCACATGAACAAGTGCTCATATGAACATTATATGCGATAAAACTGGATTTGTCAAGTGTTTTTTTGAACTTGACAACCCCGCCTCCGTGCGTTATGATTATAGTATGATGACACACAATCACTGGGTTAAGGAGACCCTCGCGGGGCGCGATATCGCCCTGCTCGGCTTTGCGGACCTGAGCGAGATTGACCTGGATGCGCGCCGGGGGTTTCCATATGGTGTGAGCATCGCCATGGCGCTGACCGTGCTGCCGAGTACGTCTGAGGAAGCTTCCATTGCGTATTATGACGAGTATAGGCGTGTGAGCGCACAGCTGAAAGAGGCAAGCGCCTTCCTCACGGAGCAAATTCAGGAGAGAGGATACAATGCGCTGTCCCTCTGGCGGCTTGATTTGCAGGACGGGGAGTTCCGTACGCCGCTGCCCTTCAAGACCCTGGCGACGCGGGCGGGGCTGGGTTGGATCGGCAAATCGGCGGCGCTGATCACGAAGGAATACGGGAACGCAATACGGCTGGGCGGGGTATTGACGGACATGCCGCTGGAGGCTGGGACGCCCGTGAACGAATCGCTCTGCGGGAGCTGCGACGAGTGCGTGAAGCACTGCCCCGGACAGGCGATTCAGGGCAATCTGTGGGATGTACGCACCGACCGGGACAGTCTGCTGGACGCCCACGCGTGCAAGCGCGCGGTGATCGAGCGGGGCAAGGCGTTGGGCAAGACCGAGGGCACCTGCGGGATCTGCATCGCGGTGTGCCCGTGGACAAGGCGCCCTGCACAACCACCCCGCCGCTGCTTGCCTCCCTACGGTCGTGTCGGCTACGCCGAACCCCTCCACGGAGGGGAATTTGAGGCTTAGGCATAAACGCCATCTCAAATTTACAGATTTGTGCTTGCATAACCCGTTACCGCCTAATCCCCCATTCCCCTCCGTGGAGGGGTGGCCGCCTCGGGCGGTCGGGGTGGTCGTGCGGAGCACTTCACAGAACAATCAGCGTTTTCTCGGCCCTCGTCAAATTCTCATACCCGTTTTCCGTGATCAGCGCCATGTCCTCAATCCGCACGCCGCAGCTGCCCGGCAGATAGATCCCCGGCTCCACGGTTACGACCATGCCCGGCGCGAGGACGTCCTTCGACTTGCGCGAAAGCCCCGGCGCCTCGTGGATCTCCAGCCCCACGCCGTGCCCCGTCCCGTGGCGGAAGTGATCGCCATACCCGGCGTCTTTAATAATTGAACGTGCGGCCTCGTCAATTTCGCCGCACGGCACCCCGGGGGCAAGCTTTGCCAAAGCCGCCAGCTGGGCCTCCAGCACAATCCCGTAGACTTTTCTTTGCTCCTCGCCCGGCTCGCCGATGGCGACGGTGCGCGTCATGTCGCTGTGATACCCATCCACGACCGCGCCAAAGTCCAGCGTGAGCAAATCGCCCGCCCGCACCGGCCGCTCCCCCGGCACCCCATGCGGCTTCGAGCCGTTCTCCCCCGCCACGGCGATGGTCTCGAAGGAAACGGCCTGCGCCCCGTCCCGCAGCATGGCATAGTCCAACTCAAGGGCAATCTCGCGCTCGCTCATGCCAGGCTTGATGAACCCCAGGATATATTCGAACGCCTTCTCGGCGACCGCCTGCGCCTGACGTATGCAGTCAACTTCATTCGATGCCTTATGCATGCGCAGCGTCCGCAAATGCTGGTCTACGCGGCTGTCCCGGGTTTCGATCCACACCCCGGGCAGCTGTTTGCGCAGACGCGCCGCCCCGTCCAGGGTGGCGTACCCGGTCTCGACGAACAGCCGCTTCACCCGGTGCTCTTTGCACAGGGCGCGCAGCTGCGGCCCGGTTTCTTTCAATTCCTCCACCGGGCAGGCCGTAATCTCCGCCTTCGCGGCCTCGATATACCGGCTGTCCGTGAGGAACAGCGCCGTGCACGGGGCAATGAACAACAGCCCGTCGGAGCTCTCGAAGCCAGTCAGGCGACGGCGGCTGACGGGGGAACTGACCAGCGCGGCCGTGCGGGCCGGCAGGTTCTTTTGAATAGCATAAAAGGCAGGGTAATCCCTGCCCTCCTGCCTCTCAGGCCTTGCTGACAAGGCCTTTGTTCCTTCCACCTGATCACTCCTCATGCGGCCCGGGTCACATTCCCGGAGCGCAGGCAGCGCGTGCAGGCATGGACACGCTTGGGGGAACCGTTGACGATCGCCTTCACACGTTTGACATTCGGCTTCCAGGTCCGGTTGGAGCGGCGGTGGGAGTGGGAAACCTTGATGCCGAAAGCGACTTCTTTGCCGCAATAATCACATTTTGCCATGGTGGCACCTCCTTTGCTATGACGCAATTATAGTATAACAGAGGGATTATATCATATCCCCAAAAAAAAAGCAAGCACTTTTTTGACATTTTCCCATATTTGCAGTATAATACCCCCGGAGGTATCACAATGCATGCACTGCTTGATTCTTTGCTCCCCCTCTGGGGCGTCTGCCAACATGAGGGCAATACTGTCATATCCGCGGCCTTCCCCTACCTGCTGCCCGAGGAACACTACGCCGGGCGCAACATCTCGCGCTACGCCGTGCCGCAAGACTATCACAAAATCTGCGGCGCGCGACTGGAGAAGGCCTGCGTCCTGTTGCGCGCCGCCTTCCCCGGGGAGGAATTCCACTGGCACTGCGACAGCAACGCCCTGCCGGAGGTTGAACTCGCTACCCAGGCAGGCCTTGGCGCGCGCGGAAAACACAACCTGCTCATCACAGAGCAATACGGCACCTGGGTCTTTCTGGGCGAAATCGTGACGCAAAAAGTGATCGGAGCTGTAGGGGCGGCCAGCAGGCCGCCCGCAGCGCACAATTGCTCTGGCTGCGCCGCCTGCATTCACGCCTGCCCCACCGGCGCCCTGAGTGAAACCGGCTTTGCCAAAGAGAAATGCCTGTCCTTCATAACGCAGAAAAAAGGCGCCCTCTCCTCCGAGGAAGCCGCGCTCCTGCGAACCACGGGTATCATTTGGGGCTGCGACCTGTGCCAGGAGGCCTGCCCCCGCAATCGAAATGCAAAGATCGCCCCCCTGCCGGAATTCCTGCTCGGCCCAATCGCGCATGTCACGGAGACCACCCCCATCGCAAACCGCGCCTACGCCTGGCGGGGAGAAGGGGTATTACGGAGGAATTGTTCATGTCTATTCCCCCCGGCTCCCTCGTGAGGGAGCTGTCGCCTCGGGAGACTGAGGGAGTATCGCGGAGCGACATAAAACCCCGCAACCCCGTTCAAGACACACTAAGCCAAATTATGCTATCCTTCTCCTGGAGGTAACAGCGTGAAAGGTTACTTTCATGCAGATTTGAAAGCTGTGCGTTTCACGCCTGATCTAAGTTCGCCGCACGATGCGGCGGGATGGAGGCAGCATGGATCAATGGGAGAAAATCAACACGGCGCAGCGCATGCAGGACTACATCCACCAGAGCCTGGGCGGGCCCATCGCGCTGGAGGGCATCGCCAATGCGGCGGGGTATTCCAAGTGGCATTCCCTGCGGATATTCAAAGAGGTCTTCCACAGGACGCCCTTTGAGTACATCCGGGCCCTGCGCCTGACCAGCGCCGCCCGCAGTATCAAACAGGACAACGGCGCAAATATCCTGGACATCGCACTGGACACCGGGTTCTCCACGCATGAGGGCTTCACCAAGGCCTTCCACGCGTATTTCGGCGTGAACCCCGGGAAATACCGCACGCACAACCCGCGGCGCTACATGTATTTCGACCCCTCTCCCGTGCTCCAGTATTACCTACTACTCAATTCACAGGAGCTCGATGAAATGAAGAAAACCCCCAGGACAGTGACAGTCATTGTCATCGAAAAATCCCCCCGCAAGCTGATCCTCAAGCGCGGCATAACATCCACCGGCTACTTCGACTACTGCGCGGAGATGGGCTGCGACGCGTGGGAAATCCTCGAGACCGTTCCGGGAGCCCTGGATAAGCCGGTCTTCCTGGAGCTACCGCCGCACATGATCACGCCCGGCACGTCAAAAGCGGCCTGCGCGCTGGAGGTCCCCGCCGATTTCGCCGGGCAGATCCCCGAGGGCTTTGATGTCGCCGACCTGCCGCCGTGCCTCTACATGTGGTTCAACGGCGCGCCCTACGAGGACGAAAGCTGGTTCGGCCATGCCCACGAGGAGCTTGGCCGCGCCATCGCCGCCTACAATCCCGCCCTGTACGGCTATACCTTCGCGCTGGACCTGGCCCCCCACTTCCACTATGGCACGTCCGCCGCCGCGGGCTGCAGGGAGATGATTCCGGTCAAGCGGGTGGGATAACTCTGTCGCACTGCAAGAAAACTCGCCGCGATCCTGACGATAGCCGCGAGAT
>Ga0082212_10011729_pt1 | contig 11090 bp, 11 predicted proteins | sample TergutNt197P3_FD_71548 | JGI IMG/M metagenome (GOLD analysis project Ga0082212, IMG submission 71548) | Neocapritermes taracua P3 segment gut microbial communities from Petit-Saut dam, French Guiana - Nt197 P3 | ecosystem: Host-associated > Arthropoda: Insects > Digestive system > Gut ... | reverse complement strand
TTCCATGATTTTTAATTTTACCAGGAAAATCGGCCTTACCCTTGATGCGGACTTTTTCTTTGGTTCGGATGTAATGGGTAATTCCCCGACCGATTCTTATTCCAATTCCCTGTTGGGAGCAAATGTTCTTTTGGGGCCGGTTATTTATCTTTACAGCGGACAATTTCTCCGTATTCCCCTGGCATTCGGCGTACATGCTTATTATTGGAGCGCCGAACACTGGATTCCTGTTGCTTTTACCGGTATTGGTACTCCGGGGGGTTGGTTTAAAGTGCGCGATTTGCAGTTTGGCCCCGGTATCTCTCTTGGTATACAGTTCCACTTTACCAACACCCTCTACATTTTTAGCCGGACCAACGTAAACATTGATATTTTCCGCTGGCATACAGCATCCTGGTATGATGGTTACAATGACAAAGATTCGGTATCAGAAACTGAGTTTTTTAAATCCGTTTCCTGGTCGGTTAAACCCGCCATCGGGCTTGGCATAAAATTCTAGGCAAAGTATCACATAAGGAGTTTTGATATGAAGAACTTATACAAATTAGCAGGAATTGCCGTTCTTGTTGCGGCAATCGGATTTGTCATGACTGCTTGCGACAACGGTACTACCAGCGATGTTGCTCCCAGTACCTCCGGAAGATAGATCATTGTCAAGCTCCATGCATTATATGAAGGCAAGTATATTGGGATATCAACTGCAGGATATATAGCGTGCGCTAACATTATTGACGGTAAACCTGTTTGGAGTAAAATTAAGAACGGAGAAGCTACGTTGAAGATTTGGAAGATAGATAGTGATGGTAATTACGTTGATGGCAATGTGATAGGGAAAATTGACCAAGACGATCCGATAAGATTTTATCTTTCTTCTGACGCTGATAAGGATACGTATGCTTTCGAAGTGGAAGCTCCTGAAGAAGTAGAACTTATCGTCGGAAAAGGATATTATGACGGATCAAAATTAGACCCGCAGGAGCCATAGACGCCACAGTGTCAACGTACACGCATTGTGTCAGTTGACAAAATTTCTATCTACCCAGTTTAATCAGCACTTTATGTGCTGTAAGCCAAAAATAGTTCTTTCTCTGCGACCGCCGCGTCTCCGCGAGGAATTCTTAAAAGCAAAGTAAATCCAAATGACTTGTAAAACTTTGCGTTTTTGCGCCTTTGCGAGGGGTAATGGCAGATTTTGGAATAAATTCATCTGGAAAATTGTTTTTTTTCATGCTAAAGTTACCGTATTGTGCCTGAAATTGTATTTGTTCCTTCGGCTTTTAAGCATGGTGTAACGAAGGATGATATTTATCATGCCTATGCAACTATTGTCTATGAAGGCCCTCTGGAAGGATACAAAAACAAATACGCTTTCGTTGGCTTCAATCAGGCGGGTAATCCTATTGAAGTTTTCTATAACCCCATTGGCAATGATACAATTAAAGTTTTTCATGCTATGGGCAGCCGAACCGGTATAATTAAACAATTGAGGCCATAGGAGGAAAAATGACTGACTACACTGATATGACCGATGAAGAATACGATGCACTTGATGAAGAACTGACACGTACTATTCCAAAATTGGGACTAAATGGTACTGGTTTTCTAAGCCAGCGGGAAATGCGTCTTTTGGGACTGACCAATTTGACTATTACTTACCTTTTGTCCAAAGCGGCGGCGGATCATAAAAACCTTGCCCAGATCATTGATGAACTGGTGTGTAAGGATATGGCTACAGCTACACAAGCATAAACATGATCATCCCAGCATTTTCAACTTGTCCAGCAAGAGGGATCGAAAGCGCTCTGCTCCTGTAGATTCCGGTTCCAGAGCCAGGGAAGCTTCGCAGTCTGCCAGGGCTGCGGGGTAGTCTTCCAGATGGTAATAGGCCTGACCGCGGCGGTACAGGGTATAGGGCTGGTCGGGTTTAATGGCCAGGGACAGGGAAAAATCCTCAATGGCTCCCTGGTACTCCTTGATTACGGACTTTGCAATTCCCCGGTAGTAGGCAGATTTGTATGATTTTTCGTCTGTTTCCAGGGATTTGCTGAAATCTTCTATGGCTTCCGCATGGCGTGATTGGGTAAAATAGGCCATTCCGCGGTGTTTATAGATTATCGTGCATATTTTTGGGTCGCTGTTTATCTCCAGAATCCGGGTATAATAGGCTATTGCTTCGGTAAAATGTTTTTTATTGTGGGCACGCAGGGCGCTAATCAAAAGATCGTCCAACGGAGCATATTCATCAATAATAGGTATGCTTTCTTCCGGAGAAGTCTTTTCCTCTTCGCGTTCCTTGTCAAAAAGCAGCCCATCGGTTGATTCTTCAATTAGCCGGTGAAACGAGTTTATGCGTGTTCCCAATGAACCATTAAGCCGCCGGGTAATATTGCGGATTTCCTGAAAAATGCTGTCTGCCAGGGACAGGCTGGCATTTGCCGCCGCAAGACGCCGTTTCAGAGGCTCGCTTAACAGGGTAAAATTTTCATCCTTCTTGTAGAACAGTTCATGTTCTACCTCGGCCCAGGCATCCTGTAATATAGTACGAAGCTGGATTTCCACGGCATCTGTGCCGCAGTCTCCGTATTTTGCAATTAATTCTGCCGGTATTTCGATTAATAAATGGATCGATTCATAACCGAATTCCTTAAAACTATACCTATCCCCCTTCCTTTCCAGTTCTATTACGGTAAAATACGCGCGGATAAGTTCTTCCACCGCCTTCTGGTCTTCTTCAAACAGATAAATCACCCTAATGGCGATTATATCGGTAATGAATGGTTCTTCGTCCGGATTTTCGTTAAGGAGTTTTAAATATTTCTTGTAATAACTGTCGAATTCCTTTGCCCGTCCTATAACCGTTGGCCGGTCGTGAAGGGTATGAACAAGCTTTTCAACAGCTTCGATAAGCTCTTTGGTAATGCTTTCCCTGGCTGTTTTTGCTTTTTCATAATTCTCTTTTAACTGATCAAAGCTTATTAAATCAAGTTCCATAGTGAGTATACCGCATTATGTAAAAATTGAAAAAAAAGCTGCCTGAGTTCAGACAGCTTTTTTTTATTGTCAACGGAATCTGCTTAGTTACCGTTACCGCCGCTATTGGAAGGAGAAGGAGTAAATGAAGACTCTGTTGCCTGCTTTTGCTGTTCCAGATAACGGAGGATCTGTGCCTGGCCAAAGCGACTCATTTCCCACTTCTTCTTGGCAGTTTCACGATCCAGAATGATGTGCCAGAGGCCTTCATCGTCGATATCCCTGTCGGTGTCAAGAACTGCTTTATCGTAGATGATCTTAACATCGCGGAAATAACCAACAAAGTCTCCGCCTGCTTTATCGCCGTCCCTCTTAATCAGGAACCCGCCGAATTTAACAAAGGGGGTTGCAGTCGGATACAAAGGGGTAAGGCGGAGTTCACGGTTCCGTACCTGGGATACATAAGCGGGGTTGTTCCAAACCAGTTCGGCCCAGCCGTCAAAGTTCAGGTAATCCACATGGTAGATTTTCTCGGTGCCGTCGTTGTCGATAAGAATGACCGAAATGCTGTGGGGGAAGTTGAGGCCGTAAACGCCAACCGCTACGGACTTAATGGTTCCGACATTTTTAACAACGCCATAGCCAAAATCGGGTTTTCCGCTGCCATCCGTATCCGGTCCTTCAAACCGGGAAAGGGACATAACGCCGCTGTTTGTTTCGGTGACATTTCCTTCATCGTCAATCTCTCCGGCGGGTTCATAGGCGGGAATTTCAAAAGGCGGCCTGATAAATGCATTGGAATTCCAGGGTTCTACGGGGAAATTAATCCTTACGCCCATTACAGTACCATATTGCTTGGACTGTGCTTCATCAGCATAGGTAAGGACTTCGCGATTAACGGTTCTTGCGGATGAATTAAGTCTGACGGTCCAGTTTCTGATGGCAAGAGAGGTTTTCATAATCCTTTTTTGTTCATCAGTGAAGCTGGCGCCCGCTACAGCTCCGTAATCCATAACAGTTGCCCTATTTTGGGTCATTTCCTGTTCCTGTCCTTCTTCTGCTGGAGCTGGGATAATATCGGCTCCAAGTTTGGTGAAGTCAATCAGGACGGCTTCATCTGCAAATAATCCTACCGTCAACAGCATGACGGCTAAAAGAATGAATATGCGTTTCATTCACAGCTCCTTTACATTACCAATTCTAAAGATATAGATACATATAATTATATATGATCTGAAAATATTTGTCAATTACTTATCGGCAAAATTTTCTATTCTGGCCTAAAGATTTTTGAAAATTCTCCGAAAAAAACTTCGTTTCCATTAACAAAGAGTTTGACATCCGAAACCCCGCTGAAATTCCTCCTGATCCCCTGATTAAGGGTTAAAAAGTTGTCAAAAATGGGTTTTCCTCCCTGAATAGGAAGCGCCGCTTCTCTGGAAAAATCGGCATAAACAACCCCATTCCGGTACATAAACGACCGAAGTTTGGTACCTTTTATCAAAAGAGGGGCAAAATCCAGTGAAACAGGGCCCAAAATCAGCTCTTCCACATACGATTTGATATCTGCTTCTTTGGAAGAAGCTGTGTGGAGCATCCGGTCTTCTACCACTGAACGGTTATTATCGTAGGTAAAAAATTCAAAAGTGCGCCTTGAAAGGCCCGAACGGCCCATTTCTATAAAGGCAAAAACAGTTAAAACTATAAGGTATGCCAAACGGCGGATTTGCTTAAAAAAGACCACGAATACCCCTCTATTTGCAAAAGCAACCGTGCTTTGTTTGAATTAAGGGGCTGTATAACCCCCGGATTGTTCAAATTCCTTTACAAAATCAACAATTCCTTTATATAACGCTTCGGCAAACAGTTTCAAGTATGTTTCACCTGCCATTAGCCTGGCATCTTCGGTATTGGACACAAAGCCCAGCTCCACAAGGATTGCCGGCATACGGGCGTTCCGTACCACATACCAGTTTTCTGCTTTAAGTCCGCGGGAAGGCATGCGGTTCCCAAAGCTTTCCTGAAAGCGATTCAGTATAAAACGGCCTATTCGGGTACTTTCGGAGACAAATTCGGCCTGGAGCATATCGTTTATTATGTGGGCAATTTCCGCATATTCCTCCTGTTTGTTCCGATCCAGGAGTTCCCGCTGTGTTTCCGGGGGCAGATACCAGACCTCATAACCGCGGGCATTTTTATTAAGCGAAGCGTTTGCATGGATAGATATATAGATAATAGCTTCGTTGTTCTTAAGCGGTACGGTATTTGCTATGTTCACCCGATCTCCCGGAGTGAGGTACGTATCGCCTGTTCTGGTAAGAAGTACCTTTTTTCCCGGATAAGCGGCGCCGAGGAGAGCCGCCAGTTTTTTGGATACAGACAGGACAATGTCTTTTTCTACCGATTTAAGCGGCTTTCCCGCAACCGTATGCTCCCCAATTGCCCCCGGATCCTTTCCGCCGTGGCCGGGATCAATAATAATTGCGGCAATACGGAAATGGTTTTCGGCATTGGGGGTTGCCGGCGGAGCAACGGAAAAACTTGCTTTAGCGGCCATTACAAAGGCGGCAGGGAAACGTAACGTTCCGCCTTCGAAATAGGGTAGGGGTACGGTAAGCACTTCCCGGCCGTCAAAAAGGGCAAACCCCTGTTCTCCGGGAAGGCCGGAGTAGAATTTAAGCCGTTTTTCGTCCTTATTAAGCACACCGGAAGCAAAAAACGGATCCCAATTTATAACCGCTCCCAACTCTTTCAGAGTTTCATCTATAGTATAGCTTTTTCCGGCCTGTCCAAAGGCCTGAAATGAGGCCAGGGCTATCAGTATTGTCAGAACCAGTATGCTTTTAGCTTTCATACACTTTTTTATAATTTCGGCAAAATTGTGAATCTATGTAATAAACTGCACCCTGATATCCTCCCCGGACAAGGGCGGCCCAGAATTCCCGGCCTAAAACAGGCCCCTGGGAACCGGATTTTGATGGTACTTCGGTAAATTCAAGCCCGGTTAGTTTTTTTACCGCTTCCAGTGTTTCCCGGGGACTACGGCCCATATAATCCACCAAATCTGATTCCATAAAAGCCGGAAACGGAATAATAGAAACCTTTTTTTTATATTTTATCTCACGGAGGCACGGAGGCACAAAGGAAGATGCGGAATTTTGATTATCTGAGTGAACCTCTGTGTCTCTGTGTCTCTGTGAGATGAATTTTTCGCTTACTGGTATCTGATTTAGGTATTTCAACAACGTCGAATCCAGGGTATATGCCGATGGGGGGAATTCACTGTTTGCGGTCAGGAAAGCTTCGGTAGCTTCGTCTGGCGCTGTCAGGCGAATAAGGACTGTTTTTACCGCATCTTCCGCTGCTCGTACCGCTGTTTGCCTGTCCGGGGCGGCGGAAATGACATTCCCCGCTTTGGAAACATTGTTTTCCGGAAAAGAAATACGCTGATCCGGCCCTGTGCGAAGAAAGAGGTTTTTAACAAAAGGCCTGTTTCGGGCATCTTCCGCGCCTTCGACGGATTTTACCAGGCCGGGAATGGAAATAAATGCCCGTTCTGCACTGGTATAATTTACCACCGGGGTAAGATTTTCCGGTTTTTGGCCCAATGCAACGGCTATTGCCCCTTCCGCCGGATTTACTCCGGATGCATACGGATACGTCCAGCCAGACATATAGCCGCCGGACAGCCGGGCGGCAATTTCTCCTATCATGGGACCGCGGGAAGTAAGTTTAATATCCCCTTTGGCGGCGCCGTTTTCGATTCCCAAAGCTTTTATTCCACGGGTAAAAACATCAATAATAGCGTCCTGTTCTTTTTGAGGAAAATTTGTAGGCATGGTATGGCCCATTTCAATAAAATACGGAGGAAAATAGATATGCCTGTCGGCAAGGCCGCAAATGGTTACTTCTCCTCGGTAAACTACTGCATCGACCGAAAATTCCGGCCCTTCCATGTATTCTTCGGCTATTGCCTTTTCCGCTCGCGAGAACTGTAAAGCCGTTGTTATTGCTTCCCTAAGTTCTGCATTGTTATTTACCCTTCGGCAGCCGCGGGCACCCATGTTGTCAACGGGTTTGACAACCGCCGGAAAGGAAAATGGTAAAGACTGACTGTTATCGGGGGTTTTGCCATCGTTTTTGGTAAAAACCGTAAAAGCCGGGGAGGGGAGGCCGGCTTTTCTGAAACATCCCCTCATTCTTTCCTTGTCCGAAGCGTCCAGTGCAGTTTTGTAAGGAAGCCCGGGAAGACCGAGCCGCTCAGCAACAAAGGCCACGGAAGCGGAAAAATCGGTTCCTGCGGTCATAACGCCGTCAAGACCGCCTTCTGCCTGCAGCTTTTTGGCGAATTCCTCTATTATATGAATATCTTTCAGGTCAATTATTTCAAAACGATCCGCTTCACATGCCAGCGGGGCATTGGGATCGCCGTCAATTACAACGGTTTCCAGCCCCATCGCTTTTGCGCTGCGTATGGCCGGCCCTTGCATAACCCCTGCGCCAAGTATCAATATTCGCTTTTTTCGGCTAGACATAGTTACAATCCCTTACTTTTACAGCATATACTTCGAATGTATCACCCAGACCAAAGATTCGGCTGAGTGCAGAAAAAAATCCTTCACGATTGGTTTTAAAAAAAGGAAAACGTTCCGGATGGTGTCCGGTAATTATTCGTTTTTTCAGCCGGAAACCATAACGGTTTAAAATTCCACTGATGCGGCGCGGATCCAAAATAGTCCAGTGATCGGCAGGGCTGTTTTCCAAAAAATTGTACAGGGATTTACGCCGTGAAATACCTGCAGCCGAAGGGGTGGAAAAGGCAAGAACTCCGCCGGTTTTCAGAAGACCATTAATGGCAGTCAGAGCTTTTCCCGTATCTTCAAAATGTTCGATTACATACCATAAAGTGATTGCATCGTAAACTGGCTTTTTCGTTCCATTGCGCAGCTCCGGTAAAAATTCCGGGAAAGTCCCCTGAATAGCGTTGATCCCCAATGTTTTTTTGACAAAGTCAACTGCGTCCTGTGCCGGATCAATGCCCATAACTTCAAAACCCTGCTCACGGGCAGCGGCAAGAAACGGCCCGTAAGCGCAGCCTATATCCAGTAATCTTTGCGTCTTCGTTTGCAAGCAAACAACGTCTCTGTGAGAGGGATCTTCTTTATTTTTTCCTCTCGCCAAGGCGCTAAGACGCAAAGTGCAACGCATGGTTTGCGAATTGCGCTTATCGCTTTGCGCCTCTGCGTCTCTGCGAGATAAATTTTTTGAGAAAGTAACACCTGAAAGAGAGCCTATGATGTTCGTTCGTCTTTCACCGTCTTTTTGCAGTTTTGGGAAATCATCCAGATAGGTCTTTCCGTATTGTTTTTGATATTCTGAAAAAAAATAATTCTGGTTATATTCCACAGGAGGAGGGTTCAGCCGATCCATAATGATTGTTCCGCAGTTGCACATCCGGTATGTTCTGCCGGGAAAACGTTCCGTAATCCGGCAGTCCGTAGTGCCGCAAAGAGGACAACTTCGGTGAACTAAGGGATTTACATTAAACAAAAGGCCGGACAGAGTTTTGTATTTTTGCGGCGATGATTGGTTTCCGCCGTCCATCCCCCAACGGTTGGCCGCTTTTTCGCTTAGTGTTACGCATTTTTTGTAGAGATAGTAAAAATTTTTTATTTCTCTCACGGAGGCACGGAGACACGGAGAACACGGTTGAAGATAGAATTTTTCTTGATTTCTCTCCTCTGTGTCCTCTGTGATCTCTGTGCCTCTGTGAGAATAAAAAACAGAGGAAAAATCTCCGTGATATATAAATGGAATTCCTGTATGCTGGGAAAGCTTTTCGTGGTAGGCGCCGGGATTGATGAGTAAAACCGGAACGCGGGCATAGAGCGCTTCGAATGCGGTTATCCCGAAATGAGTTATAATTAAATCATAATCTGCAAGAGTTTCCTGTAAGTTAAAAAAATCGCCGCCGGACGGCAGTTTTCCTTCAATTACCGTAACACCTGCTTTTTCCAATGTTTGTCTGTCTATACCGTTGTTTTTTCGCAAAGGGCCCAATACGACACTAATCGAAGAACCCTCTTCGATTACATTCTTTAAAGCAATTGTCGTATCTACTGTAAGTCCGGCAGCATCTTCGGCGCCAAAACTTACAAGTATTTTTAAACTGCCGCTTGTTCCATTGTGCGGACTAAACGAAGTGCGCCGTTTTTTGGGCAAAGGCAGCAATGACGGAGCACATAGATTGGCTTTTTCGCCGGTTTTATTGGATGGAATGCCCGGTAATATATCAATTAAAAAATCACATTCCTTTCGTGAATGGCCTTCGTCTATGCCTAAAACCGGCCCCAGTGCAGCCCAGTATTGTATTTCGGCTTTTTCTGTCCGATAACGGTCCAGAATAATAAGCGTCCAGGTGGTTTTTATAACTTTTTCTTTGTCCAGCCATAATTCTTCGGGTTCGTTTGACATATTATGTTTTTGGTCAGTGTAAAGCCATGCATCCGCACCTTCTTTGCGGAGGTTTTTTACCAATGCTATCGAACGGTACAGATGTCCTCCGCCTCTGCCTTCTTCGCAGGCCGGAAGGACAAGAAAAGAATTCAAGAGGGGAACCTTTGCTGAGGCGCTTCGGGCGGCTCAGTTTGGTTGAGTGTACATTTGGCGAGTTCCAGAATTTTTGTTCCACAATATCGTTCCGGGACTGCCGTTTTCTCATGTAAAAGCCTGTACAGTTTTTGTGCGTACAGGTAATCTTCGTGAGTGTCCACGGTAAGGCGGATGTGTGATCCCTGCCATTTGACCGGAGCAAGCGGCCGGTGCAGTTTAAATAATTCTGGATGATTATAAAGATACGGGCAGACATGTTCGCGTTCTTTTACAGCGGTGCTTTCCCGTTCGGCCTTTAAAAGCGCTTCGGCGTTTACCACTTCTACCCCTGCCCCGTAAGGAAGCCCTGTATAACCGGCATAATCTGCCTGCAGGGTTGCTGTTTCCCCGGCCAGTGTTTCGGCAGCATCTGCAAAGACAAAGGGATTGTCGGCAGTGGCCCGGATAACCAGGTCGGGGGAATAACGCCGGATTGCGATGCAATACCGTGCCAGTACATCATCTTCGCTTCCGGTGGAAATAACAAAACCTGCTTTTTCTGCGAGTTTACCAAAGGGTGTTTTGCAGTTTTCCGGGCAGGCAAGGATTCGTATATCACAACATACGGCGCCAAGGGCTTCCATAACCCTGAATATAAGCGGTTCGCCTTCCAGCGGCAGGAGGCATTTTCCGGGAAGCCGTCTTGAATCCATCCGGCCCTGAAGTATCAGAGCGGTCAATCAACGGCTCCGGAATATACTGTTTCCTGTTCGTTATGGTTTAATTCAGATTTTTCCGGGCTGCTGTGTTCCCATAACTCTGTCAGCGTACGCGCATCACGGCGGAAACGGTTTTGGTTGCTGATAACCCATTTCCGTTCCCGGGAAAACTCAGTCCATGCGCTTGGGAGATCCCAGCCGGATTTGGCAAGATAGCCCGGAAAACAGCGCAAAGGCAGATATGCATGATCGCTTCTCCATTCCGGCGCCAGATTTTTTAAATAGAAAAGCCGGTACGATCCTTCTGTAGTACTGTCTTCGGGCAGTAGGGTGTTGTCATGGATAAGCCGTATTATTTGGGTTGATCGTAATTCTTCGTCCCACAGGTATGAGCGAAACCCAAAATCCATTAATTGCCAGTGAGGATGAATAATGTCCCGGTCAAAACCGCCGAGGCGTAAAAATCGTTCTTTATCGTAAAAACCAAGCCAATCGTATGGATAAAGGGTACTTTGGTTTTCCCGAACCGGAGCTTCCGGAAGTGTTTTAATAGCGCCGCCGCGCGGGTTTTTGTAATATACAGGAGAAGCTATTGTATGCAAAATTTCAAACCGGGGATTTTGTACGGTCGGCACGGTACAAAGCCGCTGCCCTCCAAGGTATTCCACCATCTTGGAAGCATTAATCCCGTTAAACAGGCGGTAATCATTCCATAATACCAAAAAATACGGGCCGGCTAATTCTGCTGCAGCCAGATTGATACTTTCGCCGGTGGTAATTTTTTCGTGCAGTAAAATAAAGCGGACAAAG
>Ga0082212_10011728_pt1 | contig 11090 bp, 10 predicted proteins | sample TergutNt197P3_FD_71548 | JGI IMG/M metagenome (GOLD analysis project Ga0082212, IMG submission 71548) | Neocapritermes taracua P3 segment gut microbial communities from Petit-Saut dam, French Guiana - Nt197 P3 | ecosystem: Host-associated > Arthropoda: Insects > Digestive system > Gut ... | reverse complement strand
TTCGCTGGGCAACTTGCCTCGTCAGGATAGTCCTTTATAAAATCAATCAATGTCATAACACTTGTTTTTATATTCTCGCTACAAAGATAAACATTTTAGGTGAACATACGGGTATTCATAAAATTTTAATATGTTACATGCCAAAAATATAAGCATGAGAACCTGTATTTGTTAGTATTAAAGTTAATGTTGAATCGGTTTGCTGCCATACCATCAACCAGTCGCCTTTAATGTGACATTCCCAATATCCGCTAAAATTGCCTTCTAATTTATGAGGTTTGTATTCAAGCGGCAATTTCCCCTCTGCAGCCAAGATTTTAATTACATTTCCAAGTAATTTCAAATCCAAATTACGCTTTGCTACGTTCACAACATCTCTTTTAAAAGCATTGGTAAATTCGACAGTGTATTTATATTTATCGTTGCCGATTAATTTGGATTGAACTTCTGATTTCTTCATTGTAAAAGTTCTTCCAAAATATTATCAATATTTTTTACTCTCGTAACTCTACCATGTTTAATATCTTCCAAAGATTCCTCAAAAGGAGTTAAATGTTTTTTCTTTGTTTTATTTTCTTCCAAGACAGAAGCGCCTGCTAAAATGGCAGAATGTAAAATGCTTTTTATTAATTTGTTACTCTCATTGTAACTTAATGTCATTGTTGCCATACTATATTCTTTTAATTTTCAAATACAAATGTACAATTTTTATCTGAATATTATTATATTTTCTTAATCCCGACTCCGGGTAAATCACTCAAAGTGAGTTTTCCATCTACAACCGTAGTTCCTGTAAATATATCATTACTAATCAATAAATTGCCGTCTAAATCCGCCCAATCGACAGCCGGTGAAAGTTGAGAAGCCGCCGAAACGGCGCAGGAAGTTTCCGTCATACATCCAATCATGACTTGCATATTGGCAGCACGAGCAACATTCAGTATCTTCCATGCTTCACGCATACCGGTACACTTCATTAACTTGATGTTGATGCCGGAACAAGCGCCTTTCAAACGGAGAAGATCGGTCAAACGCTGAAACGATTCGTCGGCAAAGACCGGCAACGGGCTGCGTTCGGTGATCCAGGCCATATCGTCCAACCGGTGTTTCGGCGAAGGCTGTTCAATCATCACAATGCCTTTTTCTTTGAGCCAGTGAATCATATCCAAAGCATAATGCCTGTCTGTCCAGCCTTGATTGGCATCTATGGCAATCGGTTTATCCGTAACCGACCGGATGGCTTCAACCATTTCCTTATCACCTTCGCGACCTAATTTCACCTTTAATATATTGTACAAGGACGCAGCCTCTTTCGTTTTCTGACGGACTATTTCCGGCGTATCGATTCCAATGGTAAAAGTAGTTGAAGGCGCTTTCGACTTATCCAACCCCCAGATTTTATGCCAGGGTTGCCCCATTATTTTTCCGACCAAATCGTGCAGGGCAATATCGACCGAAGCCTTTGCTGCTGTGTTATTTTCGGCAATTTTGTCGATATAACCGAGAATGTCTTCTAATTCAAACGGACTTGCAAATTGTTCCAAATCAATTTTTTTGAGAAAATCTTGAACCGAAGATTGGGTTTCTCCCAAATAAGGAGGAAGCGAGGCTTCACCATATCCGGTGATTCCATCATATTCTATTTCGGTTAAAACTACCGGAGTCGTTGTGCGGGAAGAATTGGCTATTGTGAATACATGCCTCAACTGTAAATCGTAGGGACGGTAAGTCAATTTCATCTTCTTGCTTCCTGCCGGAGATTTGCTTCCGGATACGGATTGCGCCGTAAGATTTGCCTGTATGGGAATAGTCAATGCCGTTAATGCAGCGGTTTTCAAAAAAATACGTCGTTTCATAGTATATTTATATCTATATTATATGCCATTACTGAACCCTATACAAGGGGTGATCGTTGATGTTCCAAATTCCTTCGCTCCCCACAGCGCCAATAATTCTCGATGCACGAATGAACTCGCGGGTATTTCCTTCGTCATAATTCGGCCGGCTCGGATCTAAACTGTTGATTTTTACATAACCGGCAGCGTGAATAAATTCTTTATTACCCATATAAATAGCGACATGACGTACCCTTTCTTTTGTATCGTCTGTTGCTTTTCTTCCGAAAAACATCAAGTCGCCGGGGCGAAGATTATCATATCCTTTGCTGATATCCACGGGTATTCCGGTTTGGGCTTGTTGCGAAGCGTCGCGCCGGAGAATAACGCCGTGTTTCAAGAATACCGTTTTGGAAAATCCGCTGCAATCCATACCCTTTACGGAAGTTCCACCCCAAGTGTAGGGAATACCCTTCATTGTCAAAGCAGTTTCGACAATGCTCTTTTCACTCAATTTGACTGTTTTTTTCCAAAAGTCGAACAATGCTGCTTGCGATTTTAGCACATACGCTTTTCGTCCGTCGGGATAAGAAACATAGTAGAATTTTCTGTATTCGCCTTCCAATTTCAAGAGATTACCGAATACCAAATCAGAAACACGCTGCTTGCGTTCATCCGGTGTTTCGTAAGCAAAACCGTAATCATCAGTAAAAATCACCTTTGGGGCATTTGTCCATTGGTTAAAGGCATCTCTGTTCATTCTGACAAAAGCACCTCTTTCCATCCATGCAACATAGCCTTCAGGCGTTTTAATTTGCCACCAACTGCCTTTTTGTTGCTCTACCTGCAAAGGCATTCCCAACAAAAGTTGCGTCCCCATTTCCGCATCATAACTTGCCTCCATTCGTGCATCGGCTACCGATATGGTTACGATGCCGTATTCGTTGTCGTTATTTGCAAAATCCTTTCTTTCAATAAATTCAGATGTATTGTTATTGGCAGGGTAAGGATAAACCGGCTGCTCATTTCCGGAATAGAAAGACATTCCGAGAAGCAAAATCAGAAGATGTAAAGTATATGTATTCATGACCACAAAGGTATATAAAATTAGTATGACATCCTACAATTTTACAAAAAGAATATTTTAATTGTGAGTACTCCAAAAAAAATACTGTGAAGTGACCGTAAATTTTTTTGTAAATAATCGTTTTTTGTAATACTATTTTTGTTACATTTGCATGCTCTATAATTCATAATTTCTAATACTATGTCATTTGTTATCATTTTCTTTTGCTTACTTTTATTGATTTTGCTCATTTCGTATTTCAAAGTAGATGCTTTTCTGTCTTTGGTTGTTATTTCCATAGTGACGGCTATTTTTTTAGGAGTACCTTTAGGTGAGATACCATTAGTTGTCGAAAAAGGAGTTGGGAATATATTGGGTAATCTGACCTTAATTATTGTATTGGGAGCAATGTTGGGTAAGTTGGTTGCGGAAAGCGGAGCGGCTCAAAATATTGCGGAGGTAATGGTCAATGTTATGGGTACAAAACATATTCAATGGGGTTTGATGATAGCCGGGTTTATTGTTGGGATTCCATTGTTTTATGGCGTGGGTTTTGTTTTACTTGTTCCGATTATTTTTTCTATAGTATATAAATATAAATTTCCGGCTGTATATATCGGATTGCCGATGTTGGCAGCATTATCGGTAGCGCACGGCTATTTGCCTCCTCATCCCTCGCCTGTAGCGTTGGTTGCCATATTTAATGCCAATATGGGCATCACGTTGATATGGGGTATTATAATCGCCATTCCGGCAATCATTATTGCGGGGCCTATCTACAGTAAAACTTTGAAAAATATTCAATCCGGGCCGCTGAAACTATTTGAAACAGAAAAGGTTGATAATCATCAAAAGTATGATAAGCCCGGTAAAGCGAATAGTTTCATCAGTGCGACTTTGCCGGTTTTTTTATTGATTATAGTTACAGTCATTCTTTATCTTTTTCAGAACGATGGCAGTCAGGTGTCAGGTGTTCTGTCTTTTTTAGGTTCACCAATGATCGTTATGCTGCTGTCGCTGATTGTTGCAACCTACACATTGGGAATCCGGCAAGGACGCAGTATCAAGGAAATTATGCTTATTTATACGGATGCGGTAAAAGACATTGCCATGATTTTGTTGATTGTTGCGGGAGCTGGAATTTTCAAGGAAGTGATGGAAGCAAGCGGCGTTAGTATGGAATTAGCCAATGCGATGGAGAAGTTGCCAATTCATCCGTTGATACTTGGCTGGATGATTGCGGGAGTCATTCGCGGATTTATCGGCTCGGCAACCGTTGCGGCATTAACGGCGGCCGGAGTAATTATGCCTTTGGTTGCTCTTAGCAACATTAATCCGAATTTAATGGTTTTGTCGTTGGGTGCAGGAAGTCTGATGTTTTCGCATGTGAATGATTCTGGATTCTGGCTGTTCAAAGAATATTTTAATCTGAGCATCAAAGACACACTGCGTTCCTGGTCGGTTATGGAAATTATAGTATCTGTGGTCGGCTTATTAGGAGTATTGGCATTGAATGTTATTATATGATTAATTCATATTTCTCCTTATTTCAAATAAAAAACCGTATCTTTGCATTCTCTTAGCAAGAGAGATATAATTATTTTATCGCTTAATCGAATGGCATTAAAATTTCAAAGCTTAGCCAGCGGAAGTAGCGGAAACTGTTATTATCTCGGAACAGATGATTACGGTATTTTGTTAGATGCGGGGGTCAGTGTCAGATCCTTGAGAAAGGTATTGAAAGAAAATGGCATTGGTTTAGAGCAAATTATGGCGGTATTTATAACGCATGAACACGCCGATCACATCCGGTCGGTTGGCAGTTTGGGCGAGAAATACGGCATACCGGTTTATACTACGAAAACCATTCACGAGGGAATTGATAACAGCATATACGTGGATGCAAAACTCTACACTTCTCGCCGGATTATTGAAAAAGAAATTGCCGTTTCTATCAAAGATTTGAAAATTACCGCTTTTGATGTACCGCACGACGCAAACGAATGTGTCGGTTATTTGGTTGCCTATAAGCATCATAAATTGGTATTGATAACCGATGCCGGACATATCAACGAAAAAGTAGGCGAGTATATTCGCATCGCAAATCATTTGATTATCGAAACCAACTATGACCGTGAAATGTTGCTCAAAGGCAAATATCCGCCATTTTTGAAGAAACGCATATCTTGTGGATACGGACATTTGTGTAATTCCGAAACCGCCGAGTTTCTTGCCGCTAATTTTGATCTGCATCTCAAAAACATCTGGCTTTGCCATTTGAGTAAAGACAACAATCATCCCGAATTAGCATACAAAACCGTTGAAATGGCAATGCAACAATACGGTATTAGAATCGGTAAAGACGTGAATCTAACGGCATTGAAGCGAACAACACCCTCAGAGATGTATATTCTTGATGATTCCTTTTAATCCGGCATCTGACTGAAAAAAATCAAACAAAAAACACCGGTACAAGCAAAGGAATCGGAGAAGACTATGATTTGTTATTCGCTGTCCCTTTTCAATTTTATGAAAAATTTGAGAAGTTAAACGGTATAAAATTAATTGGTCATATTTCAGGTTCTTCACCAAGAGCAAACCTTATTACACACGACAATATGCAAATTTCTTTGGTTACTCAGGGATGAAATTACCTTTCATCGATATACACAATACATCTGATCTGCTGACATTTATCCTCGATCCAAAAGCGTTGAAATGATTAAAAATATAATATTTTGAAAATTTATGGTTAGCATGTATGGTATGATCAGAAAAAAGTTATATTTTTGCAATTTATAAAAACAATCTAAATTTATTCATTATGAAAAATAACAATTCGAATCAAATGAACCGACGTCAGTTTTTGAATTATTCAGCCCTTGGATTAGCCGGATTAACTATTCTTCCAAGTTGGACAATGGCCAATGGCTTTCGTTTTGCTCCAAGTGACAGGGTAGTGTTGGGCTTTATTGGCTTGGGACAACAAGGCTGTTCCGACTTCAGCAGTTTTTCAAGATGTCCCGGCGTGCAGGTTGTTGCCGGATGCGATGTTGAAAGTATCAAGCGAGAACGTTTCAAACGCCGCGTGGAATCCTGGCAAAAAAGGGAAAATATGGCACAACGGTGCGACACGTATGAATTTTATGAAGATTTGTTGAACCGCAAAGACATTGATGCTGTATCTATTGCCACACCCGATCACTGGCATGCTCTGAACGCTGTCCATGCCTGCGAAGCAAAAAAAGACGTGTATGTGCAAAAACCGTTGGCATTTACTGTTACTGAAGGATTAGCGATCGTAAAAGCAGCGCATGATAACAATTGCGTAGTTCAAGTAGGCAGTCAGCAACGGTCGAGTAAGGAGTTTCAACAAGCCATTGCCTTAGTGAGAGCAGGAGGTATTGGTCATATCGAAACCATTTATGCCAAAGTGGGCGATCCTCCAAAGCCGCTTGATCTTCCTGAACAACCCATCCCCGGAACACTGAACTGGAACAAGTGGTTGGGTCCGTTAAATGATCCTGCGATACACTATCATTCCGACCTTTGTCCGCCTATCACACTTGATCCTGATCAGAACGAAAAACTTTGGGGAGCATGGCGTTGGTATCTTGAAACCGGTAATGGCTATACTGCCGACTGGGGCGCTCACATGTTCGACATTGCACAGGCTGCTATTGGAATGGATGGTTCTGGACCTTGTGAGTTTATCCCCAAAGGATACAATGGGACACAATACCTGACCATGAAATATCAAAACGGTATTGTGATGACCGAACAGCAGTTTCGCGAGCGAGGTGGTCAAGGAATCTGTTTCAATGGTTCCAAAGGCTGGCTAAGAGTAGCGCGCGGTTATATTGAATGTTCAGATCCATCATTGCTCAAAAAGGACGAACAGCAAATTGCCGAAGGACAGTATGAAGTAAGCTCTCCGCACATGCAAAATTTCGTTGATTGTGTACGCTCTCGTAAAAACCCGATTGCTTCTGTGGAAGTCGGTTGCAGCACCAATACGCTTTGCTGCATCGCCAACATTGCCACTGAATTGCAACGACCTGTGAAATGGGATCCGGCTACATTAAGTTTCGGCGATGATATGGAAGCGGCCAATCACAGATTGTACCGTTATACATACAGAAAACCATATCAGTCGTTTTAATCCATAAGTACAACTAAAAAAAAGACATTAACCCCGGTGATATCGAATTTGCTGGGGTTAATCTTTTTATCTTAGCGAAACCATCCTGTCGGCGAAGGTTTGCCCTAAGTCAAATGCTGCCTGATATTTGTCCGGAAAAACGGCCTGTTTGTTTTCGACAGGGGCGCCAACCAATTCCCAGCCCATCGCATTGGCAAACGCCGATAGATGTTTCACAGCTGCTCCTGCCCAGGTGAAAGAGCCAAAACAGGAATACAGGCGATTTTTAATTCCTCGATGTTTGATGGTAGAAAGCAACTTCTCTACCATCGGATAAATATCGTTCATATAAGTTGGGCTGCCGATAATCAGTCCTTTATATTTGAAAATATCTGAGAGGATAAAAGATGTATCCGTTTTGGATACATTGTAGATTACTACATTTTTTACTCCTCCGGCAACGATTCCTTCTGCGACTGCTTCCGCCAATTGCTGCGTATTGCCATACATCGATCCAAAGGCAATGACAACTCCTTCTTCTTCCGGTTCATACCGGCTCCAGAGGTCGTATAAGCGGATCACTTTTTCAATTTCCTGTTGCCAGACCGGACCATGCGTGGGGCAAATTGTTTGAAATTTTAACGAAGAAAGTTTTTTTAGTGCCGATTGGATAGGAACGCCATATTTCCCTGCAATACAGGAATAATAACGCCGCATCTCGTCCCAATACTTATCTTTGATAATAAGTGTATCCAAGTAATCGCCGTCTAATGTTCCGAACGACCCGAAAGCATCGGCAGAAAACAATATTTGATCCTCTGCCTCATAGGTAACCATTACTTCTGGCCAATGTACCATCGGCGCCATGTGAAACGTCAAGGTTCGTCTGCCCAACGACAGCGAACAGCCATCTCTGACTTCGTGCAATTGGGTGTGAATGCCGAAATAGCCGTTTAACATATCAAATGTTTTGGCATTGCCAACCATCTGAACGTCGGGACATTTTTGCCTCAACAGACCGATCACTCCCGCATGGTCAGGTTCCATGTGGTTGATGATCAGATAGTCGATGGAACGACCTTGAAGAATAGCATCTATCTTTGCAAAATAAACATCTGCAAAAGAAATATCTACCGTATCAATCAAAGCGATTTTCTCATCAATGATCAGATAGGAGTTATAGCTTATCCCTTCCGGTAACGGTAAATAATTTTCAAACAGGCTTTTTTGACGGTCATTGACCCCGATGTAAAAAATATTTTCAACAACAGGCCTCTTATTGTACATGCCGTTTCTTATTCTTCCGGTTCAAAATCACCTTTACCTACTCCACAAAGCGGACATACCCAATCATCAGGGAGGTCATCAAAAGGTGTTCCCGGGTTGATACCATTATCAAGATCGCCTTCTTCGGGATCGTAAACGTATCCACATAAAACGCAAATGTACTTTTTCATATCACTAATATTTTAAAATAAACGCACAAAGATAGTAATTTTTTGATATTTTTTCAGGGTAAATGCGTTTTTTTTTAAAAAAAACTGTTTTTTATTTGTTTTTTTAAAAAAAGGTATTATCTTTGCGGGCGAATTAATAAACGTATAGCATTATTAGTTGATGACAAAAAAATTGGATTTGTATTTCCGGCGCGTAAAGGATTTCATTTTTGCAAGTCGCATTCCTTTAGCGCGAAAGTTCAGCAGCGATAAAACAGGTATTGTTGTTGTACAGATTCTTTTTTTGTTTTTTGTTGTCAATTCATCCATGCAAGCGCAGTATCCCGTGAAATTTCGGGAGTATCCCGATGATAAAAAATACAAGGTGCGCGACGTTGTAATAATGAAAAATTCTATTATTGTCATTAATACGCCTGAAAATAGCTATAGAAAGCCGGTATTCGTTGCGATAAAAAACAATCTGCTTTACGACGCCCTGTTACTGCCAAACCTCTCCGCCGAAGTCTATCTCGGCAGGCAATGGTCGTTTGCATTAAATGGCAACTGGAGCTGGTGGAAGTTTAACGAACAGGAAAAAAAAGCGTGGTATCACCGCATCCAGTCGGCGGGCGTAGAACTCCGCTACTGGGTTCATTCGCCCTATCCGCTTAACGGACACGCGGTAGGACTTTATACGACAATTGGGAATTACGACCTCCGCCTCTTTCCGAAAAATGAATTTTCAAAAGGATCGTTGAGCCAAAACAGTTGGTCGGCAGGGGTCTCGTACGCCTACAGCGTACCGATATCCTGTTATTTCAATATGGAATTTGGCGTCGCATTAGGATACGTGGGCGGAAAGTATTATCCGTATGATTATTGTACGGAGCATACATGGTGGGCGCAGCAAGACATGAAAGACCGTCATTATGTTGGCCCCACACGCGCGGAAATCTCAATCGTATGGTTGTTAGGTAACGGCAACTACCGGAAAAAGAGAGAAGTGATTTTTATAAACGGAAAGAAACATTGATACCGGAACATTGAAAGAGTAAGATGAAACGTTGTAAATACATATTAATCGCATTGGCCATATTGTGCGGCTTGATTTCCTGCGAACACAAGGAGCTTTTCATTTGTCCGCCCGACGGGGATCATAATAACCTCGTCAATGTGGTGATTCATTGGGACAGTGTGCCGGGCAATCAAGTGGTGAAGCCCAGAAACATGACGGTACACTGGTATCCTGCCGCCGGTCGACTTTTTGCCACCGATATGGGGCCTGACGGCGGACGCGAAACGCTGAATGGCACGACTTACGACGTGATGTGCATGGATTATCATGGTAACGCCAACCTTGCTTTCCGAAGTAATTTTACGCGAAAGGATTTTGAGGTTTACAATGTGCCTTCGACCGGAACCTATAATACGAATGTACCACAACTACCCGGCGGCGAGACGACGGTTGCCGAAGCCAATCCGCCCCGTTTCTACATCGACAGCCGTTCACAAAACATCTGCGCCGACAGCGTGCCCGCAGGCGACACGCTGACCGTGCATTTTTATCCGAAAGACGTACTGCGCGAATTTACGTTTATGATATACGACGTCGTTGGAGCCAAGCACATCGCTACCAACAGCGGCGCCATCTCCGGGATGTCGGGTTCGTACTATCCCGCTACAGGCGCTTTGGCGGGTTCACCTTCTACCCTGCTTTTCCGGCGGGTGGAAGCGATTACTGACGCGCAAACAAGCGCCCGATGGACGGCAGCCGACAAAGCGCTCTTTGCGGCAAAAAACCCGAATTGGGCGAGCGCCGATACGCTGACAGGCTGGACGCGCGACTGGATAACAGGCAAATTTGCGACTTTCGGTCCGCTTGACCGCAGTTCGAATCGTTTTCGCCTGACCGTCGAAGCGCTTGGCAAGGCGAACAACGCCTATCATGGCGCCTGGGGATACTGGCACGGCCAATGGGAAAATACCGTTGCCGCGCAAATCGACAGCGCTATGGGGAAGAACGGAACGTTGGCAGAACAGCTTGCCTGGCGGCAGCGTAACGGCGGTTACGATATTGTGCTGTATAACAATAGCAGGTTGATCGTCCCCGAAAGCGAAGGCGGCGGTAATGGCAATGGCTCGAATGGCGGTTTCAAAGTGACTGTCGATGACTGGGGCGATATGATCGATGTTCCGGTCGCGCGTAGCGGCGGTACGCGCTCTTCCATCCAACTTCGGTCGCAGGTAAACGCCTACGAAACCATTTCCGACTTTATCGTGAATGGCGTCTGGTATGAAGGAAGCCAATGGAACTGTCTGTTTAATGCGCAATGGGTCTATAAACCCGAATACCCTGACGACGTCTGGGATTACAGTCCCAGAAAATACTGGCCCTCATCCGGCGACGTGGACTTTTACGCTTACGCGCCCGGCGGCGTAGCCAATCTGATTAAGGGGCTGTACAATAATGGAAACGACACAACGACGCTTCTCATTCCCACGCCTCCCGTGATCGAATATGCCATGCCGTTCAGGGATGGTCGCGAAGAACCGCCTTCCGGAACAGGCGAACCAAACCCTATTCCTGTGGTCGACGAAGTACAGGAAGATTT
>Ga0082212_10011727_pt1 | contig 11091 bp, 12 predicted proteins | sample TergutNt197P3_FD_71548 | JGI IMG/M metagenome (GOLD analysis project Ga0082212, IMG submission 71548) | Neocapritermes taracua P3 segment gut microbial communities from Petit-Saut dam, French Guiana - Nt197 P3 | ecosystem: Host-associated > Arthropoda: Insects > Digestive system > Gut ... | reverse complement strand
GCTCCGGACGGGGCTTGCCTGGCCCGGACGGTCGCCCGCCCGGCCGGTGAGCTCTTACCTCACCCTTTCACCCTTACCGCGACTGGCGCGGCGGTCTGCTCTCTGTTGCGCTTGCCCGGGGTTGCCCCCGCTGGGAGTTACCCAGCGTCCCGCCCTATGGAGCCCGGACTTTCCTCCCGGCGCCGAAAACGGCGCCCGGCGGTCATCCGGCCCGCCCGGCCCCCGGCTCCGGCCCGGCCGTCGCCAGAGAGGCCTGATCTTTTAAACCTCAGTCGCCCTCCGGATCAAGCCGCCCACTGGCGGCGGCGGCGCTGGCCAGGGCATCGGCGGCCCGGTTCTGTTCCCGCCGGACATGGGCGATGTCGTAGGTTTCAAAACCGGCCAGGAGGTCCAGGGCCTGGCGGAATAAAACGGCCAGACGGGGATTTTTGACCTTGTATTCCCCCTTGATCTGCCGCACCACCAGTTCCGAATCCAGGCGAATGCGGACCTTCCCGATGCCCAGACCCCTTAAGCGGTCCAAGCCGAGAAGCAGGGCCTGATACTCGGCTTCGTTATTGGTCACCATCGGCCCCAGGGGCTGGGATATTTCAGCCGCCACCCGGCCCTGGTCGTCATAAATGACCGCTCCGGCCCCGCCGGAGCCCGGATTGCCCAGGGAAGCTCCATCGGCCCGAAGCAGCCAGAAGCCGTCACTTACGGCCGCCTGATTTTCCCGCGAGATCAACTCGGCCATGGGCAAATCCCCCGCCTTTCAAGGCCGGACTATATATTTTTTCAATCTTAACATAAAAGCGGGCTTGATACCAAGCGGCTTTCAAGGAGGAACAGGACCAGGCGGGTCAAAGGCGTTCCAATTCGCTGAAAACACAGCCGCAGTGGGACTGGCGATAGAGCCCCAGGGCCCGGGCCGCTTCATGGCCGCGGTTCCAGCCGGACCGCCAGTCCACATAGAAGAAGTCCAGGCCGTACAAGGCGGCGGCCCGCGACCCCTCTTCCAGGAGCAGGTCGTGTTTCTGCCTTTTACTGAAGGCCAGGGTGGTGGCGAAGGCTTGGCAGCCCCGGCGGGCGGCTTGCCGGGCCGCGGCGGAAAGACGCCAGGCGTAGCAGGCCCGGCAGCGGTCCGGACTTTGGGGGCGCGGCCCCAGGGCGGCCAGAAACTCGGCCGCGTCATAGGGCGGGGAAAAATCGACCTTAAGGCCGCTTTGGAGGGCCAGGAAGGCCAGGCTGTCGCGGCGGCGGCGGAATTCATCCCCGGGGTGGATGTTGGGATTGTAGAACCAGCCCTCCAGTTCCAGGCCCGGCCGCTGGTCCCGGAACCATTCCAGGGGGTAGGCGGCGCAGGGGCCGCAGCAGATATGAAGAAGGATCATTTCACTTGCCCAGACAGAAACGGCTGAATATTTCGCCTAAGACCTCCTCGGCCGTGGTGCGGCCGCGGATCTGGTCCAGGGCTTCCAGGGCCGAACGCAGTTCAAAGGCGCAGATGTCCGGGGGCCGGCCTTCATCCAGGGCGGCCAGGGCGGCCTCCAGGTATTCTTCTGATCGGCGTAACGCCGCCTGATGCCGAAGGCCGGGGGCCACTTCCGGCGGTTCGGGATTTTCCAGGCCGGTGGCCAGCCTGATCACCTCCGCCTTCAGTTGCGGCAGGTTCAGCCCGGTGCGGGCCGAGACGGCCAGGCCGGCTCCCGGGGGGGGCGGGGCCAGGTCGGCCTTGTTCCAGACCACCAAAGACCGAGGCCCCCCCGGGCCGGAGGGACCGGCCGGAAAGGCGCAATCCCGTACCCACAGCGCCAGGTCGGACCCGGCCAGTTGTTCCCGGGAACGGGCCTGGCCCAATTCATCCAACTCATCGGCCGGGTCGTCCGTCAGCCCGGCCGTGTCGACCAATTCCACCCTCACCCCGGACCAGACGACTTCGGCCAGAAGATAATCGCGGGTGGTGCCGACCCGGGGGCTGACCAGGGCCCGCTCGGTCCCTAAAAGCGCGTTGAACAGGCTGGATTTGCCCACATTGGGGGCCCCGGCCAGGGTCACTTTAAGACCATGGCGAAATAAAAGCCCCTCCCGGCCCGCGGCCAGGAGCGCGGCCAGGCGGGGCTGGACCTCGCGCCTCAACCGACGGCCCAGGGCGGCCGGATCCGGCGCCTCCTCGTTGAAATCAATGGCCGCTTCCAACTCGGCCAGAACAGCCAAAAGCCCGGAAGCTATTTCTTCGACCCTGAGGGAAAGACCCCCGGCCAACTGGCGGGTGGCCAGAAATGTCTCCGCCTCGCTTTTGGCGGCCACCAGGTCGGCCACGGCCTCGGCCTGGGCCAGGTCGAGCCGGCCGTTCAAAAAGGCCCGCTTGGTGAACTCGCCCGGCTGGGCCAATTCGGCTCCGGCCGCCAGCACCGCCTCCAGAACCAGGGCGCTGACGGCCAGGCCCCCGTGACCCTGTATCTCCGCACTGTCTTCACCGGTGAAGGAACGGGGTCCGGGAAACCAGACGGCCAGGCCGTCATCCAGAAGCCGGCGGCTGGACGGGTGGAACAGGCGGCCCCGGCGCAGACGACGCGGCGGCCAGGAGAGCCCCCCCCCCAGAGGCTGAAAGACCCGTTCTAGGATGGCCCGGGCTTCCGGCCCGGACAGACGGATCACGGCCACAGCCCCGGCCCCGGGCGCGGTGGCCAGGGCGGCTATGGTCGAAACCGCGGACATGGAGTTGCCAGGGAAAAAATGACTTGCCGGAACAGAGCGCGCATGGCCGCCCCTTTTTCTGGCCTTATTCGGCGGCCTCGGGCTCGGCCGGCCGGGTGAAAACTCCAGGGGCCGAGGGCAGGTATTCCCCGCCCTGGCGCCGATAGACGGCCAGGGGGCCCAGGCCGGCCGCGGCCAGGGTCCGGGCTATGTCCGGGGCCAGATATTCCGAAAAACTTAGGGCCAGCCCGCAGTTGGGGTTGACTTCCTTGGGCACCGGGATCAGGCTGAAATTGAAATTCCCGGCCTCCAGCCGGTCTTCCGCGTTGAGAACTTCGGTGGTGGAGGCAAAGACCAGCACCATTTCCGCCGGAGCGGTCACGACCGTCGAATCAAACGCCCCAGCCGCGGGGCCGGGCGCGGCGGCCGGAGGCAGCCAGGGGAGGTTGTCCCGGGCGGGCCCAGGGGGTGAGGGGGAGATGGTGGTCAAAATATTCCTCTTTCCTAAACAGTCCGGAGCAAACGGACTGGTATGATTTTGTCTGTTCCCAACTCTTCTGTCAATATTTTTTATATTTTTATGTTTTAAAAATTTAAAAATTTTGGGCCGAGAGTTCAGGGCTTGCGCTTCAGTCGAAACCTGTATCCCTTAAGGTCGGGCCAGAGATAAAAAATCAGCTGCGGCCGGCCGCCAGGACGGAGACGGTTTGAGCCGGGCGGGACGAGGGGCGGCCCGCGGGCCGGGCCAAGGCTTCGACCGTGGTCTTGATCTTGTAAGTCTCGCCTTTCAAGCGGCGATGCTCCTGGACGATGGCGCTGAACATGGCGGTCAGACAGACCCCGGAGTAGATATTGGGCATGGCGCTCCTCCTTTTCCGGCCGGAATTCAGGGCCCGCGTCTTAAGGGGCGGCGATCTCTGGCGGCCGCAAATTTTTATGCAAATACAAGGCCAATTCCCAGGGGCCGCCCTGGGCAAATACCTCTTGAAAACCAGGGAGCATCGCGGTATTTTAATTCAACACAGTGGACCGCTAGGCCGGGCCGGCCACTGGCCGGCCCCCCATTTTCCCGAACCGGAGGCCTGTCATGCCATCTTTTTCGGACCGGCTGGATCTCCTCGCCCCCTCCCCCACCCTGGCCCTGGACGCCAGGGCCAAGGCCCTTAAAGCCTCGGGGGCGGACATAATCAATTTCAGTATCGGCGAGCCCGATTTCGACACGCCGGGCCATATTTGCGAGGCGGCCGTAAAGGCTATCCGCGATGGCTTCACCCGTTATACCCCGGCCGACGGGATGATGGAACTCAAGGAAGCCGTGGCCCGCAAGTTCAAACGGGACAACGGCCTGGACTACAAGCCCGACCAGATCGTTATTTCCAACGGCGGCAAGCATGCCCTTTACAATATTTTCCTGGCCCTGTTCCAGCCCGGAGACGAGGTCATCGTGCCCGTCCCGGCCTGGGTCAGCTATGCGCCCATGCTTTTATTATGCGGAGCCAAGCCGGTCCCGGCGCCTACCCGGGCGGAAAACGGCTATACCCTGGCGGCCGGGGAACTGGCCGTCACCCCCCGGACCCGGGGCCTGATCCTCAATTCCCCTTCCAACCCCACCGGCATGGCCTACGGACCGGAGCGCCTGGGTGAACTGGCCGAACTGGCACTGAAACACGATTTATGGGTGGTTTCCGACGACATCTATGAAAAAATAATCTTTGACGATTTTAAATTCCACAACCTGCCCATGCTGCGGCCGGAGATGGCTGAACGCACCGTCATCGCCCACGGCCTGTCCAAAACCTACGCCATGACCGGCTGGCGGGTGGGTTTTATGGCCGGGCCGGAAAAAGTGGCCCGGGGCGTGGCCATAATCCAGAGCCAGACCACCTCCAACCCCTGTTCCATATCCCAAAAAGCCGGGGTGGCCGCCCTGGACGGACCCCAGGACGAGGTGGAACGCATGAGGGTCTCCTTCGCCCGGCGGCGGGACCTGGTGCTTAAGCTTCTGGCCGGCATCCCCGGCTTGAGCTGTCTTAGGCCCCAGGGCGCTTTTTACGCCTTCCCGGACGTTTCGGCCTATTTGGGAAAAAAATACAACGGCCGGGTCCTGGCCGACAACGACGCCCTGGCCGACTACCTCCTGGAGGAGGCGGGCGCGGCCATTGCGCCGGGCTCCGGCTTCGGCGACGGGCGGACCCTCAGGATCAGCTACGCCGTAAGCGAGGCCGACATAGAGCGGGGCCTGGGGCGGGTCAGGGAAGCCCTGTTGAAACTGGTCTAAAAATCAGGGGCAGCGCTGATCCAGGCGATAAGGGGCGGGATTTCTCAGAGCCGCCTGATACCCTTCCAGGTTGACGGGGATTTCCGGAGCCAAATTTTTCAGACCGGCCAGGACCCGGGCGGCCCCCCGGGCATCGCCCAGGGCCAGGCGCAGGTAGAAGGCCCGGTCCAGAAAACCCGCCGCCTCGCCGGACCTCTCCCCCCGGCTCAAAAGTTCCCCCAAAGCTTCGGTGTCCTGGGCCAGACCCGGGGTATATTCCATCCGGCGGTCCAGGGCCAGGGCTTCGCGGAAAAATTTTTCAGCCGCGGCCTGATCCCCCCTCAGGCCGGCCGCCTGGCCGGCCAGATTCAAGGCATCGGCCAGAGACAGATTTTCAGGCGCGGCCGGGTCGACCTGGGGCGCCGCGGCCCGGGCCCCGGCCAGGGCCTGGTCGGCCAGGGTCAGAAATTCCTCCCGCCGGCCGGCGGCCAGGTGGAGCCGGGCCAGGCTGGACTGGTAAGTGGCCGGGGAGACCCCGGCCTGGATGGCCGCCTGGACCGCGGCCCGCCAAAGATCGCCGGCATCCCCGGGCCGGCCCAGGCGCTGGGCCAGGGCGGCCAGGTTACCGAGAATGCGGTCCAATTCCGGCCGGCCGGGCTGGGCCTGGGTCAGGTCCAAAGCCTGGGCCAGAAGGTTCGCGGCCCGGTCCAGGCCGCCTTCGGCCAGGGCCGCCGCGCCCTGGCCGTTCAAGGCCCGAATTATGAGCCCCACCTCGTCGCTGAGGCGGGCCGAAATCTCCCCCTCCTTGAAAAAACGCCCGGCTTCCCGGTAGCAGCCCCGCCCGAACCAATAATTGCCCCGGCTGAGGCTGTCCTTGGCCTCGGCCAGGTTGGGCGGGTCGGGCGGAGGCAACGGGCCGCCGCAACCCGGCGCCGTCAGGGTCACGAAGGCCAGGACCGCCAGGAGGGCGATGGCTCGGACCGGCAAGGTCAGAACCCCTGGCGGGCGGGCACGGTGGGTGTTTCGGGGGCCGGATCAGGGGGCAGGTTGCCCCGGATCAGGAAATTGCGCTTGACCGATTCCAGCACCTGGTTGGCGCCGCGGAGCCCCTCCCTGACGCCCCGCCCTATTTCCGGCAGATGACGGGTCCCCTGTTCCACCTGGCGGATGATGGGCGGAAGCTCCCGATTCAAACGGCCGCTCAAATCGGAAACATTGCCGGTGATGGCATTGACGTCGTCAAGGCTCTGGTTGAGCTTGCCGTAGGCTTCGATGTCATAAAGGACCTTGCCCAGGCTGCCCTGGCCGCTCACCACGGTGGAAGTCATCTGACGGATGTCGGCCAGGGTGCCCAGGAAGGGTCCGGTCGGCTCCTGGAGCTGGCTGGTCAGACTGGCCACGTTGGTCATGGTGTCCTCCACCCGGGCCAGCATGATGTCAAGGCGCAGGTCTTCCACGTATTCGGAGAGGTTTTTGCGCTCCACGGCCGGGATCTGGCCGCCGGCGGGGATATAGGCGGTCCTTGCAGTGCCCGGGAGGACATCGATGTATTCGCTGCCGATCAAGGTGGGGCTGTTTATGTTGGCCACGCTGTCGGTCTTGATGCGGTCGGCGAAATCAGAGCGAATGGATAAATGGACCTTGACCTTGTTGTTGTCGGTCAGTTCCAGGCGGGTCACCTGGCCGATATCCGTGCGCAGAAACTTGACCTTGCCTCCGGGTTCCAGGCCGTAGCCGTTGTTGAAGACGGCGTAATAATGATTGTAACGGCGAAACCAATCGTGCCCGCCGCCTATGACCGCGGTGATGGCCAAGCCGGCCAGAAGCCCGGCCAGGAGAAAGAGGCCGGCCAATTTTTCCCTAGGAGTATAAGGAGCGTTCATAGCCTCATCATTTTATAAGGGACTGACACAATATCTTGTATATATTTTACACTTTTTGGGCCGGAGCCTCAAGATAAATCAACAGGTCAGGCGGGAGAAGAGGCCAAAACCGCCGTATGGCGGAAGGAAGCGGGAGGATATGGCTCCCAGGTGCGGTCGAAGACTATGGCGGCCAGTTCCCCGGCCGCGGCCCGGCCCCGGATCAGGCCCCAGACCAGCCCGAAATCCCGGTCCAGAAACTGAAACGGGCGCTCCAGGAGCATCAGGCGCGGGCGCTGGTAAAGGGCCAGGGCGTAGAGGGCCAGGCGGCGGAAAGGCTCGTGCAGTTTTTCGGTCGGGAGTTCGGCCTGGGCCGCCAGATTCAGGGTTTCCAGGAGTTCCCGGGCCTGGCCCGGGTCCCCGGGGCGGCCCGAGTAACTCTCAAAGATGTGGAAGTGGTCCAGGAGAGACCAACGGTGCAAAAGCTGGCTCTGGCGGTCCACATAACCGACCTGGCGGAAAAAGGCTCGGCCGGGGCCGCCCCCCGGCCACCAGGAAAGCCGGCCCGAATCCGGCCGCTCGAAAGAGAGGCAAATCTTCATGAGCCGCCGGAGCATTTCCAAGTCCTGGACTACGACCAGAGCCAGATCCCCGGGTCTGACGGCCAGGTCCAGGGGGCCGTGGAGCCGGCCGTCCTCATCGGCCACCCGCAGACTTTCGGCCTTCAAAACCGGGGCGGCCATTTCGTTTTCCAGGGGCTGGAACACGTTAGATCACCGCAGAAAAGCCGAAACCAGGAGGCTACTGAGGATGCTGAAGAAAAAGGCCTCGGCCAGGGCCTGGCTGAGAATATCCGAGCCTCGGTCCAGACCGTCGGTCTCCACCTGGAAGCCCCCATAGACGGTAAAGAAGGACAGGGCCAGGGACAGGCCGAGACTTTTCAGGCTGATGGTGACGAAGTGGAGGGCCCTGGCGTTGTCGCTGAGGGAGACGATGAAGGCCAGGACAGAGTGGCCGGTGTATTGCCAGACCATGAGGTAGGCGCCGACAAAGGAGACCAGGGTGAAGACGGCCAGAAGCGGCGGCAGGGCGACGAGCGTGGCCGCGATGCGGGGCAGGGCCAGGAAATGTTCCGGGGGCACGCCCAGGCGGGTGAGGGTCTCAAACTGGCCGGTCGCCTTCATAACCGCCAAGTCCCATATGGTGGAAACGCCGTAACCGAAAATTACGATGACAGAAACGAATACAGGCGCCAGGAGAAGGGAGTTGACCGTGATTAGGACCGAAGTGACCGTGTCGAGACCGCCGCCCAGATAGGCCAAAGGCCTCAGCCAGATGAAGGCCCAGGCCGCGCCCATTATGAAGCCCACCATCAGGGTGAGGGGCAGAGCCCCCCGGACCAGCTTGAAAACCTCCTCCAGGGCCATCCGGAGCAAAAGAACCTGGAAAGGCCGGCGGCTGAGGCTTAAAAGGCGCCCGGCAAAGCCGGCCTGCCCCGCCAGGCGGTGCAACCGGGCCAAGGCCCAGCGGCCCACGGCCCCGGCCATTTCCTCCGCCGCGGCCAGGGAGGCCAGTTTCAAGCAGCGCCCAGTTCTTCGGCTGACAGCACCTGGTCGATATTCAGAAGTATCTTGACCCCGCTGTCGGTCTTGGCCATGCCCAGGATATAGTTGATCTTGATGGTGGCGCCGAAAGCCGGGGCCGGTTCTATTTCCTCGGCCGTGATGTTTATGACCTCGGAAACAGTATCCACCACGATGCCGATGGGAATATTGTTGGCCATGCCCTTGACTTCCACCACTATGATGCTGGTGCGCTCGGTGTATTCCTCTTCCATCAGCCCGAATTTCAGCCTGAGATCCACCACCGGGATGACCTGGCCGCGCAGGTTTATGACGCCTTTGAGAAAGTGCGGAGTCTGGGGCACCGGGGTCACCGGCAGCATGCCTATGATCTCCCTGACTTTGAGGATCCCTATGCCGTAACCTTCCTCGGTCAGTTGGAAAGTCAGGTATTTGCCCTCATTTTCGCTCAAAAACTGGCCGGATATTTCGGCCGGCTTCATCGTTTCCATCGCGTCCATCCCAGCGGCGGTTTCTTCGCTCATGGTCGTCTTCCTCCAGGTGGTCGTCTGCCTTCCGGCCGGTCAGCGATCTGGTCGTAGGGCTTCCGGCGGTAAAAATACGAGTTATTATAATACGAAAAGCTCTTCAAGACAAGAGATGGTTTATCCGCCAAAGGCAAGGCCGCGGCCCGAGGGGAGCCGCGGCCTTCTTCAGGTCGTCGTAAGGAGCCGGGGTCAGTGGCCGTGGCCGCCGTGGCCGCCATGACCACCGCCCTTCCAGTGATCCTTGCCCCCGGTGCTGTAATGGGTATGCAGGAGGTGATGGGATTTTTCGCCCAAAGGCTTCTCCAGGAATTTTTCGTAGAGGGCCTTGACCTCCGGGTTTTCATGGGACTTGCGCATGGGCAAGAGCCGGTCGGCCTCGTAGAGACCGTCCATGCGCTGGAGCTTGATGCCGCTGTTGCAGTAGGGCTGACCGCCGCCGCCCACGCAGCCGCCGGGGCAGCACATGATCTCAATGAAAGTGGCGTCGCATTTGCCCTCGCGGATGGAATCCATTACCGTGCGGGCATTGGCCAGGCCGTTGGCGACCAGGACCTTGACCTTGGTGCCGCTTAGATCCACCTCGGCATGCTTGATGCCCTGGTGGCCGCGGACCACTTCAAAATCGACCGACTCGAGGGTCTTTTCAGTGACCACTTCATAGACGGTGCGGAGGGCCGCCTCCATAACTCCGCCGGAAGTGCCGAAAATGACCGCCGCGCCCGTGGAATCGCCCATGAGGCTGTCAAACTTGCTCTCGGGCAGGGCCTCAAAGTCGATGCCGGCCGTCCTGATCATCCGGGCCAGTTCCCGGGTGGTCAGCACCACGTCCACGTCCCGGAAACCGCTGTCGGACATTTCCGGCCGCTGGGATTCGAATTTCTTGGCCGTGCAGGGCATTATGGAGACCGAAAACACCTTGCCCGCCTCGACCCCCGCAACCTGGGGGTAATAGGTCTTGGCCAGGGCCCCGAACATCTGCTGGGGGCTCTTGCAGGTGGACAGATGACCCACCAGGTCCGGATAGAAGACTTCGCAGAAGTTTATCCAGCCCGGGGAGCAACTGGTGACCATGGGGAGCTTGCTGTCCTTGCCGCGCTTTAAGCGGTCCAGAAGCTCGTGCCCCTCTTCCAGGATGGTCAGGTCAGCCGTGAAGTCGGTGTCGAAGACCTTGTCAAAGCCCAGACGCTTCAAAGCCGTGACCATCTTGCCCGTGGTGATGGACCCCTTGGGCAGGCCGAATTCGTCGCCCAGGGCCACGCGCACGGCCGGGGCGGTCTGCACCACCACGTGCCGTTCGGGGCTGTCCAGGGCCGCCCAGACCTCTTCGGTCTGGTCGTTTTCATAAATGGCCCCGACCGGGCAGACCGCCGCGCACTGGCCGCAATAGACGCAGGGGCCGTCAATGAGGGCCTGATCATAGGGCGTGGTGATCTCGTAATGGAGACTGCGATAGGCGGTGTTGATGGCCCGGACGGACTGGACCTCCTGGCAGACATCCACGCAACGGCCGCACTTGACGCACTTGCTCATGTCCCGGGTGATGGTGTTGGTGTCCACTTCCACCGGGGCGGTCTTGGGTTCCAGGGGGAAGGACACCTTCTTGATGCCGAACTGAAGGGCCAGGGCCTGCAGTTCGCACTTCTGGTTGCGGATGCAGGTAAAGCATTCCTGGGGATGCTCGGCCAGGATCATTTCCACGATCATTTTGCGGATGTTCCTGATACGGGCGTTATTGGTGACAACCTTGACGCCTTCCCAGACGTAGTTGGCGCAGGCGGCGCTCAATTTGCTGGCGCCGTCGCACTCCACCACGCACAGGCGGCAGACGGCCCGCCAGGCCAGGTCGGGATGGTCGCAGAGGGTGGGGATATGGATGCCCGCCTGCCGGGCCGCTTCCAGAATGGTGGTGCCCTTGGGCACGGTGACCGGCCGTCCGTCGATGGTCAGGTTGACGCTAACATTGGGATCGGGCTTTTGATGGCTCATGATTCGGTCACCTCACATCAGGCCGCCCGGGCGGCGCTGGGTTTGACATTGGCTTCGAATTCCGCCTTGAAATGTTTCCAGGCGGTGTTCAGGGCCACGGCGGCGCTCTGGCCGAGGCCGCAGAAGGAGGCGTCGGTCATGGTGCGGATAAGGCGGCGCAGGGTGGCCAGGTCATCGGCGTCGGCTCCGCCCGGCGG
>Ga0082212_10011726_pt1 | contig 11091 bp, 10 predicted proteins | sample TergutNt197P3_FD_71548 | JGI IMG/M metagenome (GOLD analysis project Ga0082212, IMG submission 71548) | Neocapritermes taracua P3 segment gut microbial communities from Petit-Saut dam, French Guiana - Nt197 P3 | ecosystem: Host-associated > Arthropoda: Insects > Digestive system > Gut ... | reverse complement strand
AGCGTACAGGCAGCCCCGAGTGCGGAGGGGGTTGGAGCCGGAGTCTTGTTGATTGGACTTATGACAAAAATTTTGCGTACTGGCGGGATGGTTCGTCCAACCAACTTTGCATCGCTGAAAAGCACGTTCCGAGTTGGGCTTTATCGGATGAAACAGAAAACGGGGCTTATTGGCACGGCAGTTATCTCTACGCTGCCCGCGAGAACTTCGCACATAATGGCGGCAGAATTGTTTCACAGCACGCGGACCTGATCGCCCGGTCAACTACAGAAACGAGCACGAATAATCCGAACCAATCTCCGCACGGAGATTCATGGCAACTCGAGGGACGATTCACCCTTGGCAGTTCGCATGCGGGAGTGCTCAATGCGTTAGTCGGCGATGGTGCCATACGGAGTGTTTCAAAAATGACCGATCCCACGATCATGTGGCGGTTGACGAACGTCAGTGACGGCGTGGCGGTGTCGCTTCCGTAATTTTTCCCCGTGTGTACATCGGCATCGCCTGTTCGGCGATTGCCGATGTAAAAGCCGGCGAAACAATGTCCCCTCTCCCATTGGGAAAAGGTTTATCGCTCTGACTGGGCGGGTCTCACTTACAAATTTAACACATTCGGGATATAGATTTCCCCTAACCCTTGATACGACTATGATACGATTTCGCAGTTTTGGTTTCCTCGTTCTTTCGGCATTGTTTGTCGCCGGTTGCGGCAATAGCAACGTTGGGCTCAAAGGCACGGTGACGTTTTCTGATGATGGAAGTCCGGTCACACTGGGTACTATCGGTTTTCGGAAAGACGGTATGGTTGCCCGAGGCGACATTAAGGAGGACGGTACGTTTGTTGTCGGCTTCGAAAAAGAGGCGAACGGTCTGCCGCCGGGAGTATATGACGTATTTCTCACCGGTACGGAAAAAGCAATCGTGACAGAAATCGGTACGAGGGAATCAATGGGTGTGGAACAAAAAGTGCATGACATTAAATATGAGCCGCAAATCGCTGCGAAGTACATGAGCGCCGACACATCAGGACTTTCTATTGAAGTTACCAAAGCAACAAAAACGTATGACATCAAAGTGGATCGGTACAAGAAGTGACCGAGCCGTTGCCTTTTCACGGTCACTTCTTCCGTCGTGACCGTTTTCAAGACAAGACCCGCAATTTCAATTTCCGCTGGGTAGTCTAACACGGTGAACGTCAGGAAGCGTCAGATGTTTTGCTGACGCTTGTTGATTCCGCCGCCCCGGCTGGAAATTGCAGAAAACATGAGGTATAATCCCTGTTACACAGTGGAAAAAAAGTGAAAACTATGAATCATTCTAACGAAATCAACATCGGAACAAATCGTCCTCCGGGAACTTGTGTTTCCTGGGAGGAAGCAAAAAAGCGTTACGGCGAAATACAGGGTAACGAAGAACAGATCGAACGTATTTGGCGTGAAAACGATGCCGAAGCCTACGATTACCTCTGGCAGTCCCTCCTGTCCTTTTGACGAAGGTGTACGGTCAAATTCAAATGAATAGACATCCTTCGTATTTTTGCGGTTATGATAAATTCTACCGCAAAGACACAAAGGGCACGGAGAATTTATAAAAGAGTCACTCTTATCCTTTCGGAGAACAGCATGAACGTACCAGACAAAGAAACCTTAAAAGAATCACTTGCCGCCGGCGATGAGTCGGCAACCATGTCTGCCATTGACCGATTGAACGGCGAGGGGGTGCCCGCCGACGAGATCGTGGCAATTTGTAACGAAGGAATGGGACTGCTCGGCGAGCGGTTCGATCAAGGGGAAGCCTTCATTCCTGACCTGATGTTTGCCGGTATGATCATGAAAAAAATCATGACAAAACTCGCCCCGGAACTTTCGTCCAAGCAGTCCGAAAAGCGGGGAAAAACGTTCGTCATCGGTACGGTCAGACACGATGTCCATGACATCGGCAAAGACATTGCAGCAATGGTGTTGCGCGGGAACGGCTTCAACGTGATTGATTTGGGCGTTGATGTTTCGCCGGAAAAATTTGTGGAAGCGATTCGGGAACACAAGCCCGAATTCGTCGGAATGAGTCTTTTGTTGACGACATGCTATCGTTCGATCACGGAGACGATGCAAGCGATCAATGATGCCGGCTTGCGAAGCAATGTAAAAATTTGCGTCGGCGGAGCGGCAGCAAGTGAATTGGTTGCCGAACGTTGCGGATTGGATTATTATGCAACCACCGCCGTCGATGGGGTGAATTGGGCAAAAAGTTTTTGACCTAAAAGTTGCGGCTGGTCTTTGTGCCTCCGCGCGGGGTGCTGGGGATATGCTCCGCCGTTTCCGTTTTATGATACAATGGCAGAGGGATATGAGGAAACAAATAATTCCAGACGACCTGCGCCTTTGCGGCAAACAGTTCCCGATTCACTTTGACGTTTTAACGCTGTTCCCCGGTATTTTTGACGGGTTCCTTTCGGAAAGCGTTTTGAAAAATGCTCTCGATGCGGAAAAAATCCGAATCCGTCTTCACAATATGCGGGACTGGGCAGACGACAAGCATTCGACGATGGATGATCGTCCCTTCGGCGGCGGTCCCGGGATGGTTCTCAAAGTGGACCGTGTCGTTCCTTGTGTCGAAGATGTGCAACGGCAACAACCGGAGCCGGGTCGGCTTCTCATGCTGACCCCGCAAGGAAAAACATTTAATCAACGGTTAGCAGAGTCGCTTGCCGAAGAAAAACGGATCATCCTGCTCTGCGGACGGTACGAAGGATTCGACGAACGTATCACGGAATTATTAAAACCGGAGGACATTTCTATCGGCGATTACATTTTGAACGGCGGTGAAGCCGCTGCAATGGTGATTATCGAAACGGTGATGCGGCTGCAACCGGGTGTGTTGGGAGACGAGAATTCCAACCGGTACGATTCCTTTTCCAGCGGCAATCGTCTTTTGGATTGTGCACAGTACACCCGACCGAGAGAGTACCGCGGTCTTGCTGTTCCCGAAGTGTTGCTGAATGGTCATCATGGCGAAATCAACCGCTGGCGTGAAGAAAACATTCAACATCGGACAACGGAAAAGCGGCCCGACTTGTTGGAAACGACAGACGAAAACTAACTCGGAGCGTCGGCTCTCTCTGTCATACGCCTCTATCGAAAGCGAACGCAATGCCCTCTTTCGCAAATTTCTTTTGCACACTTACGCATTTGCCTCTGCGCGCCTCTGGTAATAATGCCGTCATTAACATACAATGAACCGATGCGGATTTTACTGACAAATGATGACGGTGTTTACGCCCCCGGTATCGCGGCAATGGAGCGGGCATTGCGGCGGCTGGGAGATGTTTTTGTCGTCGCTCCCCTTCGAGAGCAAAGCGGTGTTGCCCACTCCATTACTTTTCTGACCCCTTTGCAAGCACGAAAAGTTTATGTCAACGATAAACACTGGGCTTGGACAGTCGATGGCAGTCCCGCCGACTGCGTGAAATTGGCAGTTTCGACAATTCTGCCCGAACGTCCCGACTTGGTCGTCAGTGGAATCAACGGCGGACTTAACGCAGGCATCAACGTTCTCTATTCCGGCACCGTCGCTGCCGCCGTTGAAGGCGCATTTTACGGAATCACCAGCATTGCTGTCTCGCTGCAATATGTCGAGAACGAACCTTTCAAACAGGCTGCCGACTTGGCGGTGGGAGTCATCGGCAACATTTTGAAACACAATAACGTATCCGGTCGGCTCTATAACATGAACATCCCGCTCCAAGCATTGCGAAACGACGCACCGGAAGTGCGGGTCGTGCCAATGGATGCAGCGCAGTATTGGGAAACGTTTGAACGCCGAACCGACCCGATGGGACGAACCTATTATTGGCTTGCGGGAAGCCCCGATCCGCGGCAGCCCAAGAACAAGCAACCGGAGAAAATGACCGATTTGTCGGCTCTCTCACAGGGACACATTACGCTCACGCCGCTGAATTTCGATGTGACGGATAAACATGGCTTGAAAGAAATGGCGAATTGGAACTTGAATCCGCAGGATGCCGGTGCCTCTCACGATGGCGAGCATACCGGACCGCAAGTCCGTGTCAGTCGGGGGTAAAGCCCATGAAGAGCCGGGGACGCGACTCGTAAAAAACACGGCCATTGTATGTCCTGCTCTACCGAAATAAATTCTGCTCCGTTGTGGTCATCTGCATTGTTCCGTTAGGCATCAGTAACAAGGCTTTGCCGGGGATAAGAAGTTCCGGCGAGGTTTGTGCCTCCCGGGAGGGTTTTTTCTGCAATTTTCTGCCGCCGCTCAAATCCATCACGCAAACGCCGGAACGCAAACCGGCATCGGGATAATGGACATCGACCACTTCATCGGGAGTTTTGCCGATGTTGTATAATCTGTTCGCTTCATCTTTCGACAGATTGCATAACATTCCTCGCCGAATGTCCCTTCTCTCAACCAACGGCAACGATTGTCCGAGTTCAATGTCGAAATAATCCAGCAAGAAAGTTCCGCTCATCGGTCTCAACGGTGCCGCCTGCCGCGGAAATTCCGCGTAATCGGTCGGCGTTACGGACTGTATCTGTACCAACGTCCGATCCGGTACGTACACTTTTGCAAAGGAACTCCAACCTGACCGGACCAATTCGTTTTTCGTATCCACTCCCGCTTCGACAGAAATTTCTTGCTGATTGTAATTGGGATTGACCAAATAAAGCCGAATACGGTAGGCGTATGTTTTAGCAGGTTCAATATCGAAGTCGGAAAACAGAAGTGAATGACTAGCGTACTGTTCTTGTGCGGTTCCCGGTGGTCCAAAAGGAATCAACCGGTCCGGTAAAAAATCGGAATAGGTGTCCATTTCCCGGTTTTTTTGCCATTCGCCATTAGGATAAACGATGACCGGCTGCCAAACGAGTTCTTCTTTCGGTTTGATTTCGGCTTTTTGCAATTCGTAATAAATGTACTTGGGCCGGTTCATCTCCGCCTGGACATGATCGAAAACCTGATTATAAATATCCCACTGTTGCCAGAGGGGAATCGTCCCATAAAGATTAACCCAAATGACTGCATCTTTTATCGCAGGTTGTGTTTCCGGTTGCCACTGATTCGCCGGTTTTTCCGGTGCCGACAGGACTGTACGGCGGACTGCTTCGCCTCTTAAAGATTCGGCGGCGAGCACTTCAAAACCGCCCCGAGGCTGCGGAGCAGGATGGATTGCCGGATGCCACACCGCATCACTCTGGTAGGGTTCAAAAGGAATGCGTTCCCTGATTTGTTCAGCATGTACCGCATAATCGAAGGGCATGACGTTTTCGTCGGCAATCGTATAATCATTATTGTTGATAGTCTCTTCCGCATCCTTTGACAACGCTGTCAGATCACCCGGTTGCCAAGTCAGCGGTTGATAGTTCAGTGCTTGCAAGGCAAACCACACTGCTGCAACGATCAAAATTCCTGCGGCGCATTTCTCACCGTGCCGGAAAAGGAACTGCAACAGCGCAACAATACGTTTGTCTCGTTTCCGATTGATATTCTTCGGCGATTTCATATTTCTCCTACAGCGACGACCCCGATCCCGAAGACCGTTGACTACCGGGACTCCCGACCGGATGATTCCACACAGACCGGGCGCGGTAAGGCTCGGCAGAAATCGACTGCTTGATTTGTTCCGCATACGCGGCGTAATCAAAGAGAGTTATTTCTTCGTCTTCCGCCGTGCGTGTGTTTGTCTTGATGGCTTGTTCTGCCTCACCGGCACTTGTTTCGAGTTCGCCGGGTTGCCAGGAGATCGTCTGACCGAGATTCCCCAGTCCCTGTATGGAAAACCACAATGCGACAATGACCACGGCAGCAACCGCAAATTTTTCGCCATGCCAGACGAGAAATTGTTGTGTTCCTCCGCCGTTTCCCTGAATCTTTTTCTTTTTGGTACTTTTTGATGTTGCCATAATAATTTACCTTTGCGAAGTTGTTGTGCCCGGCGATGTTGTCGTTGTCGAACCTTTACCGCTGTTGCCTGAATCCGTTAGTTCACCAGAAATTTTTGTTTTATCCGGCGGAACAAAAATGTTAATACAACCGTATATTTCGATTTCCACTGCATTAGGACCGAAATCGACGTTACCACCAGTTGCTCCGAGACTTCCGCCTCGGGTTATCCCCATTCCTCCCGATGAAGACCTGCTACTACGGGTACGGCTTGTACTGCTTCCCGACATACTACTGCTACTCATCATACTGCTGCTGCTGCTCATCATACTGCTGCCGCTCATTCCTGTGCCGCTGCCGGTTCCGCCGGTGCTGGAAACATACGCAAAAGACTGCGCGGCATCTGGATTGATTGTGACCCACAAAACGTCGATGGGCATCGGACAATTTGCACAATTAACGAGGACATCGGAAATGTAACGTTGATCGACTCTGAAATTGAGGTACACCGGCATTCTCCGGTACTGTCCGGTCATGTCGATATCCATCAGAGGCTGTCCTTCGGCATCGACATACCGATATGCCATCGCTCTTTTTTGCAATTCTTCAGCAGAGACCGCCCCGCTCATCATGCTGCTGCTGCCGCCCATCATGCTGCTGCCGCCCATCATGCTGCTGCCGCCCATCATACTGCTGCCGCCCATCATACTGCTGCCGCCCATCATGCTGCTGCCGCCCATCATGCTGCCTCCGCCCATCATGCTGCCTCCGCTCCCCATGATACTCCGGCTTGATTGTTGGACGAGTTGCATTGCCGCCTGCATTCCGATAGAGAGATCAATAATTTCCTTGACCACGGATTCTCCAAGGTTGAGCGAGGCTCCGCTTGTTCCCGCTCCTCCCATTCCCCCGCCTGTCCCTGCGCCGCCGGACATTGCACGTATCGCCTGTTCCCGGACATTCTTGTTCGATTCGGCAACGACCCAAAGCAATGCTTTATAGACCCACAGGTCTTCCTGCGTCAACCACACTTCGTAGGATTGCGGCCGCTGACTCCAATCCGTCATGGTAATGTCCAATGCCGGATTGCTCCAAACGACCTTTCCGCGCAGGAATGCAACACCAGCGAACGGTTGCATTTGTGTCCGAGGCATGCCTGGTGATCCTCCTCCGCCTCCTGGTCCGGTACGTGGTTGCCTGCCCGTACCCGTACCAAGACCGCCTGTACCGCCGCCTCTGCTTTCGGCGAGGTTAATCGGTTCGAGAGAATTACCGGCTTGGTCCCGGAGTTCAACGCGCCTGATGTTGGTTTTTTCCAACAATTTGTTGATTTCTTCCTGAGCGAAGTTTTGGTAACTTGCCAACGTGGCATTTTCTAACGTGTCCAAAAAATTCTTGCTTTCAATATCCCGTATGGCTACGTCCGCAAGTCCTTCCCAGATGTTTTGTTTTCTTTGTTCTTTCTCCAGGGTTTCCCAGGCGGTGAGAACGTTTGTTTCCAGTTTCTCCCGTTCGTTATCGATATCATCAATCGTTCCCTGATTTGGATGGTTCTTCGCTTCGGAAAGGAGACTTGCCACGGCAGTCTTTTGACTTTCCAATTGTTTTTTCTGTGCGTCCAAGTCATTCGCAACAGAATTGACCGCCATCCAACCGGTAACCACTCCGGCTGTGAGACCGATGGGTGTGAAAATCCAGAAGAGGTACTTCTTGACAACGCCCATATTGAATCCAGTTTTCTTTGCCATGGCTGTTTCGCGGGTTAAAGTGTTAAACTACGCCGGAAGACCGGCTCAATTGCAACCGTCCGGCGGTCAGTTGCCTGCCTTTATTTTCACAATTTCGCTTACCGGGTATTTCCTGCCGTACCTGTTCCGGTACCTGCACCTGTACCCGTTGTGTTCGTACCAGTATCGGCACTAGCACTTTCTTCTTTCAATTTCCGCTGACTCGGCGGTGTTTCCTCCCAGGCGAATTGGATGACAAAATCGAACCGCCGCACCGTGATGACGGGTTCTCTTTCTCCTCTGCTCCTTGCGTACGCACTCAACGGTGTGGTTCCCATTGTTCCTCCTCCCGACGGCGAACCCATCGTAGTCGGTCTGCTGGTCGTGCCGCGTCCTCCCGGCATCCCGCCTGTTCCGCCTGTACTGGCAGGCGGTCCTAAGTCCATTGCCAACATGGGGTCAACGAAGATGCCGGCAGGCAACTCTCCCGTCCGCGGATCAAGCAAATTGGGATTGACGATTTTATATTCAATCACGCTGGGAACATACAACAGCACCGGAAACGAGATTCCAAGGTCTTTCATGCTGACCTTCTTGCTTGGTATCCCCGCCAGTTGCTCTTCGATGGTGGGAGGTAACTCGACTTCACCGAATTTCAGGTTATACAGCAACGTTTTTTGGAGATAGGCTTCACCGCCGTCCTCTGCAAATTCGTTTCGGTCTCTTGAATTGTGGTAATGGTGTCCGACAAGTTGCACAACCTTTGCAGATGCCGTACCGGCGGATCCTCCTGTCGTTCCCCCCGTTGATCCTCCACTTGATCCTCCTGAAGGTCCTGTTACCAGAGCATACCGCTCCTCTCCGGTCATTCGTGCCGGAGTTTTTTCCGTCTCCTCTCCTTCCTCACCGTTTTCAGCATTTTCATTGGCTGTCGCTGTCGATGCCGTTGCGGAAGCGGCGGATGTGGTAGAAGCGGAAGCAGGGGACATGCTTGTGGAGGAAGTCGTGGATGTCGTCATTCCACTGCTGGAAGTAGAGGTATTGTTTTGCAATTCCTCGAGTTCTCTGTCATCAGGATAGTAGCGTTGATCTGCCTTAAACGGTTCAAACCATGTCGAAAGACTATCCACCGCAATGGCTTCAATACTCTCGATATAAACCCTGTCCAGTTTCGCAAAACTGTCGGTCGTCATCGGTTGCCGGGGACCTGGTCGGGGCGGAGCGGTGACAGGAGCAACATTGGGAGCCGGTTGTGTGCCATCGGTTGAGCCGGCGGCATCGGGGTCCGGTTGGGATTCACCCTCCCCATCTGCGGTATTGGACTCCGCCGGTGGTGCCGGCTGTGCTTGGGGCGGAACAATCTGTTCCGCATCCGGTACATTGGCTCCTGGTTGTGACTGGGGCAAGGCGGCGTTGACCGCACGGAGCAATTCCAGCCACGTGATTCGTCCCTCGACATTGCTCGTCAAGTTTTTGCCGATACTGTCCACGTTGTTAAAAGCATCAAGTGCCTTGGTTCTCTGCGATTTCAAATTTGAGGAGAAGGTCTGGGCACTTTTGGCTCTTTCACCGGCTTTCTTGTAGGCATCGTTCACCACGGTGTTGTATGCGCTGGACACACCGGCAAATTGGACAGTAATTCCCAGTAAAAGTGCGGCAGCAGCCGCCAACATCCAAGGTTTCTTTTCACGGATGATCCGATCAAAGAGCACCTCACGCGGAATCAGGTTCGTTTTCAAGGACGAAATGCCGAGTTGCTGTACCGCAAGTCCATAAGCAACGGCAAATGAGTGCATGTTGTCCTTGAAAAGTTGTGTTTCTATAACTTCCGTACCGGTCAGGTTGTTGAACTGGTTCAACCGGACCACTTCGTATCCGAGGTTTTGCGCAATGAATTGCCGGAGACCGGGAAGTTTCGCCGCATTGCCCAAAGCAATAATTTTTTGAAATTTCGCCTTCCGGTTGAGCGTTTGGTAGTATTCCAACGAGCGGTTCACTTCGTTGACCATATCGTTGAACACGGGACGCATTGCCGTAATGACACGTTTCTGCTCGTCAACATCTTTGGAAACGGTAATGTTCCGTTTGAGATATTCCGCTTTGGAAAAGGTGAGTTGTAATTCCCTGGTGAGTGCTTTCGTAAAGGAATTACCGCCGAGCGGGATGTTCCGAATCCATATCGTCTCGCCGTTTGTGATGACCACGTCGGTTGCGTCCGTTCCAATGCACAGGGTAATCAGGGACTCTTGCGGAGCATCATCGACCGGCTCGGCAGGAGGCGGAGGCAATTGGTCGAACGCCGCGAAATTGTACAGCGCAATCGGCGAACTCTGGATACTGTCAATATCGACAGATTGATCGAAATAGGGGGCAAGGGCTTTTGAAGCCACGTCCCGCTTGATCGCAAACATACCGACCGTTGCATCGACGAGGGCCGTGTTGTCGGCATCCTGATGCGGTTTGCCGAGCGGCTGAAAATCAAAAACGACATCGTTGATATCGAACGGCAACCACTGTTTTGCCTCGTACCGGATGACATCGGGAATCTTTTTGGGGTCCACCGGCGGCAACGGAAGAAACCGGGAAATGGTATTCTGCCCAGACACGGAGATGGCGATCCGGTCTCCCCTGACAGCATTCCGGCTGAAAAAAGTCTGAAGTGTTTCTGCAAGCACTTCCGCCGCATCTGTGCCGGGCAGGGAGAGCACTTTGGAGTGTTCGATGAAATCGCACGCCAGTGCTTCAATTTTGCCCGGCACTCCTGCCAAGGAACACCGCAATGCTTTGAGCGACGTGTTTCCTACATCGATTCCCCAGACGACTTGATTCTTTGCCATGACACGATTCCCGCCAGACACACACTCTTCTGTTGGACATTATACCTTATTTTTTGCAAAATGCAAGAAATGAAACTCCATCTTGCAAAAATATCAAATTGCGGTAAATTCAATCCGGTATGAGGCACGTAATTTCTGCTCTTGTTCAAAATGTACCGGGCGTGCTTTCCCACATATCGGGAATGCTTGCCTCGCGGGGCTACAACATCGACAGTTTGGCGGTAGGAGAAACCGAAAGTTCCAAACTGTCCCGGATGACGTTCGTCGTTGTCGGCGATGAAAAAGTGCAGGAACAGGTTCTCAAACAGTTGCAGAAAATTGTTACCGTTGTTGAAGCCGAAGACATCACCAGTCAGAAGTATGTCGAAAGGGATTTGATGCTCATGAAAGTCGAGGCTCTGCCCGGCGCACGGAGCAAAATTCTTGAAATGGTCAACATTTTTCGTGGAAAAGTCGTGGATGTCAGCGATACAACGATGATGATCGAGATTTCCGGTCAGGAGTCGAAACTCGAAGGTTTTGTCGATGCGATGCGTCCTTTCGGGATTATCGAACTTGTCCGTAGCGGCATCATTGCTCTGCCGAGAGGGTAAGGTTTTACACATGCGGCAAAAACTCAAATC
>Ga0082212_10011725_pt1 | contig 11092 bp, 7 predicted proteins | sample TergutNt197P3_FD_71548 | JGI IMG/M metagenome (GOLD analysis project Ga0082212, IMG submission 71548) | Neocapritermes taracua P3 segment gut microbial communities from Petit-Saut dam, French Guiana - Nt197 P3 | ecosystem: Host-associated > Arthropoda: Insects > Digestive system > Gut ... | reverse complement strand
GCCTTGGCGTAGCAGCGTTGATTTTAGGATTTATCCTCAAACGCGTTGATAAAAAACAAGGACTTGGCTTGGAATTGCCGAATATTAAAAAATAGTTACAAGTTACGAGTTACAAGTTACGAGTACTGAGTTACGAGACTGAAAAGTACGGAAAAGTCAAAATATTTTGACTTTTTCGTACTTTTTTGTATTTTTGCACCATTAATCAAAGTACAGATGTATAGGAGAAAAATGTTTTTTCTGATAACGTTTATGGCGTTTAGTGTTGCGTTGCAGGCGCAAGAGAGTGAGTTTTTTTCAAAATATCGGCATCTTCCGTCGCAGCAACTTTTGGATAGCGCCGATTACTATTTTTTGAACAATAGCAACGATACGGCGTTGATATATTATACGTTGTTTGTGAATACTGCGCCCGTGAAAAGTGTTGAACAGGAGAAAAAAATGGTTGAGGCGTTGAATAAAACGGCGGTCATCTATTATTATATGAGCGACTATCGCACTTCTTACGATTTTTTGATTAAAGCGTTATTTCTTTGTGAAAAAGCGGATCATATTTCGTATATGTCGAAAATTTACGCCAATTTCGGAAACATTTATTATCGTTTTCACAAGTTCGACATCGCGAAAGAGTACTATTCAAAGGCGTTGGATTTTCCGCAGGACACTACCGCGTTGGTGCTTTTGTTAAATAATCTGGGGGCGGTTGAGTTGGAGGTAAACAGCTACGATAGCGCGGCGTATTTTTTGTTTAAGGCGTTGAGTTTCAGCAAACGACATGATGATTTTCTTCTGTCGAGCGTTATCAATAATATGGCGTCTTTGTATCGCGGAAAGCAGGTGTATGACTCGGCGTTTTATTACTATCGTCTCTCGTTGAGCATGGCGCAAGATTATGATCAACTGGAAGAGAAGGTTGAAAATCTGTCGAACTTGGGCGAACTGTTTTTTGAAGTTAATGAACGGGATTCGGCGTTGTTTTACATTGAATTGTCGAATGTTTTGGCGCGAAAACATGGTTTTTTACGAGTTTTGGCGGAAAATTATCTGACGTTGTCGAAAATTGAGGAGGCGAAAGGAGACGCTACCGCCGCGTTTGAGTACTATAAAAAATACGCTACGTTGAGCGATTCGGTGTTTAACTCGGAAAAATTCGGCGATATTCATCAACTGCAACGGCTGTACGAAGTTTCAAAAACCAACCGACAAATAGAGCAACTCATTGTAGAACAACAGATTAAGGAACGTACCATTTACTATCAAAAAATTGCTCAATATGCAACTTTGAGCGCATTGCTGTTGGTGAGTGTGGTAACGTTGTTTATTTTTCTTCAAAAAAGAAAGTTAAATATCGCCTATAAAGCGTTGTTTGAGAAGAACATAAAGATTATTGACCTTCAAAAAAAATCGCCTGAGAAACAGCAGGAAAAGAAAATTATCCTTACCGATGACATGCAGGGCGGTTTGATGGATAAAATTTTAACAATTATGGAAGATACCCCTGTAATTTGCGATACTTCGTTCTCTATCAATAAATTAGCAACGATGGTGCAGTCTAATCACACTTACGTTTCGCAGGTTATTAATAATGTGTTAAAGAAAAATTTCCGTTCATTCTTAAACACTTACCGCATTGAAGAGGCGCAACGACTTTTTTCCGACCCCGACGCCGCAAAATACACCATTGAGGCGGTTGCTTTGCAGGTAGGATTCCGGTCGCGGAGTTCTTTTCGAGACGCTTTCAAAGAAATTACCGGAGTAAGCCCCCACTTCTACCTCAAAGAAGTGCGGAAACAGGGGTAATTTTGGTCGAATTAATCAAATCCGTCCAAACGTCGCCTTTCATTTTGCCCTTCGTATTTGGTTAAGATGTAGTTTTGCACCACATTTTTAACCAAAAATTTTTTTTATGATTAATTATTTTTTAACTTTTAGAATGAAACATCGGATTATGAGTGCGATGTTTTTTGGAATTATCTTATCATGTGTTCCGTTTGTCGCTTCGGCGCAATTTTCCGGCGGCAACGGCTCGCAAAACGACCCCTACATTATTACTACGCCCGCGCAAATGGAGGCGCTGGCAACGTATGTAAACGAAAACAATGCGGACTACAACGACAAGTATTATCAACTTGACGCCGATATTGATTTGTCTGATTATGGCGAAAATTTTAACGACGGCAAAGGCTGGATCCCCGCCGGACACAACTACGGCGCGGCTTTCAAAGGACATTTCGACGGCAACAACAAAACCGTTTCCAACCTTTACATCAACAATTCAACGCCCTACGACTACGGCTATACCGGACTTTTCGGTCTCATTGTCGGCGGTTCGGTGGAAAATTTGGAGTTGGCAGATGTGGCGATAACCGGCGCAAATTATGTCGGCAGCGTTGCAGGTTATATTTTTTCGGGCAACATGACTAATTGTCATTCGTCGGGCGTTATCACTGCAAACAATTTTGTAGGAGGCGTAGTAAGTTATGTAGATAACAGTACTGCAATGCACTGTTACTCAGAGTGTTCTATTACCGGCGTTTTTACTGTTGGCGGAGTAGCGGGTTATGTTGTCGGCACTATAACAGGCTGTCATTCAGCAGGAACAATCAACGGCGTCAATAATGTTGGCGGTGTGGCAGGACGTTGCGCAGGAATTATGACACGATGCTACTCAAAGGCTACAGTATTCTGTTCTGAAAATCGCACCGGTGGCGTGGTAGGCATTCTTGACGAAGAAAGTGAGATAGAAAAATGCTATTTCACCGGAAAAATCAACGGCTTAAATCACTTTGTAGGCGGTGTGGTTGGATATATCGACGGAGGCTGTCATGTAACCTGTTGTTATTCAACCGCTGCCGTTACCGGCACGGGAAATTATATTGGCGGCGTGGCAGGAAGCGGTATTGATTGCGTTGTAACAAGTTGTTATTCAACCGGCGCCATCGAAGGTACGGGCGTTTATACCGGCGGCGTGATGGGCGATTCTTTTAATTGTACGTTGCAAAATAGCGCAGCGTTAAATCCAAGCGTAAAAAGTCCGGGCATCAATATCGGACGTGTAACAGGGTTCAAATCTATCTATACCGAACTCTCGAACAACGTGGCGTGGGACGGAATATTAAACATCAACAATCTTCCGGAATGGAATAACATCGGCGCAGAATATATTGACGGAGAAGATGTTACCAAACTTTTTATCAACTCCGACGGCACCATCGGAGGACGTTTTCCAACAACAGACGGCTGGACCATCGAAAACGGAAAACTGCCCGGCTTTGGCGAAGCGGAAGAGATGCCCGAACATCTGCGCATAGAGGGTCCTCCGGTTATTACAACCAACACCTTACCAAACGGAAAAACAGAAACCACCTACAACCAACCTTTGACCGCCGTAGGCGATGCACCATTAACATGGACGGTTGTACAGACGCAAGGCATTGCGTCTCTACCGGACGGATTAAATCTCTCCACCGGCGGCATTATTTCCGGCACACCCACAACGGTAGGAACATTTGATTTTACCGTAAAAGTAACCAACAACGCAGGAGAAGATAAAAAAGAATTATCCATCACCATCGAAGAAAAAGAAGAACCGGCAGAGCCGCCAATCATCACCACCGAAAGTCTGCCCGACGGAACCGTCGAAATAGCGTATCACGCCACCCTCGCCGCCACCGGCGACACGCCATTGACATGGTCGTTGGAAAACGGCAATTTGCCAACCGGATTAAATTTTTCATCAAACGGCGTTATTTCCGGCACACCGACAACGGCAGGGACATTTAATTTCACCGTAAAAGTTACCAACGCCGCAGGCAGCGACAGTAAAGCGTTCTCTATCACCATCAAAGAGGGAGAAAATCCGGCAGAGCCGCCAATCATCACCACCGAAAGTCTGCCCGATGGTAAAACCCAAACAGCCTACCACCAACCTTTGACCGCCACCGGCGACACGCCATTAACATGGTCATTGGAAAACGGCAATTTGCCAACCGGACTAAATTTTTCGTCAAACGGCATCATTTCCGGAATGCCGGTAACGGCAGGAACATTCAATTTCACCATAAGAGTTACCAACGCCGCAGGCAGCGATGCCAAAGCGTTCTCGATAACAATTGACCAAACAACATCCATTTCCGACCATTCACAGTCGCAGGTAAAAATCTATCCGAACCCTGTTAGTTACGAGTTACAAGTTACGAGTTACGAGAGTGGGGATGGCAACAAGGGGGCATGCCCCTTTGTCGAAATTTACGACGTGATGGGGCGGCGGGTAGGGGCGCACTTTTACGGTCGCCCCGTAGAGACGTTGCGCGCAACGTCTCTACACACCCCGTCCGCCATCACCATCAACGTGGAATTTTTACCTTCCGGCGTTTATTTCCTCCGTATCGGCGACAACGTTCAAACCACGTTGCGTTTTGTAAAAAAATGAGTTTATTTTTGTAATAAATATGTTTTGTTAATTAGGAAAGGCTGCCAAACGGCAGCCTTTTTTTTGTAGAGACGCAATGCATTGCGTCTTGAAAATCATCTTGAAAATCATAGTTCAGACAATCTATAAACTGTTTCCGAATAATCTTCTGCGCTGTTGTGAGCCGGAAGAATAATTTGTTTGTTTTCGCGGTCGATGGTTGAAAAATCATCTAATCGATCAAAAGGCGCTTCGGTCATTAGTTGGAAACTTCCGTCGGGCGCAATCGAAAAGACGGTATAGGAACTGCAACCGCGCTGTCCTTGTCCGAAATTGGTCAGCAGCAGTTCATCTTTTCCGTCAAAATTTACATCGGCGAAAAAGAACGGATATTCTCCGTAAAAAAACGGATGCGAGAGAATAAACTCTTTGTCGGTCATTCCCGGATTTTCAAAGAATTTATAATCAAGGTTATACGTTTGTCCTTTGGCGATTAATCCTAACTCTTCATTTTCAGCCATCGATAGAAGTTGATCCTGATTTTTAAAAATATCGGGGAAATTTCTCCAAGAAACCGCAAAATAAGAGGTTCCTATTCGGCGTTCTTCGCCGGTTGTTTGGTTTTTGAACCTCAACGTAGCCCAACCGGAGATTTTATCATATATCGCCTCCTGCGGCAAAAAAGCCACCTCTACTTTATATCCGTTTACCGGTTGTTTATATTTAAGATGAATATGGTCTTCATAACTATATTGCCCCATCGACAACTCCGCTTTGAATGTGGCGTCGATCGCTGCTTCGAGCAAAGGGTCGGTATGCGGTTTGATGTTGCTGATGGCGATAATTTCTCCTTGTTGGTTGGTTTTTACGGCGTAAAGTCCGCTGGGAATCAGCCCTTTGTTGTTGGCGATGTCCCACGTTGCAACCGACGAGATAGGGTAGAGGACGCTCTGTCTCAGGTCGTTTTTGTAACACGCCATAGTAGCGGGGTAAAAGATGGCGACGGCGGCGGTAGCGGCGTTGGGGATAACGTCGTCTAACCAGATAGCGTCGTGGTTGCCGCCCCAGTACACGGCGTAAAATTCGCTGTTTTTGTGCAGTTCGGAGTATGGTTGTTCGTCGATTTCTTTTTCAAAGAGGAAGACACGGTCGCCGTTCATCTCCATGTTATGGAAAATGGCTTCTCCGTTGCCGGCAAAGCAAAGCGACAACACCTGTTTCCCATCGTAAACGGTCTCGTGCCGAAAGAAAAAATCGCTTTTACCCCCTTCTAAATCAATACAAAGCACATCGGGACTTTCTTCGCCGTCGGCAAAGATTTTGTCGAATGTAATGCGCCCTTTATATCTCCCTTTGTCTTTTTTGGGGTTGTTTTGATAAAACGACAACGTAACGTTCAAGTCGGCGGCGATGGTCATCGTACAGCCGGTAAAGTTGTTGTCTTGCTGAATGTTCATAAATGTCCATGTGCCTGCAAGGTACTCTGCGATGCCTTTTTCTGTGCTGAAATCGGGTTGCGCCGCAGTGGAGACGCCGGCGTTTGATGGTGGTTTCGGTGCGGTGTCTCCGCACGATGTTGCTAAAATCATCATGGCAACGGTTACTGTTAAAATTAACTTTTTCATTTTAGTCGCCTCCATCTGTCCATTGTTTGTTAAGATATTCCATTTTGCCTCCGTTCAACGGTACTTTGTATAATTTTGACGTGAGAAATATATCGTCGTAGCCATCTTCGTAGAGAGCGTCGAAATAGAGATAGTCGCCGTAGATATAGCCTACCGAAAATCCGGCGCCGGATAGTGTTCCGGACAAAGCGGGGTCAATATCAGACAGCCGGAGCGTTTGATCGGTGAAGAGGTTTAGTTTGTAAATGCCCGTTTTATTTCCATAATAGGCATAGCCTTCTTTTATGGTTATAAGTTGCCGTGCGTCTAAGGTAAAATTGCCTTTCCGTTGGTTGCTCTCTATGGAATAAACGCTGACGTTGGTTGTGCCGGAATCGGTTTCCCAGTTGTAGTCGGTAGTAACGCAATAGTACTGTTCATCTTCCACTTTATACACATCTTCGGGGAATGTAATGCCTTCCAAATGCTCCTCGTCGGTTCCATTCCAGCGGATACGTCCGACAACGCCGGGGGCGTTGGTTATGTAGTAAACATAATCGTTGTCGCAAGATACAACGCGGGATGTCCATGTTTGACACAGAAATGTGGATTTAGATGTTTTCACATCATAGCAAAATAATCTGTTCCATTCATCTGTTTGTTGGTCTTTGCCTGCGTAAACAATTTTGTCTCCACATATCCATACGGGGAAACTAATGTCGGCGTGTATGACCTTTACGTTTTTGCCTTTCAAATCCGAACAGTGTAACTCGGTTGGATATTCAAACCCATCGCTGGAAGTGTATATCACCGTGTTTTCAGCAATGGCAAACTTATATTGCTCAACGCTAATCCATTCGGAAGGTACTTTTCCTGTAAAATAGTCCCAGTTGTAAACTTTTCCGCCGTATTCTACAATATTGCTCAACGACGTCATTTTGACTCTGTTGCGCAGCAAAGTTGGAAGGATGTTGTTTGCCGGCGTTTCGGTTACTGTTGCCGGTTCCGATTCGGGCAATGCAGATTGTTCTGCTGTTGTTGGTTTCGGTGCGGTGTCTCCGCACGATGCCGCGAAAATCATGATGGCGGCGGCTGCGATAATTGACAATTGACAATTGAAAATTGACAATGTTTTTCTTTTTTTAATTTTACTCATGGTTTTTAAATTTTTATTGTTTGTTGTTTGTGTATTGTGTATTGTGTATTGTAGAGACGGGGCGCGCCCCGTCTCTACGGGTTCGCAATGGGCATTTTTTATCATGTTCATCACATAAATCATATTAAAATCATAGTTCAGACAAAATAATCATCTATGCAAGAACATCCGGTATAGCATCGTTGCATCTGCGGAAGGTGGCTTTTCTTCCCTCTGCTATCTCTACAGTAAGAATATCTCCTTCCAATGTAAACGGAATGTCGCCACCGGAAAAAACCATATCAGGGTTATATCCCAGCATCTTTTCCTTGTATGCTAAATGTCCTTCACTAAATCCTTCGGTGAAGGTCATTACACCCTCTTTCCATGTTCCTGCTACGAGGTCTTCGATTTCCCAATTGGGGATGAAAGCAGAGAATGTCAGGTTGGCGCGTACTGTACCGTCTTTGCGGAAGAGGATACAACTATCAGCGTCCGTCATCTGTGTTAAATTTAACATATAGTCGGGGGCTATTATCGAGCGTATTTTGAAAAGATTTTCATCTTTTCCTTCGCAAATAGCGAGGGTACTTTGTTCTGTATCCCATGTAAATTGTACGGTAGCCATCACTTGTTCTAACACTGCTTTATCGGCTTTGCCTCTCACTTTAACGAGAATATCGTCAAAATATTTCATCTGCGTATCTGCGGTATCGTTTTCGTCCTCAGCATGTGCCATTTCCCGTAGGCAACAGACAACTTCGATTGCTGCTGCATCAAAGACTTTTGCCAAATCTGATGTGTCGACGAATTTAATGATTCCTACGTCGTTTACGATCGGAAAATAATACCATCCGTCGGGGCAAACAGCGCTCATCTGTCCTGTGGCGATGCCGTCGGTGATGGCTAATTCTGCCGTTGTTCCGCCGCCCAACGCTTCTACGGCAGCGGGAGGTTCTTCTTCGCTACGCCGAAACAACCAGGGATCCTCATCCAAACTGCCGTTCATACCAAGTTTCAACACATCGCCATCTATCGAGTAAGGAATGCCGTCGCCTTCAACGGTAATTACTTCATTGCTCCAAGCGCCGCTTACGGAACCGCCTGAAATTGTGAATTGTAAGGTGTTGTCTTTATTAAAAAGAATAAAAGATTGCAATCCGGCTTCTTCTGCCGACACAACCACACCTTCAACAAAAATGGACTCTATTACAAAATAGTCCTGTTCTTTTTTACTACATAAATTGTTCATAAATTTTTATCTTTTAAATTCTGTTTTTTTATCTTTTGTGGTTTTAACCGGTTGTTTATCATTTGATTGAGGTTCGTATTCGGGTTCCGAATAGTCATTCCGGTCTTCTTCGTAACTTTCGTACTCTTCGTAGTACTCTTCGTAGTACTCTTCGTAGTACTCTTCTTCTTCGTACTCTTCGTAAGATTCTTCTTCGTAATATTCTTCGTCGGGTTCGATGATGGTTGTCTCTTCGTACTCTTCAACGTCGTTTTCCGGCATGGTAACAATGTCGTTTTCTGCCGTTGTTTTTGGCGTTGTTTCGTTGCACGATGTTGCAAAAACCATCAGGGTGATGGCGATAATTGACAATTGATACTTCGACAGGCTCAGTAACCAATTGAAAATTGACAATGTTTTTCTTTTTTTAATTTCACGCATAATTTTTAAATTTTAATTGTTTGTTGATTGTGTATTGTGTATTGTAGAGACGCAATGCATTGCGTCTCTACGGTGCGACCGTGTATGGGGCGACCGTAAAGGTGCGGGCGACCGTAAAGGTGCGCCCCTACAGTATGGGCATTTTTTATCATCTTCATCATTTTTATCATTTTATCGCCGAAGGCTTTTATCTTTTTATCCATTTTCAACTTTCAACTCTCAACTCTCAATTAATCCTACCATCCGCGTCCGCCGCCGCCGCCTCCGCCGCCGCCGGAACTGCCGCCGCCGTCGCTGCCTGAACTCCAGTCGCTTGAGCCGCTGCTGCTGCTCCAATCTATTTTCTCCCTCGACGATGATGCAATAGAACGGTTTAAGGTATGGACAAACGAATTGTCGAAACGCTCCCAATCGTCGGATTTGAATTTTTCATCGCTCCATACGGGTTGGTAGTTGGTTGCTTCGAGTACGGAAGCGAACTTTTTACTCCATTGCTTAACCACGCCTAACGCTATGGCGTAGGGAAGCATTTTTTCAAAATGTTCGGGTGTTTGTTCGGGGGCGTTGAGAAGGTTGAGACGGTGTTCTTCGGCGGTTTTCATATACATACGAAAGCCCTCAATATCGTCAAGCGCCTTTCTGCCTTGCTCATTGGGATAGTGATATGAAAAGAAGGAGTAAACCGCGCAGAGCGATGTTGAAGCGATGAGTAAAAAGGTATGCACGCTGTCAAAATCGCTATCTAACAAATACATTAACAAAAACATCGGAACGGAGTACAATATAGCGATAATGAGCGTTTTAACGAAGGTGTGTTTTCTGCGAAAAAGTGCGGAAAACGGCAGAATCATAAACGGAATAGAGATGACAACAGCGAGGATAAAATCATCTTCATCGGATCTAATATAGTAAACTAACAGTATGACAAAGACAGCAGCAAATCCCAAAAGAACGCGCACAGAATTATCAAACCAGTAATCCTTGATTGTAATCTTTTTTTTGATTTCTGTTTCATGTTTTGATTGGGCGCATTGGAGCGTATCTCTGTAGTGTTTTTCCACTATAACATTGATGTTATTTTCGAACAGTTTGGCGTGAACCGACAACTCTTCTTCGTTCAACTGTGAAACGTCGGAGGTGTTGGTGAATACATATTTTTTGCCACATTTTCCGATGGTCAGAGCGCCTTTGATTGCCATTTGAATAACGATGGCGGTAAATCCTTTGGCGTCATATTGCCCTTTATACATATAGTTAATCATGCCGGGAGACAAGTTGTTGGGCGGGGTAAATCGTGGAATAATCAACCCCGATTTTCTTCTTTTTTCCGTAAAAAACAGGACTGCGAAGGTAAATACCGTTATCATAAAGAAGATTAACGCAACGCCTTTTGTGGAACTAAAAAACGTTTCCGGCGGCGGACGCTCGATGATGCCGGCGGGGAATGCTACCGCAATGGTTAAGTTTTCGTGTGGATTAAATTTTCGTGTGACGGTGAAAATCTGCACGTTACCGAGATTTTCAACGGTGTAATCTTGTCCGCTTTCGCCTTCTTTGCCTGTGTAGGCGTAGGTTTTGATGGCTTTTACGCCGTCGGGCAGAGTAACCGTTGCCGATGCCGCCTCAATGGAATATTCCCATTCGGTACCGGTAACGTTCCAGTATAACTCGTCGAAACCCTCGAAAAATCCGATATGCCCGCGACTGCTATAGGTGATAACATATTCATATTCACCCGCGTCTAATAATACCTCCGCCTCGCCGATGCGTATTTCAAGGTTGGAAGCAAATGTATCGGTATTATACACTGCCTTTTCGCCGTTGCACGTTACGGAAATGACGTTAATACCAACCCGTACCTTATCGCCGTATTTATTTTTGCGGTAACAGGGAATTTCACGTATGATGCCGCGCTTGATATCTTCTCCGCCGGCATATACTTTGATGTGTTCGGCAACTTCAACCGTGCCGTCGTTTTCTATCTTTATATCCGAATGAAAACGGATAATACGCTCCTGTTGCTGCTGCGCAAACGTTACCGAAACGAATAGGGCGGCGATGATTAATAAGAAGGTCTTTTTCATTTTTTTTATTGTTTGTTGTTTGTGTATTGTAGAGACGGGGCGCGCCCCGTCTCTACAATGCGTTTTTTTTAATTTTTCACAAATTTCGCCGTTTTTTCGCCGATTTTTATGAAATAGACGCCGGAGGGTAAAAATTCCACGTTGATGGTGGTTTCGTTGGGGCGACCGCAAGGGTACGCCCGTACG
>Ga0082212_10011724_pt1 | contig 11092 bp, 9 predicted proteins | sample TergutNt197P3_FD_71548 | JGI IMG/M metagenome (GOLD analysis project Ga0082212, IMG submission 71548) | Neocapritermes taracua P3 segment gut microbial communities from Petit-Saut dam, French Guiana - Nt197 P3 | ecosystem: Host-associated > Arthropoda: Insects > Digestive system > Gut ... | reverse complement strand
TGGTTAGCCTTGCGGACATGCTTTCAATCTGGGGGGCATGGATCATCGGCAAAGAACACCGGAGGGCGATGAGTACCGAGAGTGGAGGTTTGTAATGCGTATTATACCGGTAGCAAGCGGAAAGGGAGGCGTAGGCAAATCTCTTATTGCGGCAAATCTTGGAGTAGCTTTTGCCCAGGCAGGACAACGGGTTATCCTTGCCGATCTTGACCTTGGGGCATCGAACCTGCATCTGGTTCTGGGGCATCAGTCCCCCAAAACAGGTATAGGTACCTTTTTAAACAACACCAAGTCGGATTTTAACGATGTTATCGTCAACACCGACGTGAGGGGACTCCGGTTTATTCCCGGAGACACGGAAATTCCGGGTACGGCAAATTTAAAAGCACACCAGTTAAAAGCTTTGGTAAAGCGTTTTTTTGCTCTTAAAGATGAAGCGGATATTCTGATTCTGGATCTGGGCGCTGGAACTCATCAATCAATTCTGGATTTTTTCCTTCTTTCCGGTCAGGGTATTGTGGTTTCGGCTCCGATGGTTACCGCCGTACTCAACGCCTATGTCTTCCTCAAAAATACGGTATTCCGTCTCATGTACACGGTTTTCGAAAAAGATAGCCCCGCCAGCGCATATCTGGAAAGGGCCCGCAAGGACGGTTCCGGCCATCAAAAACTTTACATTCCAAAAATGCTTCCGGAAATCAGGAAGATTGATCGCGCATCCCACACCAAATTTACAAAACGCATCGCCAATTTTCATCCCAAGCTCATCATGAATTTGATTGATGACCCGAAAGAAGCCGATGTTGCCATGAAGATACGCCGTTCCTGCGAGGAATACCTTGATCTGAAAATCGAGCATCTCGGTGTGGTTTACCGCGACGGGGTTCAGGATAAAGCGCTTTCTTCCAGATTACCGATTATTCTCTACAAGCCTCAGGCGGTTCTTTCCCAGGCGATTTACCGGATCGCTGACAAAATACTACAGAGCGAAGAAGATAATTACGGCCTTAGTGACAAAGAGATTGAAGATAGTTTCCAGGAAGCGGGATTGGAAGCGGAAGTTGACTTTAGCGCCAGAATGGACTATGTGGAAGACCTTCTGCATTCAGGGGCACTTTCCCAGAGCGATCTTGTGGAAACCATAAAGTCTCAACAGTTTGAAGTAGCGAAGCTTAAAAAAGAAAATAACTTCCTTAAACTAAAGCTTTCAAAAGCTATGGAAAAAGGGTTTAAACCTTAAAGACTATTTTGTAAAAAGGATCAGAGTAACATGCTTCTTGCCATTCCGTTTCCAGCCTGGCTCAAACCCGAGATCATTCCCGGTCTTCCCATCCGATGGTATGGGCTCATGTACATCGTCGCTTTCGGTGTTGCATTCCTGTTCTACCGCCGGCAGGTAAGGGAGCGGAATTTTCCCATGACCGAGGATGAACTTTCGGCGCTTTTCTTTTGGGGAATCCTGTCCCTGATTTTAGGGGCCCGCATTTTTTCCACACTCATTTACGAAACCAGCAATCTCTACCGCCGCGAACCCTGGCTCATCTTCTGGCCTTTCCGGGACGGCAGATTTATCGGCTTTCAGGGAATGAGTTACCACGGCGGAGCTATCGGTGGGGCTCTTTCGATCGTTATTTATTCGAAAATAAAGAAGTGGGACTTTCGCGAGATCGGAGACATGTACGCCGCGAGCATCCCCCTTGGATATACTTTCGGGAGGCTGGGAAACTTTATAAACGGCGAGTTATACGGCCGCATCACGGCAAGCCCTCTGGGGATGGTCTTTCCCAATGGGGGAATCTCTCCCGGGAACGCGAATTTCAACCTCATTCGGGAGGGCGCGGAACAAATTGGCCTTGAGGCCATCGCCGGCCCCGGTGGCATCCTGAACTATCCCCGCCATCCTTCGCAGCTCTACGAGTTGCTTTTTGAAGGTATAGTGCTCTGGGCTTTCATCTGGTTTTTCAGAAACCGCAAGCCTTTCAAAGGGTTCCTCCTCTCACTTTACATTTCCGGTTACGGCCTGGTGCGCTTTTTAATCGAGTACTTTCGGGAACCCGATGCAGAGCTTGGTTATCCGATTCAGTTTACCACGCCAATCCTCCCGCCTGCCTTGAGCCACCCTGCCTTATGTTTTTCCACCGGGCAGATCCTCTGCTTTTTCATGATCCTCATAGGTCTCGTCTGGGCGCTCATCGCCTCCCGCATGAAAGACCGTGAGCCGGTGCGGGTTTACACAGCTCACCCCTCTGTCGCGGAAAAAGAGACTTTATCTCCGGAAGAAAAAGCGGCGGAACGTAACAAGCGGCGGAAGTTACGGAATAAGCTGAAATAAGGAATTGTCCGCCGTCATCGCGCATGTGCGGAAATCCACCCCATAAGCCAGCAAAGCTGCCCTATGGGGTGCCCCGTTTCCGCACATGCAGATATCGGTGCGAAATCAGAGAACTATTGCATTACACCGGGGTCTTCGACCCCGCCTGACAGACATCCATCCTCAAGATTACTGACAATCCCTCAAGGACATTTCCCAGAGCTTCCAAAACGGCTCAATCTCAACCCTGACCCGTTTGAGGAAACTAATGTCCGTGCCCGGCGGACGTCTGCCGGCGCCTGCGCATTCGGGGAAATGGGCCCAAAGGTAGTCTGCTGTGTCGAGCAGAGCCTCAAGCCGGGCCGGTTCAGCTGGAATGGCTCCTGAAAGCATGTCTTTTAACGTCGTCAGTGTATCCATTTCCCGGCTTATAAAGGCCGCGATTTTATCACGAACCCTTGCTTTATATTCTGTTTTTTCGTTTGTGTTAGTTAGTGTCGAATCGAATATTCGCGGTTCGTGGTAGAATTCTCCCCGAACAGTTCCGGTATCTTCACCCAGGATCGCAATAGCATCTTTCACGGAAACGGTTTTTACCCCAAGAGGCAGACCTGTACCCATTATGTCCAGGAGTCGGGGGTTCCCGCCAAATTCCTGCTCGAACAGATCACGGTAATTTCGCATGGCAGGATTGCTGCGCACACGCTTCGAGCAAGCGTCGGCAAAGACCGGTTCTTCCGGTCCGGTCTTGGAAACGATAGAAAAAGTTCCATCCCTAAAAGCCGTGTCCGCTTTGACAATACTGATGAACCGGTTTTGCCTGTTCAAAAGTTCCCTGTGACCTGGTGTGGAACGCGCATGAAAGGAGTCCAGGGTAAAGGAGAAGTCGATGCCTCCGGTAAGAATAGGCCCGGAACCAAGGCGCAGGGCAAGAGCCACGGCCGTGAGTCCCACCGAGCCCAGAGGGGCAAAAGACCCTGGGAGGAGCCCTTCTTTCTTTAATCGCGTAAAAAGAGCGAGGTCTGTCCAGGGGGTAGCGTAAAAGTAACGTTTTCCCCCCAGAACCCGGGTCGAAGCCGGCAATGAGGAAAGATCAAGAGCCGCGTCAATTTCCCGTCCCTGTATACCGATGAAATCCCTGATGTTCCAGTACTGGCTTTCCAGAACCACCACGAGGTCAGGGAGGATTTCCCGCTCGACAAGGGCCGGGAGACTTGTGTCCACGCAGATTATTTTATAGCGTCTTTCAGACGGCCCAGGAATCTTTCCGCAGGTTTTCCCGCCAAAATGGTATTGAAGCTCGTCAAGAAGAGGATCAAGGGACGGGCCTGCACCGAGTACCAAAACTGGAGAGGAACCGAAGTTTAAATTTCCGGCGTCACCGTCGCTCGCAAGAGCAAGGTTGCGAATGAGATTCCTTGCATACAGGCGGCCCAGGCGTATCAGCGTCATGGCATTGCCCCATTCCACCGTAATTTCCCGCCTCAGAGCCGTTTCGAATTCATCGTAGAGCTGCGGAAAAAGCTGCGAGCCCCCAGTTAAGCGGATCACTTCCACCCGGCGGAAAATTCTCATCCCCCATCTTTCTCTGACAAACGCGCAGAGTCTTTCTCCGTCTGTGCCCCTTACAAGGGCGAAGTTCCCATCATCAGAACCAGGCAGCGACTCGCTGTTTTCGTAAATCGCATTTTTGGAAAATGCGATTTGCGAAAGTGAAAAAAGCTTTTCGTCAACCTCTACGCATAAAAGAGCCGAATTCGGTTTTAACTTCTTTAAGATGAGAGGAACACCATATCCATAAAGAGGAGAGGGACAGAGGTAAAGGGTGCTTTCTTTTAACTCGAGCCCCGCCGCCAGACGCTCCGCCTGGGCGACAGGATCAATTCTGGATAGCAGGGTCTTTCCCATATAGGAAACAGAAAAACCCTGCCTTGCGGGAATTTCTTCCGGATTAATACCCGCCCCAGATTCTAAAGAAAGTTTCCTGGAAGCGGTCATCCATTTTTTTATTATTCAGAAAATACGAGCGATAATTGTTCTCCGTGCTGGCGCTTGTCCAGTATGGATAGTACATTTCAATAAATCCAATTTCATCTTCTTCCGCCAAAATTTCTTCCAGAGGAAAAAGCACAATCACATTATCTCCTACAACAACCGGCTCAGATGGAGTATTAAGGGGTGTGGAGAAAGCCGCCCTCCAAAAAAACTGATTATCTCCCGCGTATTCCAACTCCTGAACTCCAGCGGATCTTACAGAACCAAACAGCGCTGTATTTCCGTAGTTTACTGGGATGGGGCTCAAACTCTTTTTCGTCAGATTCCGGGCGGCGATGGCTTCGTCAAAACCTATTTCCCTAGCCTGAGCGGAAAATTTTTCCGCTTCGGAAATGAGCCAGTCTTCGGCCCAGCCCCGTTGGAAGTTCAGAAGGTAATTTCTTATCCTGCCGCTCTGTGTTGGATCGTCAAGATCCGCCGGATGAACCACTTCATCGGCACGGTAAAAAGCCCAGCCGGATGGAACCTTGATAACGTCGCTGATTTCCCCTCTCGTTAAGCGCAAAACGCTTTCCCTGGCCTCAGCATCGCTGATTTCGTAGGTCAGGTCGTAGGCCATGACTATTCCGACATCACCGCCCCTTTCGGCAGCCCAGTCCTGGGAATTGTTTATCGCGGCCTCCTCAAATGTTGTTGTGCCGTTTTTTACCAATTCCAGAATTTGTCTGGCTTCTCTCTCACTTGAACTGATTGTAATCCTGGAAAGGCGGATCACTCTGAAAAGATCCCGGTTAGCATCGACATAAGCTCTGAGTTCGGAATCGGGAAAATCGCTGAAGGGGAAAGTTACGAGGTCAAAACTACGTTTTGGCGAGGCCATGGAACTGATAAACGAAGCTTCGGCGGAAGCTGTTTTAAGGCCCGCCAAATCCGACAAATAGGTTCCTACCGTTTTACTCTCCTGAACCTGTCGCCACAGGGTCATGCGGGAAGAATTATCCATAGCGCGGTACTTTGCGGAAGAGAACCTGCCATTCTCCTGAAAATGGGGAAGCTCGGCCATTTCGCGGTTCATCACTTCCTCGGGAACGACATATCCTACCTGTTTCATTTCATCCAGAATTCCCATGCGTATAGCCGTTTCTTCAAAGGCCTGCCTCCATATCTGATAGAAGGAACTCATGAAATTTGGATCATCCTGAGACGGCTGCTGGCTTTGCGCAATACTCTGCTGAACCTGGTAAAAATAATTATTCGGCACATATTTTATCGGGACCTTATTGTAATAACCAAAAATGAGATCCCCACTGCCGCGGGCTTCGGGAACAATAGCAGGCACGAATACAAACGCGACAATAACAATCACCAGAACTACAACGGTTCCAAAAAAAAGAACCGGATGGGTTTTCATACGATGCAATATTTCTGACTTACCGGAATCATCCCGCTTTTCGGGCTGTTTTTTATCTCTTGATGCCATTACAAACTCCCTTTAGTTTATTGAGAATAGCATTTTAAGAACAGAGAGTCAACTTGCGGCCTATTGACACAAATTATTCCTTCCTGATAATATTCATACCAGTTGGGGGCGTAGTGAAGCTGGTTTATCACGCTGGCCTGTCAAGCCGGAGATCGCGGGTTCAAGCCCCGTCGCTCCCGTCACCATAAATACTGCTGGTATTTATGGTATCATAAAAAGTTTGGCGAAAGCCAAACTTTTTGCATTTAAATTTTGGAGGCAAATATGGCATTTTCGTTAAGTAGTTATCCAATAGTATACAGGGCAAGATTTTCAAAGAAGAGCTGGAAGGGTGAGTACCTGGAAAAACCACATAAAACACCCAAGGCAGAAGCGGCTATGAAAGCCCCCCAGCAGGAGGCTTTGAGGGCATCCCGTAATTATTATGAAGACATGCCTTTGGTCAATTATACCACCCAATATGGCCTTTCGTGCTTTGAGGGACTGAAGGCACTGCCCCAAAAAGACGGGGGGCTTTCACTTTTCCGGGTAGATCGAAACGCGGCGCGTTTTGCCAAGTCGATGATTGGCCTTTACATGCCTCCCTTCCCGGAGGATTTGTTCGTCAAAGCCTGCGTTGAGACGATCAAGAAAAACGCTAAGATGGGTTTCCGCGTGGAATACAAACAGGAATGGGAAAAAGACTCATTCATGACTGCAGATTCTATCTATATACGACCCTTTACGTATTCCGAAGGTGGAATCGGGGTGAATATCTGCCGTGAACCTTATATGATCATCGTCACAACTCCGGTGAGCGCGTATTTTTCGGGAGGGGACGCGGGAGCGGTGGTATCGGATCGTTTCAGAGCAACACCCAGAGGAACAGGCTGGATAAAAGCCTCCGCCAACTATACGATTGCCGCTCTGGCCAAACATGAGGCTCTTGAAGCAGGTTACATGGAATGTATCTTCCTGGACGCAGAGCACCATAAATACGTCGAAGAAGGATCTTCCTGCAACATTTTCTTCTACCTTAAGTCAGGAGAACTGGTAACTCCGGAATTAGGCGACACCATACTTCCGGGTATAACCAGAGCCAGTATCATCGAACTTGCCCGTGACCGGAAAATAAAGGTCTCGGAACGAAAGATAACAATAGAAGAAGCCATGGAAAATACCCGGGAATGTTTCGTCTGTGGAACCGCCGCAGGGGCTACCCCTATCCCAAGCCTTACCAACAAAAAGAAAAAAGTAGTTTTCAACAAAGGCAAGGTCGGGGAATTAACCATCACTCTCAGGGACACCCTCAAAGGCATACAGTACGGCATCATTCCCGATACGAAAGGTTGGATGAAGAAAGTTCCTCTAGGAAAATAGTTGAATCATCACCGTCATTCTACAAGTGAGTGAATCCGTCCCATAGGGCAGTAGTCCCATGTGGTTAGTCCAGGACCCTTCGACATTTATGCTAGTGAAAGCAAGTTTAGGCCCACGCCGCGATACATTATAAAATAACGCGCTCAATGTATCGCGCGCCTTGCTGGGCGTCCATTACACTCCGGCTATAGGCCGGGCCTTCCAAATACACTTGCAACGATTCTTTGAAAAGACAGAAGCTGTCATCCAAAAATCCTCCAGCAATGAATTAATATCTTTCAAGAAATTCAGATGGGGTAATAATTTCCGGTTTTTCTATCTTTACGCCATTAAAATCATCATCACCGGTAACAAATAGATCTACATCTTCGATAATTGCCGAATACAAAACCGGATAATCATCTGTGTCACGGACATTGAAAAAACCAGGATTCTGTTCTCTCGGCGTATAGACCAATTCATATGGAAGCCGTGTAAGAAAATTATCAACATCCTTTATCTTTTTAGGAAATTTCCGTTTGGTTACATCAAACAGTTCGTCAATAATATATGAAGAAAGGACAAGCTGATGTTCCAATGTCGCCTTGTATATCAAGGAATCCATGCGTTCATTAGGGAAAACAATTGCCGAGACGAGGACATTGGTATCAAGCATGACCCGCATTGGCGTTTACCCGTTTTTCCTGCCGTACTTCTTTGATCATAGATACCACATCGCGTTCATCATTTAACCCGACACGCTCCGCTTCGCCACGAAATGCTTCCTGCACTTCTTTTAAGGCAATTCTTACTGAATTCTCCATGACGATACGTCCATTTTCTTCCAGAAAGACAACCTTATCACCATCCTTAACGCCCAGCTTCTTGCGGATTTCCACCGGGATAGTTATCTGTCCCCTCATAGTGATCTTTGCCAATTCCATAAGAACGCTCCTTTCACATTTGCATTGAAATCAATGCATTCATTGAAAATGATAAGCATTAGAAGCAACTTCGTCAACGGAACGTGATACAATTCTTTAACCTAGAAACACCCCTTGACCCCTCTCGGAATAAAGTATACTATACATTTGTATAGTATTAAGGAATTGGGCTTTTCTCTGAAAACCATATTTCTCTAGTGTCTTTGAAGGTTGTATGCCGCTATATATAGGGGTGGTTAACCTGTTTGCTCAATTACTATTCAGGGCCAAAAGCATCGGACATCAGGGTTGAAGGGCTAGGGGTGGCCTGTTATTATAAGGAGTAAAGTATGGAACAAATAAAGCAATCTAAAGCTGTATCAAAAATTAATCTTACTTCGGCGCCATGGACAATGCATGAATTTTTCGCTGGAAGCGGGCTTGTTGCTTATGGCTTGAAAGGCTTGTTCCGTCCAATCTGGGCAAACGATATATGCCCCAAAAAGGCGGAAGTATATACATCTAATTTTGGTGATAATCATTTTATTTTAGGCGATATTAAAAATATTTCCGGAGCTGCGTTACCTTTCGCTCATTTATCGTGGGCAAGTTTCCCCTGTCAAGATTTATCTCTTGCAGGTTCAATTGGTGGTATAGACGCAAAAAGAAGTGGCCTTGTGTGGGAATGGCTTCGTATTTTAAAAGAAATGCCGGAGCGCCCGGCTTTATTATTGATTGAGAATGTTGTTGGACTTCTGTCTGCAAATGATGGCGCTAATTATATAAAATTGCATAATGCTTTAGCGGAATTAAATTATAAATGCGGCGCTATCGTTCTTGACGCTTCCCATTTTGTTCCTCAATCAAGACCAAGAGTCTTTGTTATTGCTGTTACAAACAAGATACAAATACCTGAGGAACTGCAAGACAACGGCAAAAACTGGTTGCATACAAAATCGGCGGAAAAACTAGGAATAGCTCTGCCTGATTGGATATGGTGGCGAGCTAAGAAACCGCCTGTACGCCAAATAAAACTTGAAGATTTGCTGGATTTACAGCTTCCTTATAATAAAGACGAGGTTTTAAGGCTTATACCTCCTCTACATCAAGAAAAACTGGCCTCATACTCTGATTGTATAGCAACAGGTTATCGTAGAATTCGTCAGCAAGAGCAATGCCTGGAATTACGTTTTGATGGTTTGGCTGGGTGCCTACGGACAGCACAAGGTGGAAGCAGCAAGCAATTTTTGATTGTGAAAAAAAACAATGAGACACATGCAAGGCTGCTTTCCCCTCGTGAAGCGGCTCGTCTTATGGGAGCGCCCGACTCATTTTATCTTCCAGAATCCTATAACAGCGCCTATGGGGCAATGGGAGATGCCGTTGCTTTACCAGTCGCTTCCTTTATTGGTAAGTCCTTTTTGACGCCATTGGCGGAGGTAATCTATAGTGAAAAACAACGCAGAAAATCGGCTTAAGCAGTTTCAGGCAGAAAACAAAGCAACGACAAAGGGACCGCTTTCACTGTTAGTCCAATTTACACGTATGGTCAAGGAAAGAAAATTCCCATTAAAACAAGATGATTTTTTAACAGAGAAAAAAGGGCAAGTCGCCGGTCTTGGTGGTGGTAATTTAAAAAAGATTCTCAAAGAACATGGAATAACCCAAATCCTTTCTGCCGAAGGTGGACGCACCAGCCGAGGTAATATGGATTTAATGATAAAATACATTGATTTTCTTAATAAATGGAATAAGACTGAAACAATTGATTTTGATGTGGTTGAAAACTTTTGGGCTGAGCAGGTACGGGAGTATTTCAGAAACCAACCATTCATATTGAGTGCGGATATTTCTCGGACACTCCGTATAAGTCTTGATGAACTGTTTGAGCAAGCGCGAAAGAAACAAAAGCAAAACCAAGGAACACAATATTTAGGCGCAATGTTACAACACCTTATAGCCGCAAAACTATCAATTATCCTTCCTCCTAATGCTTTTGAGATTCACGGCGCTTCGGTCGCTGATTCCCCAACTGCGAGAAGCGGCGACTTTGTCGTTCATAAAACTATCATCCATTGCACAACGGCCCCAAGCGAACCACTTATAACAAAATGCAAAAGCAATCTTAAGAATGGTTTTTCTCCTGTAATAATCACTATATTTGACAGGGTAAAAACCGCTTACGACTTAGCCGCCGACGCCAGTATTTCTGATAGAGTTGTAGTACTGTTTGTGTCACTGTAGGGCACAAGTGAGAAAGAATATTTTCTACCACAAAGGGCAGTGGGAAATATCCACAAAGCAAAGAAAGAACAAAAAGTACCTGCCAAGCACCCAGCACTGACACAGCCTGTTAAGAAGATCACAAACAATTTCTTTGCAGAAATTTGCAGAATTCTTGTGGCAATGCACCAGAAGAAACATTATGAAGAGATTACCTAGAATCTCTGTACAATGCAATGACAGTACAAGAGCATGATAGTGATGCTTGCATGTGTATATCACAGATGAAACAACAGACAGTCTTTGAAGGTAAACTGCTATTGAATATTTCAAAAATTGGATGCATTACAAATGTTCCAAGACCCGTCTCTTATATTCAGAAACTCTGAAGAATGTGAAAAACCACTCAATTGCTTCCTTCATTCACAAAATAATGAAGATTTTGTATCCAAGTGATGTACGTTACACAAAGACACTCACTCTGTGCAGAGAAGTGGTACTTTTCACGCTTGCTGCATTTCCACTTCTAAAGGTGCTTTATCCACATGCAATGCATACAACATGCTTGGAACCTTACCTGAATAGAGTAGCCAATAAATATGGAACTAATTTACTAAAGTGAACAGCTTTATTTTCGACATGAAAGAGGTATTGTGTACAGCACATTCCAGGATTGTGGCTCTTATAGACATGCTACTTATCACCCTAATACCAGCACATCCGCTCCTCACTCACAGGCATACTACGTACATGGCTTAAAGCAGTGGAATGTTATGGTGTCAACCTTGAAGCTATGAAAAAAGTTGTTTAGGCATTTGCTGA
>Ga0082212_10011723_pt1 | contig 11093 bp, 12 predicted proteins | sample TergutNt197P3_FD_71548 | JGI IMG/M metagenome (GOLD analysis project Ga0082212, IMG submission 71548) | Neocapritermes taracua P3 segment gut microbial communities from Petit-Saut dam, French Guiana - Nt197 P3 | ecosystem: Host-associated > Arthropoda: Insects > Digestive system > Gut ... | reverse complement strand
AGTAATATAGTAAATTAACTTGAAAATTGCACCGATAAACAGGCATAAAAACCCATAAATCAAAGCTTTTCATGCCTGTTTATCGGGCGCTTTCTAAGTTAATTAACTATAATTAATAATAGTATACCATATTTTACCGCTGATTTCAAGTAAAATTAAAGAAAAAATCGCCGTTTTTATAAGAAAAAAGACGAACAGGCAAATGATTGTTGACAAATTAAAAAAAATATGCTATAATACAAACGACAAAGGCTGTACCATGGAATAAGCGGTCAGCCTAAGATAGTTTTAAATAAACCGCTATCCTTGACCGGGGCGGTTTATTTCTTTGATTAAACGAAATACTGTGTACAGTATTAAAAATGTAAAAATCAATTCCATAAATTGCCTTCACCTCCTTTGTTTAGATATTTGCTTTGGGAGGATTGGCGACCGCCTATTTTTACCGCAGTTTTGCGTTGTACAACCTTTGTCTTAAAAGGATTATATCACATTTGTAATATTTTGTCAAATTACAGCAAAATCTCCTCCCAATTTTCAGGAAACCCCAAAACTTCCAAATCAACCACATCCGCGTATTCCTCAAACAACGCCGCAAGATGGGTTTCGAGCGAAGAACCCTGCGGCTGTTCGGTTATATCGCTCACTGACGGGCTTTTATTCAACAGCTTCATCACATAAATAAAACTGAACAGGTTTCCGTCCATTTTAAACGGTGCTTGTTCAAGACTTTTCGGCGCGGGGTTAATTCTGCTTGCGTAAAGGCGGTTATAATGCGCGCAGTGATTGCGCAGTTCTGCAAGACTATCAAGCCATGCTTCAATATGCCGGTCAGACAAGCCCCCGAAGTGCTTTTCGGCAATATCTTTTTTATCCTGTTTGTGCATATCCGAGAAAAAGTATGCAAGCATACCGAAGCTGAAAAGCTCCATGATGACCCACAGCGGAAAAGAACCCGAATACTTGCTGTTATGGTGGGTGACGAATCCTAAGTCTTTATTGGATTCAATCAGCCGGTCGATTCTTGACGTGAAGCGGGGATGATTATGCGCGTGATTGAAGGTTGATTCGTTTAAGTAACCCAAAGCACCGTATTTTAGCGCGTGGTAGTTGGAAATAACGGCGCGTATGAAAATTTCGGTTTCTTCAAGGAAAATCAGAAGCTGACCGCGCAGACGGCGGTCGAAATCATACAGCCTTACTACTTTTTTAAAGCTTGTCCCTTCGCTGTAATGTTTATCGTGCGACCTGTAAACAGCAAAGTAATTCGCAAGGCGGTAGTAATTAATTTTTTCAAGAATACTTTTCGCGTAGGTTCTGTCCTCAATGACACAGCCGCGCTGTTCTAATTTCGCAAGCTGGGCTTCCGGGGTTGCGGGTTCTTTGACGAATTGTGAGGGTTTCATATTTTATCCTTTTGGTGTTTATTGTAGGGGGCGCCCTGCGTGGCGTCCCGCGCAGAAAGCGGCGGGTTTAAATCGGGACGCCACACAGGGCGTCCCCTACATAAATTTTATGGGCATATTTCTTTTATGCGCGGTTTTAGCGTGCAGGGTTTCAATTAATGCTTTGTCTTTTTCGCCGGCTTTGCCATAAAGCAAATATTCATCAATATTCTGATAGGACAGCCCGATTTCCGCTTCATCGGTCTGCCCCTCAAACAATCCTGCCGACGGAGCTTTTTCGATAATATTTACGGGTATGCCGCCGGCGGCTCGCCGGTTCAGGAAACGCAGAAACTCATAAACTTCTGTGACGGTTAAGTCCGCAATGGGGTTGAAATCATGCGCGCCGTCGCCCCATTTGGTATAATAACCGATATAAATTTCACTGCGGTTGTCTGTCCCTGCGACAAGGCGGTTTTCATTCGCGGCGATTGCGTAAAGCGCGGTCATTCGTAAGCGCGGGGCGATGTTATTCAATGCCGCAGGGGATAATTCAACAGCTAACGCATCGGCTAATATATCTCTTACCGCTGTTAAATCTACAACCCTGCTTTCAATGCCGAACTGCTTTGCTAAGGCTTCGGCGTCGTTTTTATCGCTCCCGAAATTAACAGAAGAACCGCAAGGCATGATTACGCCCAGCGTATTGTCGCAGGCGGCTTTGCATAAAATCCCGACTAACGCGCTGTCCTTTCCGCCGCTGTTGCCGAAAACGATGCCGGATGCACCGGCGGTTGAAACCGTTTCGCGTATAAAATGAACGCTGCTGTCGAATTCCTGTTGGTAATTTCTCATTTTTTATTCCTTTGCGGACGGATATATTTCGGGCGAACACTGTTCACCCCTACGATTATTTATCCTCAGGTAATGTTATTTTAATACCGTCATACCCCGTATAGGTATTCGGGAAAATTGCGCGTGCTGTTTGTAAATATTCCTTCGGGTTCGCTACGGACGGGCTAAAATGCGTCAGCCACAGCTTTTTTACATTAGCTTTAGCCGCGATTGCCGCGCTTTCGCTGTACATGGAGTGTTTTTTCTCCTGTATTTTTTCGTGTATACTTTCGTCACCGTGCATACCTTCGGCAATCAGCAAATCGCATTCCTTGTAAATTTCCGAAAGGCGGTCGAAAGGGCGCGTGTCGGTATAATACCCGACTTGAATCGGTGCGCGTTCGCCGTTTAACACCATATCAGGTGTTATGGTACGTCCGTCATCTAAAGTTATTTCATTTCCCGCATGCAAAACTTTAAAAAGCGGCGGGGGGATATTGAGGGCTTTTGCTTTTTCGGGGTTAAATACCGGTTTCCTGAAAAGCGTCAGCTTATACCCGTTGCAGGTGACGCCGTGACGAAGCCTGAAAGCTTCTATACGCATATTATCGGCATTAATCACATCGCCCGCGCCTACTTCGCGCAGTTCGAGCGGGAAAGGGAGATTGGGCGCAATGGTGAGAAGCGCGTTTACAACACGCTCCAATCCGGTAGGCCCCGCAATCAGAAGCGGCGAGGTTTTGCCGTAGTTCCCGAGCGACAGCAGTAAACCGGGCAAGCCGGAAATATGGTCGGCGTGGTAATGGGTAATTAAAAGTATATTTACATTGCCGAGCCGCAGGCTTTGCTTTTTTAAAGCAATCTGCGTACCTTCGCCGCAGTCAATCAGCACAGCTTTGCCTTGGCTTTCAAGCCAGCAACAGCTGAGCCAGCGGGTGTCGGACGGAAGCATACCGCCCGTGCCGGGTAAAATAACGTCAAGCATTTTAATTTTCCTGTTTTTTAAATTTTTTCCTCTGCCTGCGAGAGGGAACAGCGGGGCTTTGCCCCGCTAAACGGGGGGACGTTCATTTCTTTGCTCGTGCAAAGAAACTGAACCCGGCAGAAAAGCCGCGGCTTTCCTGCAAAACACCTGCTCCTGCGGAGAGCTTTTTTGAAAGACTTTTTCATATTGAGCGAAACTATAAGGTGGTTCTCAAGAGTTTAATAAGCAGGCTGATTTACTTTGTATGTTGCGCTCAATATTAACGGTGATAAAAAGCCCGTCGCGGCGTTTGAGCGACCGCATTTTTGGTACTTTTTGTGCGAACAAAAAGTACAGTCCCCCGTTTGCGGGACGAAGTCCCGCTACCCCCGCCCGCAGGCGGAGGGATAAAATCCCGCATTAAATAACGGTTTCACCATTTTTTACGCCCCCCGCCATAAGCTTGGCGGCGTTATAAGCGGCAGGTATTTTATACCCCTGATTCCAGCGGTTCACGCCTATGTAATCAAAAATAACCGCGCCCGTATGCTGACAAAAACGCTCCATTTGCTGTAAGCAGGTCAGAAGCCCGTTGCCCGAGCCGCCGGGAGAAGCGATAAGAAGCGTCTGCTTTCCCGCTAAAACCCCCGTTCCGCCGAACGCATTAAATTCACAGCGGCGCAGTCTGTCCATGAACGCTTTTAAACTTTCGCTGACTTCACCCCAATAAACCGGGGAAACAAAGCAAAGTAAATCGGCTTGTTTCACCTTTTCGTGAAGCTCGTTGAAATTATCGCTGCTGTTTGTTTTACCGAGCGCGCAGAAATTTTCGTTGCGGCATTTACCCCAGCCGTCGCCGCAGACAATGCACCGCGCTATGTTTTTAGTTGTAACAACTTCAACCTCCGCGCCCGCTTCTTCCGCGCCGCGTATGATTTCATCGGTTATGCTTTTGCACAAGCCATCTTTCTTAGGGTTGCCTGAAATGATTAAAAATTTCATAATGTTCCTCCGTAAAATTTTATAATAAATCAATCTTCTCTATATTTATGCACCGGTTTTCACTAAAAGTCATTTTCACCGCCCAGGGAAGCTTGTCCACCATTTCCATGAAATCCTCATAGCCGTATGTATTATCGTAGTAGTTGATTATAACCGACAAAGCCGTTCCGTGCGTGCCGATGACGATATTTTTGTCTTTGTAATTTATCAGAACCTTTTCTAAAGCGGCGATATTCCGCTCCTGAACCTCAGCAAGACATTCGCCGTCGGACATGGTATAAGAAAAATCAGCCCATTGCTTTTTCATAAAGTCTGAAAAATCCTCATCGGTTCTGAGCTTGTCAAGGTCGCTTCTGCGTTCGCGGAAATCGTCGATTGTTTCTATTTCAAAGCCGAATTTTTCGGCGAAATCCGCTACGGTGTCAACAGCGCGTTTGAACGGGCTTGACAGGACTTTATCTATGTTTTTATCGCTAAGAAACGCTGTTGCCGAAACACGGTCTGCTAACCCTTTTTCGGTAAGCGGGCGGGTTTGAGCGTCGCGGACGGAGTAGTCGGACTGGGCGTGGCGGATGAAATATATAGTGGTCATTCGTTTAAAGCCTTTCGTAAAATGTAGGGGCGGATTGGCGCAATGCGCTAATATCCGCCCGCTACACGTTCGTATTATTCATCAACTCCGCCGGCAAGGCGGAATTGCAAGCGCCGGCTCGGCGCTATTTGCTCAGATTGCTCGCCCTGTAGCTTGTATGCAGAAGCTCATGCGCCTTATGCCCGCCCGGTTCGCCTAAGAATTCCGAATAAACCTGCTTGATGTCGGGGCTTTCGTGGCTCTTTCTGAGCGGTCTGCTTTCGTCAAGGTTATATAAAGCTTTAGCGCGCTCTGCTCTAATATCGGTAAAGTTGCGCACGTCAGCCGGTGCGATTACCTGACCGCCGCCGTTGACACAGCCGCCCGGACACGCCATAATTTCAATGAAATGCACATTGATTTCACCTTTTTTCATCTTTTCAAGCAAAACCCGCGCATTTGCCAAACCGCTTGCCACAGCAACCTTTACTTCCTTGCCGCCTACGTTGTAATCGGCGAATTTTACGCCCTCAACGCCGCGCACTTCCTTGAACTCAACGGGAGAATCATTGCTTTCGCCCGTTAATTTCCAAGCCGCGGTTCTGAGCGCGGCTTCCATAACGCCGCCCGTCGCGCCGAAAATCACCGCCGCGCCCGTACCGATACCGAGCGGGGAGTCAAACTCACCGTCGGGCAGTTCCTTGAAGCGTATGCCGGCTTTTTCAATCATTTTCGCAAGCTCACGGGTGGAAATGGAAATATCAAGGTCGGGAATGTCTTTACCCGCCGCGTTTTGGTCAAAACGCCCGATTTCAAACTTTTTAGCGACGCACGGCATAACCGAAACACTGACGATTTTCTTGGGGTCGATGTTATTTTTTTCTGCCCAGTAGGTTTTTGTAATCGCGCCGTTCATCTGCTGAGGGGATTTACAGCTTGACAGATTCGGGAGCAGTTCCGGATAATACGCTTCGCAGAACCTAATCCACCCGGGTGAGCAGGAAGTTATCATGGGAAGCACGCCGCCCTTGGTTACGCGCTCAAGTAACTCGTTGGCTTCTTCCATGATTGTTAAGTCCGCGCCGAAGTTGGTATCAAACACGGCGTTAAAGCCGAGTATTTTAAGAGCCGCCGCCATTTTACCCTCAACCGATGTACCCACAGGATACCCGAAATGTTCACCGAGCGAAGCACGGACGGCGGGCGCGGTTTGCACCACTACGATTTTTTCGGGGTCGTTTAAAGCGTCCCATACCTTGCCGGTGTCGTCTTTTTCGGCAAGCGCGCCTGTCGGGCAGACGTTTATGCACTGACCGCAGGAAACGCAGGCGGTCTGCGCCAAATCCATATCAAACGCACAGCTTATTTCGGTTTTGAAGCCGCGTTCGTTCGCGCCGATAACGCCGATTCCCTGTGTATCACCGCACGCGGCGACACAGCGGCGGCAGTTAATGCACTTATTATTGTCGCGGTACATATGCGCTGAGCTGTCGTCAATTTCAAACACGTTTTTCGCACCCTCGAAGCGTTCCGCGCTGTCAACGCCAAGCTCCTTGCAAAGCTCTTGCAATTCGCATCTGCGGTTTCTGTCGCAGGCAAGACACCTCTGCTCATGGTCGGACAGAAGCAGTTCCAGCGTGGTTTTTCTGCTGTTCAAAACGCGGTTGGTATGGGTTTTGATTTCACGCCCCTCATCGGCTTTAGAAATAGGGTATACGCAGGAAGCCACAAGGCTTCTCGCGCCGACCATTTCCACCATGCACATACGGCACGCGCCGATTTCATTCTGACCCTTTAACCAGCAAAGCGTGGGGATTCTTATATTATTGGCACGCGCCGCTTCAAGCAGCGTAGTGCCTTCTTCGACTTGGCAGTCAAGCCCGTTAATTTTTATATTAACCATCAGTTTGCTTCTTTCCTTTCGTGTTATCTTTCAGCTTCACCTTTTCTCCGGGTAAAGCCATGACCTTAACTATTTCCTTTACTTTTTCGATTTCATTAAGTTCCAACAGAGAATCGAGAGCCATACCTAAAAGCGTTAATTCTTTATTTGTCATGCGTTGAACCTCCTACTCACGTATAATCGCATTAAATTTACATTTTTCCACGCATGCGTTGCATTTTATGCACTTCGCGGGGTCAATGACGTGAATTGCTTTCACATCGCCGCTGATTGCGTTCACGGGGCAGACCCTTGCGCAGAGCGTACAGCCCTTACAGCTGTCGGGAATGATTCTGTAGGTCAGCAAGTCTTCGCAGACGCCGGCGGGGCATTTCTTTTCCTTAACATGCGCGATATATTCGTCCCTGAAGTACCGCAGGGTTGACTTAACGGGATTCGGCGCGGTTTGACCCAAGCCGCAGAGGGAGTTGTCGCAGATGTAAGCGCATAATTCCTCTAACTTGTTAATATCCTCCATTGTACCGTTGCCGGACGTGATTTTTTCAAGGATTTCAAACAGCCGTCTTGTACCGATTCGGCAGGGCGTGCACTTTCCGCAGGATTCATCAACCGTAAATTCAAGGAAGAATTTCGCAATATCAACCATGCAGTTGTCTTCGTCCATGACGATTAAACCGCCAGAGCCCATCATAGAGCCGATTGCAATTAAGTTATCATAATCTATGGGAATATCAAGATGTTCCGTAGGGATACAGCCGCCGGAAGGTCCGCCCGTCTGCGCCGCTTTGAATTTTTTGCCGTGAGGAATTCCGCCGCCGATTTCATAGACAACATCCCTTAAAGTAGTCCCCATCGGCACTTCTACAAGACCGGTGTTGTTGATTTTGCCGCCGAGCGCGAAAACCTTTGTGCCTTTTGATTTTTCCGTACCCATTGACGAAAACCAATCCGCGCCTTTTAAAATGATTTGCGGAATATTCGCATAGGTTTCAACGTTATTTAAAATCGTGGGTTTTCTCCATAAGCCTTTTTCAGCAGGGAAAGGCGGACGGGGCGTCGGTTCGCCGCGGTTGCCCTCAATGGAAGTCATCAGCGCGGTTTCTTCGCCGCAGACGAACGCGCCCGCACCAAGCCTGATTTCCAAATCGAAATCAAAACCGCTTTCAAAGATATTCTTCCCGAGAAGCCCGTAATTACGCGCCTGACCAATCGCTATATCAAGTCTTTTTATAGCAATGGGGTATTCGGCGCGGACATACACATAGCCCTTATTCGCGCCGATTGCGTAACCGGCTATAGCCATAGCTTCAATAATAACGTGCGGGTCGCCCTCTAAAACAGACCTGTCCATGAACGCGCCGGGGTCGCCCTCGTCGGCGTTACAGCAGACATATTTCTGGTCAGCATCGGGAACAAGCTTACGCGCTAAATCCCATTTGCGCCCTGTCGGGAAGCCGCCGCCCCCGCGCCCGCGCAGTCCGGAATCCAATACAACCTTAATGACTTCTTCCGGCGTCATTTCGGTAAGGCATTTACCGAGTGCCTGATAACCGTCCGTGCCTATGTATTCATCAATCAGTTCGGGGTTGATAACGCCGCAGTTGCGGAGCGCGACACGCAGTTGTTTTTTATAAAAGCCGGTATCGTTAAGGCTTTTTACGCCTTCATGCGATACGGTTTCGTGGTAAAGCAGGCGTTCTACAACGCGCCCTTTGAGCAAATGCTCGCTAACGATTTCCGGAACGTCGGCGACTTTTACCATGGAGTAAAAACTGCCTTCCGGATAGACTATCATAATCGGTCCTAAAGCGCATAAGCCGAAACAACCGGTTTGCACTACATGGACTTCTTTTTCAAGACCCGCTTTGCTGATTTCGGACTTCATTGCGTCCATAACGGGCTTACAGCCTGACGACGTACAGCCCGTACCGCCGCAAATTAAAACATGAGAACGAAACATATTTTTTTATATTTCCTTTCTGGTTTATTGTGTAGGGAACGGATTTATCCGTTCCATCGGTAACATTCGTTCAACCGTAACATTCGGAACGGATAAATCCGTTCCCTACGAGGTTATTTATTCAAATCGGACGCGCCCACGGTGTATTCGGACACAATCACGCCGCGGACAAGATGTTTGTCAACGATTTCGCGGGCTTTTCCTTCATCCATTTTGATATAGGTTACTTTTTCGCCGTCGGGGGTAAACACCTCTACAATGGGTTCATACTGACATAAGCCGATACAGCCGGTCTGCGTGACTTCCACCTTGCCGGAAAGGTTCTTTTCCTGCACTAAGGTCGCAATCGTCTGCAAAACGGGTCTTGCGCCCGCCGCGATTCCGCAGGTCGCCATGCCGACAACGACGCGGGTGTGCGCTTCGTCATGGTTTCGGATTCCGACCTGACCCTGCATTTTTTCTTTGATGGCTTTGAGTTCCGCTAAGCTTTTCATGTATTAAATTCCTTTCAAAAAATTCTGCCTTTATTTATTTCATCGGTGTTTTCTTTTAAAAAGCCGCTGATGAATTCTTTCACGTCCGGTGAGCTGAACGCTTCGGCGCGCTGTTCCGGCGTGATTTCAAGAAGCTCTGCGATTTCGCGGGTGTCAAGCGTGAATTCTTCCGAATCTACCGAGTAGCGGTATACAAAATCGATGTGCGTGTTGTAGAACACTAACATTTCTACGGTTGAATTCAAATCGCCGAGCGGTGCGCGGTCAATATGCGAAAGCCCGAATCCGGCTTTTACCGTTGTTCCGACGTTCACTTCCGATGTAATGCCGAAATTGCCGCCTGTGCTTTCCGCCGCTTCCTTGAAAAAAGGGATTCCCAGTCCGATTTTGCGGGTGTCCCGCGTGGTAAAGAACGGGTCGGTGACTTTTTCAAGCGTTTCCGCTGTCATGCCGCAGCCGTTGTCTTTGATTTCAACAGAAAGCGAATCTTTTGCGGTATTCATTTCAACGGCAAGCTCTATCAGCGTTGCTTTTGCCTTAACGCTGTTCTGGGCAACGTCAAGTATGTTCAGAGAAATTTCCTGCATAATGCGAACCTCCGGCGGCGTAATTTTCTTTTTTGCAAAGGGAGCAGAAATGATGCGCGCCGAGGCTCTCGGCTACTCTTTGTATTTTGCCAGTATATCGTCAAGCTCTTCGCCGGAGGGCGAAAGCCTGCCGTAGACATCGTCGTTTATCATAATAACAGGAGCAAGACCGCACGCGCCGATACAGCGGCAGTCGTTGAGGGAGAATAAGCCGTCCGGCGTGACTTCGTTGCTCTTGATTCCGAGCTTTTCCTGAAGCTTTTTGAGTATATCGCCCGCGCCTTTTACGTAACAGGCTGTACCCATGCAGACGGAGATTTTATACTTGCCTTTCGGGTTCAGCGAAAACTGCGAATAGAAAGTAACCACGCCGTAAACCTTTTCGAGCGGGATTGAGAGCTCTCTTGCAATCATCGACTGCACTTCTATAGGCAGATAACCGTAAATCTCCTGCGCTTCCTGTAAAACGCGCATAAGCGAACCTTTTTCGCCCTTGATGTCGTGAATTATCCGCACTAATTCTTTTTCCTGCGCGGCTGTTCCCGCGAAAGGAACGGCGGATTTTTTAATTGCCATAAGCCTTGTCCTCCTGATTTTTATGTATTGATAAATTCATACGTATTTCCCGTCCAATCCATGTATTTCCAAAATTCGGCGGCGGGAATCATTAAGCTTGCGCGGTTATCGTTTGGATGAAAGGATAGTTTCTGCGCTTGTTGTAACTTTTTATCGAAAAATACGTGCACATGGTGTTCTCTGTCGTTGATTAGTCCGAGCGGCGACACCGAACCGGGCTGCAATCCCAAATATTTCTGTAATCGTTGTTCGGACGCAAAACTGATTTTTCCCTGTTTCAACTGTTGTTCGAGTTCGCGAATATTAAAATCCCGTGAATATTCCAGTATGACCAAATAATGCCGATTGCCTTTATGATTACGGAAAAACAAGTTCTTGCAATAAGTGACTTCAGGATCTAACCAGTATTTACGCGCTTCCTCAACAGTAGGGACAGGCGGATGCTCCCTGTATTCAAACGAAATCCCCAATTCACCTAATATTTTATACACTTCAGGTTGACCAATTGTTAACGGTGTTGAATTTTCGCTATTATTCATTGCTTTTTTTTATAAATCTGAAATCGTAAATATTAACATCCCCCTAACCCCCTTCAAAGGGGGAGTAAAGTCGTAAATTCTGCCTCACTCAAAACGAATGGTGCGTGCAGGATTGATTTTTGTGATAAGGTATGATGGTGCAAGCATCATCAACAACGAAGCGGCCAAAGCGCCCAAATTAATCAAAAACCAGTTGGTAAAATTCAGGTCAATAGGAACGGCATCAAGAGAATAAACGGATGCATCCAACTTAATCAAACGAAAACAGGACTGAACGA
>Ga0082212_10011722_pt1 | contig 11094 bp, 11 predicted proteins | sample TergutNt197P3_FD_71548 | JGI IMG/M metagenome (GOLD analysis project Ga0082212, IMG submission 71548) | Neocapritermes taracua P3 segment gut microbial communities from Petit-Saut dam, French Guiana - Nt197 P3 | ecosystem: Host-associated > Arthropoda: Insects > Digestive system > Gut ... | reverse complement strand
ATTACTACAAAGATGAAAAAATCGAAAAAAGAAGCGCGTTAGGTGCCCTGCCTGATACTGTGACAAAACTTGTTTCATTAAAAAGTCTTAACTTACACAACAGCGAAGTTACAAGCCTTCCAGATGATTTGGGAAATCTTCCGGCTCTTAAAATGCTTGATATTGCAGGCTGCCCTGTTAAAACAATTCCGCCTTCAATACAACACCTTGCGGACACCGGGGAATTAACTTTTTTAAGAACGGAAAAAGAAGCAATCGCCGATTCGTGGGATCATTTGAAAAGAAGAAAACCAAGGAGAAAGAAAACATGAAACTGGAAAAGTCTGTAAAGGGAAGACTCCTTATAGTTCTGTATTACACGATCTCCTTAACAGCAATCTTTACGCTTATGTTAGTCGTCATGAGCAAGACCGGCATTCTTGCCGGACTGGGAGCCTCGCTTGTACTGGGCGTTGTCATCGGTATTGCAGGCGGCGAGCTGGAATTCAGAATGCACTGGAGGACACTGGACAAAAGAAGAAAACTCGAAAAAGAAACAAGAACGGCTAAAAAGATAGTAACGTTCCCGGTAAAGGAAACCCAGCCATGAAAAAAAGTAGGTTTACATCATCATGTTGATGAGGGGGTACTTAAATCGTCCGTAAGTTCAAGTTGACAATTAAAAAAGATTTTGATATCTTAGTTCCACAATGCATTCAAAGATAATCGCCTGGGCTTCTGCTTCCCTTGATATAATAGGCGATAAAATATTTCCTGGCGGAGCGCCAACTTATGGCGGAGCAGTATTAAATATATTTGCTAATAAGTATCATTTAAACATGTTACAAATAATCAATATGTCATCTTCCGATATACCTGTTTTCCCCGATTATGTATTCAGAAATGCATTGATTGTTGAAACTCCAGAAACGGTGAAACTTGTTATTGAAAGTGATCCTCAAGCAGAAAGAATTATACAAACAAAAAAACCACTAGCAAAAATAAATACGCCATTCATTATAGATACCGGACATTTTAATTCACATTACCATTTGTTATTGAATAATCTGCTTATTTTCAAATCCGGATATGATTTTTCTCTGACATTTTTTTCGAAACTAAAAACGCTTCCTCCTTCCAAAATTTTTTTTGATTTATTTGGGCGTGATGACGGAAAATTGAGTCCTGAGGAAGAAAAAATACTGGAAACAATACTTGAAGAATTATCAAATCATCATCGTTTGTACTTTAAGTTATCCGAACCGGAATATCATGCAGCTAAGTTCATACTAAAAGAATGGCCAAATATTAATTTGTTGATAACAAAGGGAAGAGACGGCGCGGAATACGTAGGTACTGATGAACATATTACTGTCAAGGGTATTGATGCAGATGTAGTATCTACGCTTGGCGCCGGCGATGTATTTTTATATGCGTTTACAGCATTATATACACAAGGCGTTCAAATATCTGACTGTATGAAACAGGCAAATAGTATAGCAGCATTATCAACTGAATATTTTACGGCAAAGGGATTTTATGATGCCTATATCAATGCTTGATTACTATAAAATGGCTTCTGAACTGGGAAGTATATTTAAAAGAAATAATCCGGATTTCGTTTATTCTGTTTTCATTTATGGTTCGGTAAGCCGTTTTGAGGTTATTCCCGGCTTAAGTGATTTAGATGTTATGGTCATTGTCGATGTAGAATATTTTAATGAGACACAGATAAAAATACTTAATTCTATTAATAACGCTATTTGTAATAACTATCCAATTCACTGCAATTTTAGAATACGCAATAAGAAAGACCTATATGAAAAGAGATCGGGAATTCGGGATTATAACCCTACAGCTATATTAAATTATGTACGTGATGGAATATGTATTTTTCGCAATGATATGGATTTTGAATTTTATGACTATTTAAAAAAAGTAAATGAAAAGGATATTAACATGGATTTCTTTATCTTGTTTTCTGAATTCAGACTGCGGTTGCGGGCGCTTATTTCACTTGGAGAAAATAATAAAAACATATCAACGAATAAAGATAAAGAAGACAGTATTTCCTATGAAATTGGAGATTTAATATGCAAATTGGCGGAATGGATATGTTATTTTAACGGAATTCCCTTTTTTTCAAAAATCGAAGCTTTGAACATTTCAGCCCAAATTACCGGTGAATCCCTGTTTTTGGACGCCATTGACATAAAAAAAGGAAAAGCGATTCCTCAATTTCACTATATCGCGAAACTTGACAGTATTTTCAATGATTATCAGAAAAGAGAAACGAATAATTTTTATAACATACTTGATAAACTTGAGATGAGAGAAGAAACTGTACGAACAAAAAATGATCTTCTGACCCTTTTTAGAGAAAAACTAAGTGATGAAATGTTACTGGTTGAATTGGCTGATATTTTTTCCGGAAAACTGCCTTTTTTTAAAATGTTTCGCGGAAATCATCTTTACAAGTATATTTGTAAAATATAGCGGGAGATAAACAGTTTATGAAGAAGCGTTTTTTAGCTGTACTGCCATTTTGCTGTATCATTCTTGTCTGGTATTGCATTACCATGAAAGGCACAGTACCGTCCAGCATATTGCCCCCTGTCAATAAAGTATTTTCAACACTTCTAGTATTAATTTCAACGGGGCAGTTGTTAAATGATCTATTTATCAGCCTGACGCGGGTTTTGAAAAGCTATTTTTTATCGGTTGCGGCAGGGTGTCTTATAGGTACTTTTATGGGAGTTTCCGCAACAATAAGAGCATCTTTATCATTATTTATTACTGCTTTCCGGCAAATTCCGGTAGTAGCGTGGGTGCCTATTCTGATTTTATGGTGCGGTATAGGCGAGCTTTCAAAAATAGTGATTATTTTTTTGTCAGCTGTTTTTTCCATTATTCTTAACACAAGCGACGGTATACGCAGCACTTCGCCGGAATATATTGAAATAGCGAACCTTTACAAAATAAACAAGTGGAGACTCTTTACAAAAATATATCTGCCCTATGCCGCTCCTCAAATATTTACAGGATTTAAAATAGGATTGGGCGCTTCATGGATGGCAGTTGTTTCTTCTGAAATAATCGCTTCTACCTCGGGTATCGGTTACAGGCTGGCGGAAGCAAGGAGCCTGATGCGCGCTGACATTGTTATTGTTTGCATGATAGTTATCGGGTTAACAGGCGTTATAATGGACGTAATTTTGAATAGAATATCATCCCTGTTGTTACCGTGGAAAAAATGAGGCGGCTTCGTGGATAATCCGGTAATACAAGTTAACAATTTGTGTAAATCTTTCTTAATTGACGGGACAAATCTGGAAGTGCTTCGTAATATTAATTTCGATATATATGAAAATGAATTTATAACCATAGTCGGTCCCAGCGGATGCGGTAAAAGCACCTTGTTAAAAATTATTGCCGGCTTGATTCCGTACAACAATGGGAGTGTAATAAGAAACGGAAAAAGCGTTTCCGGAACCTGTTTGGAATGTGGTATGATATTTCAGGACCATCGCCTCTTTCCATGGATGAAACTAAAAGAAAACGTCGCTTTTGGATTAACAGAATCTAAAATCAGCAAGAAAGAACGAAATAATGCGGCACAAAAATATATAAATCTTGTTCGCTTGGAAGGGTTTGAAAATGCTTATCCTCATCAATTATCGGGCGGTATGGCATCACGAGCCGCAATTGCCAGAGCTATGGCAACCAACCCTGCCATTCTGCTTCTTGATGAACCATTTGGAGCGCTGGACGCATTAACGCGAATACATATGCAGAAAGAGATTCAGAAAATCCATAAGGAAGAAAAAATCACCATGATAATGGTAACTCACGATTTGGATGAAGCTGTCACTCTTGGACACAGGGTAATCGTTTTGTCTCCAAGGCCTGCGGAAATTAATAACGTTTTAACAATAGATACCGGGAACGGCCATTATGCCGGAACAACAGAGTTTAATCATTATAAAAATATTCTTTATAAACATTTTTTTAATTAACAGGAGAAAATATGAAAAGAAACAAAACTGTTGATTTTTTTACTGTTATTGTATGTGCATTGTTTTTAACTTTGATTTTTTATGCGTGCAAAGGGAATGACGAAACAAGAACGGTAGTTCGTTTTGGCAGTTCTGCGGGGGAGAATGGTATTTTGATGGGTATCCCCGGGGTTGCCCAGGAATTGGGGTTTATTCGGGAAGAACTCGAAAAAGAAGGCTATAGTGTGGAATTCATCGGCTTTCTGAACGGAGTTTCGGTAAATGAGGCTTTTGTTGCAGGTGAATTGGAGATTTCAACTTTAGGCGACGTTCCAACCGCAATAGGTTTTTCTAACAATATAGGTACTACATGGTTCGCCCTGGGGCTTAGTTCGTATAATAACGAGATGATTGCAAGGAACAACGCCGGAATAGAGTCAATACTTGATTTATACGGCAAAAGAGTCGCGTATGCGATTGGCACCACAACAGAATATTTCTGGCAGGCGCTTGTAAAAGAATATAATATCGACGAAACCAAAATAATAAAAATAAATCTTGGCGGCATTAATTTAATAAACGCATTCGAGACAAATGATGTTGATGTTATCATTCACAACGAGAACTGGACACAGCGGCTCCAGGCGCAAGGGAAAGGCAAAGTTATTCTGTCAACAAATAGTTTCCCCGAATGGAAACCTCAGGATATGGTTGTTGGCAGAAGTAAATATTTAGAGATACATCCAAAAGCAGGCGTTGCGGTTTGCAGGGCGCTTATAAGGGCGCGGGAAACAGTTAGAATGAATCCGGGACCTTATTATGTTGCAATATCAGGACGGCAGCTTGAGCAATTCCCCGAATTGGCTAAATCAATTTACGGTGACAAAGACAATGAATTTATCAATTTGGACAGCTTCATTCACCGGTCCAATATAGAACGCCAGCAAAAACTTGCGGATTTTCTGAAGCTAACCGGAAGAATAGTTGAACCTGCAATAATTGAAAATTACATTGATATAACTTATTGGGAAAAAGCAGCCATGGAGCTGAAATAACAGGACATATTTTGAAAAAAATACTGTTGATATATGGGCTGAATTGCAGCGGGAAATCTACGTTTTGTGACTATATCTGCGAAAAATACAACGCTGTTTTTCTGCACATAAGGCGGTTCTTTAAGAGTAAATACCCGATTGAGTTATACCGTAAAATGTTATCGGAACATGGAAATAGTTACTGGCTTGATTTTATCAGTGATGATTTGAGTGAATACAAAAAACATGACTTATTGATAATCGAAGGTTTTTTTACAATGGACGAAGCCGCCTGGTGTAACAACTTTTTTGACGCGGATATTGATATTATTTACATAGAATCTGATGTTCATATCAGGATAGATCGCAGAAAAAAAAGAGAAAATATAGATCAGGAAAACGCAGAAAGAGAAATTGCAGCCAGCGATGAATACAGGATAGGCAGAGGTTTATTTTCAGTGAAGGAAAATGCCGGGGTTGTATTGGAAAATGATAAAGGAGAAATGAATTTTAAAAAACAAATTGGTGTATATCTGGACAAAATTTGTTAAATAAACCTTTCCAATTCATCTAACTTTTTTATTTCATAAGTTGGTATTATTTCTGTTTCATTTAAATTACCTGCTCCGTTAAGCCAACAGGTGTCAATTCCTGCATTGTTCCCTCCGGCTATATCAGTTGGGATGGTGTTACCAATTAACAGGACGCTGTCTTTTTTAACTAAAGGAATATGTGAAAAAACATAATCAAAATATGAAATATGCGGCTTTCGAAATCCGATAAACTCCGAAACAAAAACATCAGAGATATATTCCCTAATCAATGAGCCCTCGATTCTTGCTTTTTGTACTGCAAAAATCCCGTTCGTTACAATGTAAATTTTCTTATTACAGGAATTTATTTCTTTGCATATCTCCAAAGCTCCGTCGAGTAAAAACGATCCTTTACCAAGCTCATCGTAATATAATTCAGTAGCATCTTTCTCATCATAATTGATGCCATTTTCGCTGAACAGACGCCTAAATCGCGACATTTGCAGTTCTTTTTTGGTTCTTCCGCCTTTATCGCAATATCCCCTCATCTGTTCATTTATTTCTCTGTATTTCATGCGGGTATCTTGCGAATAATCAAGTCCGCAATTTTCAAATGTTATTCTTAAAGCATTTATTTTCGCCATTTTATAATCGAGTAATGTACCGTCTGCATCAAACAAAAATAATTCGTATTTTTTCATTTTTTTTCCATCACCACCATGACGATTGAAACTGCGAAAAAACGCTCTCCGGGCCCGAAATCGCGGGCAGAAAATGGAATGCAATTGCAGCGATTAGCCAAATAACAAGAATGGCAATTACAATAATAAATGTCCTTCTTTTCATGGAAAACCTCCTTTTAACAGTTTTATACCTGCTTCCTCCTTGGTTTTTTCCGTCCCGACGGAGCCCACTGATGCGTGTTGAATTGATCATCGCTTGTGAAAAGGATCAAATCGCCATTATCCGCCAGCCGCTGTATCGAGGGCGGTATTGTCTTAACATCGCAGCCGACAATTTCGAGTTTTTCAAGAGCAGGAAGATCGCCCAAATCATCGGGCAGACTGGTTATTGCGCTGCCGCTTAATTTAAGGTGGTTAAGCGAAACAAGTTTGGATATTGTCCCCGGCAGGCAGGAAATAGAGCTTTTCTTTTCAAAGGTTTCATCTTCCTCATAGGCAGGGTAACCGTCAGGATCGGGATCCCACGGCATATCGTTGGGATAGCTGTAAACGCCTAACGATTCCAGGCTGGCCAAATTCCCTATTGATTCGGGAAGTCTTGCTATAGAGGTGTACTGCAACTGAAGTCCGATTAGTGATGTAAGGTTTCCGATGCTTTCGGGGAGCGCTGTTATTTTGCCGCCGCGGATATACAAGGTTTTAAGAGAGCGCAGGTTTCCGATTGCGTCCGGCAGTGATTCAAGTTCGGCGCAGCGCAAGAGGCGAATCCGTATCAGTTTAGATAAATTGCCGATTGACTGCGGCAGCGTTTTGATTTGCGCCCGGAACAGGTACAGCCTGGTCAGCGCCGGCAGGTTCCCGATTGAATCCGGCAGAGCAGAAAAACACGGGCTGTCAATTTGCAAAACTTCAAGACGGCCCAGATCGCCGGTAGAATCGGGAATTGATGCAAGGTCTTCTGATTTTACGTAAAGCTTAACCAGTGCCTTTAGACTGCCAATGTTTTCAGGCAGAGTGGTTAATCTGGCGCAGTCGATGTTCATTTCTTTAAGCGAAGGAAGGCTGCACAGTGAATCGGGCAGAGCGGTTACCGTATCGGAATTGATGCGGAGTTTTTCAAGAGAACTTAATCCGCCCAACCAGTCAGGAATGGGCGCAAGCGGAACGTTAATAGACATTTTTTTAAGATTTGAAAGCCGCCCAATCGCCTTCGGCAGGACAAGCGGGGGCAGCTCGTCATCTTCGTCAAAGTGGTAGTACTCGCTGCCTATTTGCAGTTCTTCAAGACTGCAAAGGCTGCCGAAGGAATCCGGAAGCGATTCAAGTTTGCAGGATTTTATAGAGAGATATTTCAAAGCGCCCAGATTTCCGAAACTTTCCGGCAGTGTTGTCAGGTTGCCGCCGTCAATAGTAAAGTACTCAAGCGAACAGAGATTGCCGAAAGATTCGGGCAGGGCGTTAAAATCATTTGCTACTTTGGCAGGGCCGCCCCATTTTCTTCCTTTCTCAAGATGGTGTTCGATCGAAACCCATAAGCGCAGGCTGAGGCTCTTCAAAGATCGCAAATTGCCAAAGGATTCGGGCAGCGCTGCGATCCTGCCGCTCATGTGTATTTCTTCAAGGTTTGGGATACTGCCGAAGGATTCGGGCAAACGGATCATATCGTCTTTTTGAATATTGTAAATTCGATCTTTTTCTTTTTTTGGATAATTTTCCGCAAATGATTCTTCACCTCTTTCCAACTCAAACACTTTTAAAGATTTCAAACCGCCCAGATTATCGGGGAAATACACGGTTCTGCTGTGGCCCATTTCAATAACTTCGAGGGAGGCAAGATTGCCGAACGACTCCGGCAGGCGCTCAAGGTTTCCGCGATAGGTTTGAAACATTTTCAGGTTCTGCAAATTGCCGAAGGATTCGGGAAGCGCTTCAATTTCTGAATTGCTCAGATCAAGATTTTCCAGCGCGGATAAATTCCCGAACGATTCCGGCAAATGGCGGATATTGCTGCACCCAAGGTTTAAATCATAAAGCGAAACAAGACTGCCGAACGATTCCGGCAGACGCTCAACACAATACCCAATGCCAAGCCGTTCAAGGGAAACAAGATTACCAAACGATTCCGGCAGTGTTTCCATGCAGTGAAAAGAACTAATGTGCAGTTGTTTTAACGATTTCAAATTGCCGAATGATTCGGGCAGTTTTCTGAATTTGGCCCCGTATATCGTATCTCCGGACAATTCCAGTTTTTCAAGTGAAGTAAGATCCCCGAATGATTCCGGCAGTTTATGTAAATATTCACAAGCGTCAATTGAAAGTTCTTTAAGAGATAAAAGTTTTGCTATGGATTTGGGCAGGGTTTTTATTTTACTGTTCCATATATCCATACGTTTAAGATTCCGCAAACCACCTATGCTTTCCGGAATTTTAGTTATCCAACGTCCCAGATACAGGTATTCAAGGTTTGCAAGTTCCCCAATCCACCGGGGAATTGCTATTGATTTTAAAAAAGGCTGAAACTTGAAAAAGAGAAATTTGACGCTCTCGCAGTAAACACCGCCCAGGGATAATTTTTTTAATTTTTTACAGTTACGGATAAATCGCGGAACCCTCCCCAATGATGTTTCTGACAGATTAAGCGTTTCCAAATTCGTAAGCCATAAATTTTTGGGCAGGGATTTTAATTTCTCATTTCCCGAAAGATCAAGTTCCCGAAGATTTGTCATTAAAGCGATGTGTATTGGTATGCTGGTTAACTCGTTGTTATTCAGTTTAAGACTTTCAAGCTGCCGTAATGCGAATAACTCTTCGGGAAGATGTTTTAAACCGGTATGCCCCAGGTTAAGATGCTTAAGGCGCGGAAGTTTGCTTAAAAAAGCGGGCAAATAGTCAAGCTCATTTTTTTGTCTGTCCAGATCGTTGATTTCGTGATGCCATCTCTGATTTTCCCATTCGCCCGAATGGCCCAGATCAAGGGAGCGCAGATTTTTTAAATTTCCGATAAACTCCGGTATTGTATACAGTTCGTTGGCGCTGATGTCCAAATCTTCCAACTGCGTAAGATCGCCCAGCCATTCGGGCAACGGAGACAAATGGTTCGCGCCAAGATACAGGGTGTGCAGGTTAGAAAGATTCTTCATTGGTTCCGGCAGCGATTCAAGTCCGCAGTGCCTTAGGTTGAGAAATTGAAGAGCGGAAAAATCTCCCATCCAATCGGGAAGCGGCGCCGGATGAAAATTTGAATCGCGCGATTCAAGCGACTCAAGATCGAGGCGCTCAAGAGAAGCAAGCTGTTTAAGGCAGGCGGGCATCTCGTGAAAAGAGTTTATTCCCATATCCAGGAAGAGGAGCCCTTTTAATTCGCCAAGGGAATCGGGCAGGGAATCGATTTTGTTCCCCCGCAAACTGAGTTTTTTCAATAAATGGAGGCTGCCTATCCAGTCCGGCAGCGATTCAAGTTGGTTGTAACTTACATCAAGTTCGGCAAGATTTGTAAAATCCTCAATTTCGGCGGGAAGCTCCGTCATATACAGACTGGAAAGGTCAAGCGACAGCCCTCCCGCTAGGCGGCAGGCTTCTACCCGTTTGGCAATTTCCTTTGTGTTTGGCATATCCTGATACGATTTCCTCATGATATTATAAACGCCCGGAGAATAAGAAACTTATTAGTTTGGAAGGATAATTTCCGGATTATTTTTTTCCAGGTAAGCTTTCAGTTTTTCAAGAAATAAATCTCCCATTTCGGATGCTTTGACTTCCGCGCTGGATCCCTTATTGCTCCTTTGATTAAATTTCCGGTATATATCCTTTTGGGTGATACTTCCTTCTTTGCATGCCGCTATAATTTCAGTATCAAAAACCGGAAGCAATGCTTCGTAATTTTTTATGTTTTTTATACAATGCAGTGTAAAAAGCGCCCTGTGAATTTCCCTGGCTTTCGGCTGATTTTCCCTTGGATGTATTTCTTCTTCCAGAACCTTTTCCACAGCGTTCAGAATAGCTTCCGTATAATAATTCGTAAAAAATTCATTTTCGGGAGTATGGGAGACAACTGATCCGTCATATTGTTTTGTTCCGTCCAGGTCAAGAACACTCATCTCATCATCAGAATTTTCAACCCTATATTCTAAACCGCCGATTTTTTCCCTGTTTATCCCCATTATATATTTATAAGCTTGTTCTTCGTTCAGAAAAAAATTTCCGGTTGTGCGTTGCACTTGTTCATCTACGGTAAAAGATCTTCCTATTTTTCCTTCTTCCCATTGCAGAAAATTTTTTATTTCTTTTGCCTTTCTGGAAATCGTCAGGGAACCTGCCAATTTGCGGTCGCGGTAATATTGAGCCTCCGCGTTTTTTAAAGCAACACTTAGCTCTTTAAAAAAAATATTTTCATCTTTTGGTTCGGCTGTTATTTTATTATTGATCCTTTCGACAACCTGACCAATCTCTTTGATCATTTCATCCGCTAATTTTACCCATAAACCGTCTACTTCAATTTGTTTTCTATACCGGTACAAGCGGCACCATTTAAATATAAAATTGAAAAATTTTCCGTAATTAACCAGCCTGCGGGCAGATAAAGAGACATCGTGCAAATCCAGATAGGCGCCGTAAATTTGAGACTTTAACAGTTCTTCTTTTTCGTCTGTTATAAACACTGTTCCCACTGAATCTCCTTACATAGCAAAAAAATCCTTTAATTTATCCGAAGCGCTTTCGGCGTCTGAGGCGTCAATGGAACCGATCAGTTTAAAAAGGTAGTAGAGCGAAGTAATGTCGAAAATCATTTGATATTCTATTTGCCGTGTTTCTTTGTTGCGTTCAGCCTTCCCGTAGATAAAATACTGGACAACAACATCGCGGAATTCTT
>Ga0082212_10011721_pt1 | contig 11094 bp, 10 predicted proteins | sample TergutNt197P3_FD_71548 | JGI IMG/M metagenome (GOLD analysis project Ga0082212, IMG submission 71548) | Neocapritermes taracua P3 segment gut microbial communities from Petit-Saut dam, French Guiana - Nt197 P3 | ecosystem: Host-associated > Arthropoda: Insects > Digestive system > Gut ... | reverse complement strand
AGATGTTCTAGTTTGATCTTCAGAGCTGAAAGAACCAAGAAGTTACTAGGCACAGGCACTTCGGTTTTTAGGCATCACGCTTCTGTACCTTATTGCCACAGAGTATGCAGTGGGCGAGATTTCAGGCATACGCCGCAGTAGAGACGAGTCTACATTCTTCCTGGTAGTTACGCTACGTGTGTACAACCGAAGACCTCGAGTGCCTAGTGATTACGAACCCCCTGTACTTGCAGCCCTAGCAATATTCTAGAGTGGATAGCAGCACAAGAAACACAGCACAGTATCCCGTTAATGACATCCGCCGATTGCAATTATATCTATGACTTTATGCATGATGGCCGATTCTAAAAAAAAAAAAAAAACCCCACAAGCCGAAATGGGTGACAAGCGCAGCCACCCGTTCAAGGAACGCGGCAATAAATACACACACGGCGAGCGTGTCGCTAAACTTGCTTTGCGGTTACGGCAAATCATAGCGCCGGAAGAAAATGATTATGATGATATTCTGACTGTAGCGGCATGGTTTCACGATATTTGCAACGGTTCAGATAATCACGCCGCGAAAGGCGCGGAACGAACTCTGGCATTGCTGAAGGAGCATTGTGCGGAAGATGATTTGGAACAAATATGCGGTATTATCGCTGTCCATGACGACCGCAATCCGGGAAATAATACATACGCTGATATAATTAAAATACATCAGGATGCCGACCATCTTGACCATTTCGGGACATTCGACATATGGATGGTTGTGGCGTACACCATAGGTCACGATGAAACTATCAATGAAGCGGTGCGTTATCTGACAAAAGAATGGCCAAATGATAATGCGAGATGGCGCAGCGAGTTGCATTTTGATTTGAGCATAAAGATTTTTGATGAAAAAACAGAGTTTGTTAAGTCTTTCATAGAACGCTTCGCTATAGAGAACTCAGGAGGCGTCTACAACGAAGAAGCTATATTGCAGTACCGATAAACGGGTATGGTTAAGCAAAAAATGCTACCATCGCAAATCCAAACGGGATGTAATATATATTGGTTTTGGGTTTGTTTTTGACAGTACTTGGTCTGCCACTTCTCAGAAATCCGAACTCCCGGCCGAGGATCGTATTGATCGGCGAGGCGTTCGGGTTTTTGCTTTGTCTGCCGGAAATGGGTTGAGATAGATGTCGGTTTATGGTATGCTGTATGCGGTTGAGGGCGGTTCCAAATTAGCCGTCATCTGTCACCGGATGGGACGGGGATACGCTTTCATATACTCCCTCTGGAAGTATATGACCCACTCAGACACTTTCATCGCTGCGCGCTGCTAATTGCTGCGGACTGTTAGAACGCGAGTCTCGCACAGAAAGAGGGGGTAAGCATGATAGAGTTACACACGACATCATTGACATGAGGATTTTTATCAATGGGGGAAAAGATGATGGCTGAGCAAAAGTTAATTATTATAACCGGTTCGCCATGTGTAGGGAAAACAGTTGTGGCAGAAAGTCTTTTTGAGTCATATGAAAGCAGCGCATATTTCGATGGCGACTGGGCTTGGTGCGTCAATCCGTTTTCGATTGCTGACCCGCGACTGCGAAATGGTGACAAAACCATGTCTTTTGCGTTGTCTACATATCTAAATTCAAATTTTGACTATGTTATTTTTTCCTCCGTGGTGGTGATAGGCGCGGAAATCCGAGAAGCTATATTGAAAGATATTACTGCAAAAAAATATTCAATCATTGCTTTCACATTGAAGTGTTCCGAAGAAACGCTGATTGAACGTCATAAACTCCGTGGCGACGCTAACGATGTATCCTTTCAATGGTTGAGAATGAAGCCGCATTTGGGAGATTATGTTATCAATACCGACCACAAAACGGTAGATCAAATTGTGAGCGAAATACGAGAAATAATCAATTAGCAGTTCAACGGGCAGGTTTGGGCGGCAGTCCAAGAAGCCATTTGGCACGTTTGCCGACAGGCAAAGAGTGTGCCAAACAGGGGGGTTAGCCTAACAATGGCCGGCACTATCAACAGTCTAATATTTGTTAATATAGTTAAGATGATAATTTTTGGGATATACAGATTATGTATATAATGGAGAGGAGAGAGTACATTCATGCCGAAACAAATTAATTATGAGGAAAAATATAATGAAGTCGCTAAAAGGTTAGAAAATGAAAAATCTATTGCGCTGTGTACTGTTGATAGAGATAAAGTAGCGGCAAGAACTGTTTGGTTCGTTTTTTATAAAGACTCCATTTATTTTGCTACTTCAAAGGCTTACGATAAATGCAAACAAATTGTTAGAAATCCAAATGTTGCTCTATGTTTGGACAATATTCAAATTGAAGGAGTTGCGCTTATTATTGGACACCCTGAATTGGAAGATAACAAAGAAGTTATCAACTATATTGCAGTTAAGTGTCCAGAACTTAATCGGTATAATAAGTATAGGAATAGTGTTTTAATTGAAATAAAAATTAACAAAATAGCTACATGGACTGACGGTGGGAGAGAGTATATTAATCCTGCTGAAAAATCAGCGTTCAGAATTGGCTGACTATGCGGCTAATAAGTGTACTATCTGTATTTCAATACAAGTCTGACAGAATATAAAAGGGGGATTGTCAAGGGGGCGTATATGGTGTATAATCATGCTTAGTTAATAACCACGGTATAAAGCCGTCCGGGAGGTTTTGCATTATGCGTGAGAAATTTGACCAGCAGCTTGGGAAGCTGAACCGTATGCTCATCGAGATGGGGGCGATGATCGAGACGGCCATTTCCAACGCCATCCGGGCGCTGAAAACGCGCGACGTCGAACTGGCCAACGCCGTCATAGCGGGCGACAACGACATTGACGAGATGGAGAAAAGCATTGAGCGCCTCTCGCTCAAACTGCTGCTCCAGCAGCAGCCGGTGGCGGGGGATCTGCGCCTGATCTCGGCCGCGCTGAAGGTAATCACCGATATGGAGCGGATCGGCGATCAGGCGGCCGACATCGCCGAGATCACGACAATGCTGGCCGGCCTGACTGTAATCAAACTAGACCATGTCTCCCAGATGGCGGAGGCGACAAGCCGGATGGTCACCCAGAGCGTCGACGCGTTCGTTAAAAAGGATCTGGCGCTGGCGCGGGACGTAAAAGCGATGGACGACAATGTGGATGAACTTTTCAGGCTTGTAAAAACCGACATCATCCGGCTGATCCAGTCGGACCGGTCGGAGAGCGAGCAGGCCGTGGACCTTTTGATGATTGCCAAATATTTCGAGCGTATCGGCGACCATGCCGAGAATATCGCGGAATGGGTCGAATACGCGATCGTGGGCGTTCACGATTCTCACAAGCCCAAGGAACCGTGAAATACGGGATCAAGGCGATCTTACGCGCGCCTTTGAAGACGGCCCTCTTCTTTCTTCTGATCGCCGCCGTCACCGCCGTCCTTTCGCTGGGCGTGGGGATATGGCGCGGCGCGGAGGGGATGCTTGACGAGGCCGATGAAATCTTTAAGACGGCGGGTGAATTCGTATACACCGGCGGCAACTATCCCGACGGCGCCGTCCATGACGAAAGCCTGCAAAGGGCCGCCGCCGCGTTTGACCGTTCCCTGCTGGCCCGCCCCGAGGTGAAGCTGGCGGAGAACAACCTGCTGATGCGGGCGTATATAGAGGATTACGCGCCGCGGCAGGCCGATATGCCCTACGGCCGGGCCGCGGTACTGATCGTCACGGCGAACTACCCGATGGATATGCTCAATATGCCCGATGTCTTCAATGTCTTTTCCGAAGCCGTTCTGTATACGCCGGCCAGCCGGATGGGGATGGCCATGCTGATGTACACGCCGGAGGGAATGACGCTGCGCAAGGGGCAGAGCTACGCCGTCATCGGGCGGCTGGTCACGGTCAAAGGGCATAACTACACCGGCTTGCAGGTCATCAGCCCGGAGGATTTGGGCTATCCCGGCGTGACGTTCCCGTTTATCACGGAGGTTGACAGCGTTTCGCTTGACGACCCGTTTTGGGACAGCGAGACGGGGCTGTTTTATAAGGACGTTGCCGAAAAACTCAGGGTCGTCAACAGTTCGGCCGACGTCATTGCGACGCATGACATAACCGCCGTCAGCGAATTTCACCGGGGCGAATACACGTTAAAGAGCGGGGCGTTCTTCACCGAAGAACAGCAGCGTTCCGGAGCGTACTGCCTTATCCCCGACCGCGTCGCGCGGCGCTATCATCTCTCCGCCGGGGATCCCGTCGAACTTTCCGTCCTGCCCCGGACCTCCGGCGCGGGGCGCTTTGCCGGGTTTGAACCGTCGGGCGGTTTTGCCGAACCCTCAGCCTATACCGTCGCCGGCGTCTATGACGCGGAGGACTATACCACGCCCATTTTTATCCCGGCGGCGGGACAGCCCTGGCTCTACCACAGCGACGCCGACTACATACTGGCCCGGGTGGTATTGCACAGCCGTCACGCCGCGTCATTTCTAGCCGCGCTGGAAGGCAATCTGCCGGACGGGGTGCGCTTTGACCACAGCGATCAGGGCTACGCCGCCGCCGTGCGCTCGGTCAATTCGGTCCGCGCGACCGCGCTTATGATAACCGGCGTCTGCATACCGGCCTGTCTGCTTGTCCTGTGGTTCTTCGGTTTCTTCTTCGTTTTCCGCAGCCGCGAGACGGCGCGGATCCTGCTGATCCTCGGCACGCGGGCCGGCGGGATCGTCCGCTTTTTCCTCGCGGGCAGCGGAGCGATCACATTGGTGGCCGCCGCCGCCGGCACGGTGGGCGGATCCCTAATTATGGAACGCATTTTCCATACGCTGTTCGCGGCGGCGGAGGCGGCTACCGGGCGCGACGCGCGGTTTTCGATCAGCGGGTTGGGCATCAAAAGCGATGATTTTACCCCTGTGCTGGGGGAGACATCCCTGCTGTGGCCCGTTCTCACGGCTGTGGCGGTTATCCTGGCCGCGCTGATTGTCTGCCTGTCCTTCGCGGCACTGCTGATCCGCTCGCAGAACCCGCGGGTGCTGTTCCGCCGCCGTGAGAAGCGCGGACACAAGCACGACCGGGGACACGCCCCCAAACGCCCCGCCGGGGCGCGCCTGTCGGCCGCGCTGCCCACCGTGACATTGCGCTACGGCGTACGGTCGATCCTGCGCGGCAAACAGCGCAGCCTGACCGTACCCGCCTTATTCGCCGCGCTGCTGCTCTTTCTCGCGCTGTTTGCGTCTGTGAAGAACGGCTACCGGGAGCGGCTTGCGACGGTGTATGACGACGTCCCGGTGACATTGCGCGTCACCGACATATCGGGGCGCAAGCTGGACAACCTTGTGTTCTTCGATCAGGACGTCACGTTAATCGAGGAAACAGGCTTCACACAATCGGTCTTCCACTCGGTTAACTTCCGCGTCCAGAAGCCCCCCGGACGCGCCGCCGTAGGCAACTGGAAAGAAGACGCGGTCTGGTCGCAGCAGATTTGGGGCATGGATATGTCGGAGTTTCAGCTCGAAACCTTTGAAAATCAGATGAAAGAAACCACCGACGCACTTTTCACCGTTAACGGCGTCGGCCGCGCGCCGGAGTTCTTCTATTCCGGGCTGCCGGAGGCGATCTTCGCGGATGGGTTGGACTGGGATTATTTTGACGCCGCCGGGGACTCCGATGCGGCGGACTACGAAGAAATGGCAGAGCCGCAAAAACACAATTATATCCTTATATCAAAGCCTTACGCCGAGGAATACGGCCTGTCGCCGGACGACGACGTGTTGCTGACGGTCTACGCGGCCAACAGGAGCGAGTGGACGGCCTCCTTCCGCGTCGGCGGCGTATACGACGCCGGCAACACCCGCAGAACCGTTTACTGCTTTGATCGGCGTATCGCCGTCGCCGCGCCGTACGAATATCTCAAAACCAATACGGTCGGGTTCAACTCAAGAGCGTATCTGTCCGAAGACAGCCTTTGGGTTATGGTAACCGACCATGTGTCGGGGGAGCCGATCCCATACATCTATATCCCCGAGGGCGACGACCCTGAAGATCATCTTCACGAAATAAAGACATATCTCGAAAACTGGACGAAATATGACAGCAAATGGTCATGGGACGAATACAGCTACTCCCATACCTTCAACGCGGGCGGGGCCATGCTGCAAAATACCGAAGATTTAAGTACACTGAAAGACTGGCTCTCGGAACGGTATGACCAACTGGGCAAAGCCGGGGTCAACCGCCGCTGGGTCATCATTGACGACGACGCGCTATACACCGCCGCCGAGAACCTTACCCGCTACATAGGCTATATGGACATGCTCTATCCCGTCATCTTCGCGCTGGTCGCGGCGATGGGCTTCCTGATCTCCAACCTGCTGCTGAAAAGCCGCGCCGCCGAGATCGGGATCCTGCGCGGCGTGGGTACGCCGAGGAGCGGCGTCTTTTTCTCGTTGTTTGTGGAACAGATCCTGCTGTCATTGCCGGGGCTTTTGATCGGCATATTGGTCCCGCCGCTGTTATTTCCCGGGATCGGGACGGCGGCGGTTCAGAACGCCGGGTTGTTCTCCGCCTGCTATTTCACCGGCGCGGCCATCGCCATACTGCATACCTTCCGGGATAAAGCTATTAAGAATCTCGCCAGAAAAGAGGAATGAGATATGTCAATTATCGAGCTCAACGACGTTGTATACCGTTACGTGACGCCGTACCATACGGTGGAGGCGCTGCGCGGCGTCAGCGGGGCGTTTGAGACAGGACGCTTCTATGCCCTGCGCGGTTCCTCCGGCAGCGGCAAGACCACCTTGCTTTCGCTGATGGCGGGGCTGGATTTGCCAACCGGCGGCGAGATCCTGTATGACGGGACGCCGACGAAAAAACTCAACGCGAATAAGCACCGCCGCGAGCATGTGGCGACGATTTACCAGGGCTTTAACCTGCTGCCGCAGCTCACTGTGGCCGAAAATGTCATGTACCCGATGGAGTTGAACCGCGTCAAACCCAAAAAGGCGCGGGAGAAAGCGCTTGAGCTGGTGCGGAAGGTCGGGCTGACCGAGAAGGAGTTTACCCGCTTCCCGCATATGCTGTCCGGCGGGCAGCAGCAGAGGGTGGCGGTCGCCCGCGCGTTGGGGACGCCCGCCAAGGTCATCCTCGCCGACGAGCCTACCGGCAATCTGGACGGTGAGAACAGCGTTTTGGTCACCGCCCTGCTCAAGGGGCTGGCGCATGACGGCGGCTACTGCGTCATTGTGGCGACGCATGACGAGACCGTGTCGGAACAGGCCGACACGGTCTGGACCGTCAAGGACGGCAAGGTCGGTCAGGTAAACAGTTCGTCCAGCGTGCCGAATGAATAGCCCATCTCCCGGTATTTATCGATCAGGCCGCCCAAAATCTCGGCGTTGGTCCGCGAGGTGCTGTGAAGGAGAACGATCGCGCCGGGGTGGATCCGTTTGGTCAGTTTGTTCATCGCCAGTTCGTGGCTGGGCTGACGGTCTTTATGCCAGTCGGCATAGGCAAGGCTCCAAAACACCGTTTTATAGCCTGCTTTTTGCGCCATTTTCAGATTGTTGTCGGAATACTTTCCGGAAGGGGGACGGTAATATTTGGCCGCGCCTTCGCCCGTCACCCGCCTGACCATTTCATCAAAATCATCGAGTTCCTTCTTGAATACCGCCGGGTCGGTGATCTTCGACATATCACCGTGACGCTTGGTGTGATTTCCGATGATGTGTCCTTCGGCCGTCATCCGCAGCACCAGATCCGGCGCGGCGTCCACATAATGGCCCACGATGAAAAATGCCGCCTTGACGTCTTTTTCCTTCAAGGTGTCGAGTATCCTGCCCGTATACCCGTTCTCATACCCCGCGTCAAAGGTGAGATAGATGGTTTTTTCCGCCGGGTCTCCCATATAAACGGCGTCGTATTGCCGTAAATGTTCCGCCGGGGCGTTGCCCACCGGCGGCTTTCCCTCTTCCGGAAACCCCAAGCCCCAATGGAGCGTCAGCAAAAACGCGGAAAACAGCGTTAGTATGTGTGTCATAAATCCACCTCCGCGCGTAGTATGCGCGTTTCGCCATAGTTCATGTATTTCCTTGTTTATTCGGGAGATACTATGACCGCGCGAAAATCATAAAGCAGGAGGCAAACCATGAAAACGAAAAAGTGTATCCTTTTAGCGGCGCTGGCCGTCGTCATGCTCACCGTCCCGGTACTGGCCGCGACATTCACTCTGGGAGACTTTACCACCATCAATAACGACACCCAAAAGGGCTGGGGTTCCAACGGCACCGACAACAAAGAGACCAGCCTGTCGATCGAAACGCTGACAAGCGCCAAGACTCTTGTCCTCGAACTATCGAAAGCGCCGACCGGCGGGCTGCAGGTCATCTGGCAGGGCAACGGCGACGACTGGGCCTGGAACCAGACCAACGACGTCATCCCCAGCGACGGCACCACAGAGACCACCATCCGCATCGACCTCGCCTCGACGCTGAAAAATTACGCCAAATTCAAGGCAAGCACCGAAGCGAAGATCCTGCTCGGCTACTACAGCGAAAACATCTCCGACCTGGGCATCACCCGCGCGTATCTTGAGGGCGCGTCAACCACCGGCACGGCAAACAATACCAGCGCGCAAACGGGCGAAGGCTCCTCCGCGAGATATGCCGCCGTCGCGCTGGTCCTTACCGTCTGCGCCGCGGCCCTCTTGGCGCGCAAGGTCAAAATCCGTTAAACAACTCTATCATAGCAAAAAGCCCGCTTTTCAGCGGGCTTTTCGTTGGTTTTGGACCTTACGCTTTAACTTTGCGGACCACAAACACGGTCGCGCAAGCCGCCAGCGCGAACGCGGCGATCGCCAGAACGATCATCGTGCTGTCGCCGGTTTTGGCGGAACCGCCGCCACCGCCGCCGCCGCCGAGGGAGTCGGTCAGGTACGCTTTGGTGACGCCCATGGCATCCCAGCCGCCGTCATAATAGCAAACAAGGAATTTGCAACGGGGATCGTCGGCGTCGAAGTTCATCTTCACTTTGGAGAAATCGAAAACGAGGCCTACGCCATCCCGATAGACGTCGTCAACCTGGAGGTCAGTCTGCTGCCACCAATCGGCGGGGCTTTGCAGAACGAACTGAATGCCGCCGCCTTCGGGCTTCGCGGGAACTTCCAGAACGAGGAATTTGGCTTTTTTGAAATCGTCAAAGGCGACGGAAGACGGGGTGTCTTCATCTTCGAAGCCTTCTGTGGCCCAGCCCTTTTGGTTGTCGTTGTTTACGGCTACGGGCTTCGCGGGGAGAGACCAAGTCGCGGCGAACACGGGGACGGCGAGCATGGCGACGAGAACGGCGGCCATGGCCAGGGTAAGTACTGCTTTGCGCTTCATGTTTGTTCCTCCTTAAAATTCTAAATCGAGGCAATCTCAAGAAGCATACCTTCCGAAAGCCTCTTTTTCGTGCATAGTGTACCATGAGGTCCGCTATTATGTCAAGCATTTTATTGATAATTCTGAAATATTCTGTAATTATAAAAAATACAATTGTAGTATATTTTCATAAAAAGCATTGACATAAAGGCCGGCCGCATGATACACTGGGCGCGATAAGGGATCCAATTTATAATCAAGGAGGAAAAACCAATGAAACGAAAAGCAGTACTTACCCTTGCGCTGGCGGCTGTTCTTGTCGCCGCGGCCGCCGTCCCCGCGTTCGCCGCCGAGTATAATCTTGGCCCGTTCAACTCCCCCGGCGGTCACAGCTATTGGTTCTCGGACGGCACGGACAACACGTCCAGCAACCTAACCGCCGATATGCTGAAGACGGCCACCGAAATCCGTATCGAATTTTCCGAGGAACCCGAAGGAGACATTCAATTTGTCTTTATGGGCGACGGCAACAACTGGACCTGGACCCAATTCGACGGCGTCTTTGGCCCGGAACAGGGCAAGAGCCTTGTCATCAAACTTAGCGCCTATCCCGAGTTTGCCAAAGCGGTGAGCGGAGAAGACGGGGAAGTCAAAATCGCCCTTGGCTATTGGAACGGGGAACTTTCGGATATCATCACCAGCGCCACCCTGGTTTACGGCGGCGGCGGCGGTGGTGGTGGCGGCGGTGGCGCCGCCAAGACCGGCGACAATACCATGATCGCCCTCGCGATCGCCGCGTTCGCGCTGGCCGCTTGCGCGACCGTGTTTGTAATCCGCAAAGTCAAAGCGAAATAGCCCAAATCGTCAAAAGCCCGCTTTACAGCGGGCTTTTTGCTGTGCTATACTATCCCTGTTATGATTGAAATTCTCTCCCCCCAAGTCGCCAATCTGATCGCCGCCGGGGAAGTCGTCGAACGCCCCGCGTCGGCGCTGAAAGAGCTGCTCGAAAACGCCGTGGACGCCGGGGCGTCGGCGGTGACGGCGGAAATCAGGCGCGGCGGCGTCTCATTGCTCCGCGTCACCGACAACGGCGAGGGGATGAGCCCCGAGGACGCCGCGCGGGCTTTTATGCGCCATGCCACTTCGAAGCTCCGCTCCGCCGAGGATTTGCGGGCCATCGCCACGATGGGCTTCAGGGGCGAGGCGCTGGCGGCGATCGCCGCCGTCAGCCGCGTTGAGCTTTTGACGCGCAAGCGCGGCGCGGCGGCGGGCTCCTCGCTGTCGCTGGAGGCGGGCGCGCTGACGGCGCACGGCGAGGCGGGCTGCCCCGAAGGGACGACCGTCTTGGTGCGCGATCTCTTTTACAACACCCCCGCGCGGCAAAAGTTCCTGAAAAAGGACAGCACCGAAGCCGCGGCGGCGCAGGAGACCGCGGTACGCGCGGCGCTGGCCCGCCCCGGTTTGTCCGTGCGGTTACTCAAGGACGGCGCGCAGGCCCTGCATACGCCGGGCGACGGCGACTTGAAAAACTGCTTATACAGCGTCTTCGGCGGCGAGTTTGTGCGGTCGCTCCGTCCGGTCCCCCATCGCGGCGCGGATGTGCGCGTCGGCGGTTATACCGGTTTACCGTCGCTGGCCCGTTCGGCGCGGTTTTTGCAGTATTTCTTTGTCGAAGGGCGGCCGGTGCGCAGCCGCGTCCTGACGGCGGCGCTGGAGGAAGCGTACGCGGGGGCGCTGATGACCGGGCGTTTCCCCGTCT
>Ga0082212_10011720_pt1 | contig 11095 bp, 3 predicted proteins | sample TergutNt197P3_FD_71548 | JGI IMG/M metagenome (GOLD analysis project Ga0082212, IMG submission 71548) | Neocapritermes taracua P3 segment gut microbial communities from Petit-Saut dam, French Guiana - Nt197 P3 | ecosystem: Host-associated > Arthropoda: Insects > Digestive system > Gut ... | reverse complement strand
AGACAATTAGACTTATAAATCCGGATTCACCTTCTTCTACCCTTTTTCATTTTCCTTGTAGTTTTATTGCGCTCAATGAAACAACGTATGTTTTTTATTCATCAATGCCACAGTCATCAAGTCCTTTTCCGTATAAAATTGAATATTACGATATTGAGAAGGCTAAAGTTTTTCATCGAGAATATGAAGTAGATAACTATCTTAACACCTATTGGGTAGCAGAAACTATGTCGCCTACCCGCTTTTATGAATATAACGGAAATTTTTTCTTTTCTTATCTTGTTGATAATATAACCTACGTAGTGGGTTCGGAATCTTTGATAAAAGCTTACACGTGGGATTTTGGGAGGCACAATTATGATGCAAGAAATTTAAATGTTGTGCAGGGGGTCAAAAAAAATCTTCCGTACCGAATAAGGGTTCAAGGTCAAAACAACAGGTATGTGATGGCTCAAATATCGGTAAAATACGAAAACAGGATATATCCCATGGTACAGGATATGGAAAGGGCTTATCTGATCTATGACAAAGCGACGGATGAATGTAAATTTATCAAGCAGTTTGTAGAGCCTGTCGAATTTCTTCGCACATTTTCTGTTATGAATTTAACCAACGATTATCTGCTGTCCTTTTGCCAGCATGGAGAATTGGACAAATTCGTTACCGAAGATATGCTGGATGAAACGAATCGAAAGAAATTCATTGATTTGATCAATGAAAAAGAAGAAATGAATCCGATTTTAATTAAATATTATTTTAAATGATTTGTTTCATCAATAATCTATGAAATTAAGATACTTATTATTTATTTCGCTCGTTTGGTGTTCCTGTAACCGTTCGGCGCCGCCTGCTAAACGTTGAATGTCGATGTGATTGTAGAAGGTTCATATACGTAATTATCCGATAAAAAACAACCGGATTCCGGTTGATCTTGATAGGATCACACTGCAAAACTGTGTTCGGGCACATAGTGCATTCTGTGTTTATAGCCGTGCGTGGATAATCAATTACGAATTACGAAGCGCGTTAGCGCTTATGCGTTTATAGCCGTGCGGAGAATTACGAATTACGAAGCGCGTTAGCGCTTATGCGTTTATAGCCGTGCGTGAAAGCGCACGGAATAAGACGTTTTCCCCCTAATGCGCCGCGTAGCGGCGCTACATTTGGATATTCCGCCAATATGCATTATATTTGCACCATATTAACCAAATGATTTCTAATATGGCCAATACATATTATCAATGTTATGTTCATCTTGTTTTTGCCGTTAAACACCGCGATTGTATGATTCGGGAAACGCACCGGGAAAAAACACAAAAATACATTTGCGGTATTGTTAATCAGAATAAATGCAAGGTTATTTGCATTTATTGCAATCCCGACCATACGCACATGCTTATTGGATACCGCCCATCCATCTCTATTTCCGATTTAATGCGAGACGTCAAATCGGTTTCATCCAAATTCATTAATGAACAAAAAATGATGCGATGTCATTTCAATTGGCAGGATGGTTATGGTGCGTTTACGTGTTCTCATTCGCAAATCACGTCCGTTTCCGATTATATCAGGCAACAGCCGGTACATCATAAAAAGCGTACATTCAGAGAAGAATATTTGTTGTTTTTGGAAAAAAATCAAATCGAATATGACATACAATATTTGTTTGAATGGTTGGATTAGCGGCGCCGCTACGCGGCGCATATCGGGGTCGTATCATCCCAACCGTGCGCTGTCACACACGGCTATAAACGCATAAGCGCTAACGCGCTTTATTTGTGGACGTTTCAATTCCGTGCGCTGTCACACACGGCTATAAACGCACAAGCGCTAACGCGCTTTATTTGTGAACGTTTCAATTCTGTGCGCTGTCACACACGGCTATAAATGCATAAGCGCTGACGCGCTTCGTAATTCGTAATTCTCAATTGATTATCCACGCAGGGCTATAAATGCGATGCTGCTATGCAGCGGGAAATTGTCCATTACAAAAAAAAAGGCGGATGCAATTTGCATCCGCCTTTTTTTGTAAGATTCGGGGGAATCTTATTTTACCAAAGTCTTCACAGCGGCTTCGCCTTCGATGGCTACTACTACTACGCCCTTAGGAGCAGAGATGGTAGCGTTGTCGGACGACAATACCACGCCGGCTACTGTCTGGCCTAATACATTGCTCACTACAACCTTCTTGCCTGCGGCGCCAAGGATCGTTATCGCATTGTTTCCACCTATTACAGTCGGAGCGACGGCTGCAACACCCTCGTTGGCAGTCGGCCAGTCTTCTGTCTTCTTCACGTCAAGGCGCAGACCATTGGCCATGTTGTCGATGACGTTAGAACGGCTGATGACTGCTGTTCCATTCTGATTCTTGATCCAGCCTCCATAACATGGCGCAATCATTACACCGTTGGAGTTGAGCTGACCGTAGCTGTTACCCCACTTTCTGTTAAGCGACGGATTATTGATATTCTTCGCATCTCCCGTTTCAGATTCGATGATAAACTCAACCGAGCCACGTTCGATGAGACGCATCTGGAAGACGGCGTCTTTGTGGTTGTTGTTTCCAAGATCGATCTTTCTGATATGTCGTGCAGTTGTCAGAGCGCCGGTTGTTGAGGCGGCGTCCAGCAGACTGATATCTATCACATCCGAATTGGGGAACATAAAGCTCGACAGATTCTTGCCGGATACAAGATAGAGTGCGTCGTAGTCGTATGCATGGATAGCATCCGTAAATACGAGGCGTTCCCAGTTCGTATCCCACAGGTAGCTGCGGCCGATCGGGTTGCCATAAATATCTTCGGACGTTGCATTGAGGCTGTTGTTGCCTACGCCGGAGGCGGCTACGCCGCGAGCGGAGTCGGTAGCATTGATCAGGTAGCGTCCGCGCAGATAGTTTTCGTATACATCGTAGAAGTTACCGTCCGGATCGCAAGCCTGCGATGCATCGGGCCATTTGGGATCTACCACTAACAGATACTGTGGTTTAACAGGACCTGTGCCGCGGTTGATAAATGCGGTGTCAACATAGATGGCCGTTGAGGCGTCCTTGTACTGAAGTACATTGACCGAACCAAGATAGTTCTTTTTTCCTTCCGTTTTGACCGTACCGATGCCATAGTTTTCCCATGACAGTTTCTGTCCCGGCCACAGACCTGTATTTTCGAACAGTTCGTAGGTAGGCTGATCCATCCAGTGGAACTTCAATGTCTTGGGAGTATCGTCGGCTACGTCGGCTTCGAGCAGCGTGTTGAAGCGGCGATAGATCGGATCGTCGTCTTCGACAAGACGGAATGCGGCTGCAATCGTGTATTCGTCGGCGCGTTGAACGGCTTTCAGCTTGGCTGTTTGCGGGTCAACGCCGGCGGCAAAGACGCCTGTCTTGAAGTGGTCGTTGTTCGTATGACCTCTGTTTACTTTGATCTGATCAATAATTTCACTTGCCACCGTCGCATTGTAGTTCTTGGTCAGATAGCTTGTAAATGCGGCAAGATCGGTCGATGAGGTATAGGATTCCTTGTTCAGTCTCTGCAGCAGTGCAAAGTATGGTACAAGTTTACCGTCGATTTCTTTGTGATACATGTGCCGCAGGTTGAATATCGGCGTACCGAGGTAGGATTTGTTGACCGCTTCCTTATTACCCATCGCATATTCGCCCTGTGTGCCGTTGATCATGCTGAACAGATTGCTGCAAAGCAGTTTGTAAGGATCTTCGAAGTTCAGGAAGTATGGTTGTCTTTCCAGCTGTACCAGATACGGAATCTTGTAACTGTAGCTGTCGGGTTTGAAACCGTATTTTTCCAGTTTGCCGTAGTTCAATGCCGTATCCAGCTTGAAGTACAGACGGTCGTAGAAATTCTGTCCTGTTACATAAACGAGGGTATCGGTGTTCGGATATTTCCAGAAATCGCCTTTCCAGTCAACATAACGGTTCTGATCCATGCCCTGCGTAAAGTTCAAAGCAAATACCTTGATTTGAGAATCATCGCGGGTGATATATTCGTAGCCCAGTTTACTGTTTTTCTTGATGTCTTCAGGAAGCGCAATAAACGTAGCGGCGTTGCCTTTATGGTTAGCCAGCGTTGTTGCATTGTGATTCACCGCCTTGTTGTTCCACCAATAGTCTTTGCCTATGATCTCGAATTTCGTCATCGTGGTGTTGTACAGCTGGATCGTGAATTGCGTTCCGTCGAATTCGCGGTTGTAGAGCGTGATTTGAGAATTGTCCGAATTCTCATATCTCTTCAATACAGCCCACTGGTACGATGGCAGCAGTTCGGGATGGATATCGGGTTCGTAGGCCGTCCAGATGGCAGAGTCGGTGGCAGAGAAGATCGGTACATTGAGGAAATATTCCACATTGCCTACTTTGCTGCGAATCAGATACAGGTCGGATGCAACCGTTGCACGGTCGGATTTAACGCCTTCCTTGCACGGATCGTACACGTTGAAGTAAATATGCGTATCGATGGTATGGTCGGCGCGGACGCTTCCGTTACCCAGCGTTACGGCTCTTACATTGCCTGTCAATGTCTGGATCGTTACGTAATTGTGATGATAGTAATTGTAGAAATCAATACAACCCTCGTGTTTGCCATATTTTAAGCGGGATTCCATCATTTCGGCAACAGATGTGTTATCTTCCAAACTCCACTCATTTGCACGGAAAGTATAATAATCTTCCGACTGCGTCAGTTCGCTTATCCATGTGAGCGTTTTATCTCCGTAGCCGGCAGCCGACCCGTCAGATTCGGGAGCTGTTTTCATCATGGCTGCATCCCATGTAGGCAGGTAAGTAGCCTGGAAAGGATTGATATAGATGCTGTCGCCCGAAGGATAATATACCAGGCGCCAAATCGACTGACCATACAGATACACGTCTGTCAGCAGGTCATTTTCCGTAGGACTGGTTTTTCCGTTCTGCAACGTTCTGTAGCCGAAAGTAAGGAATTTGTCGCCTCCCGCATTGCCCGTATAATATTCGTGCTTCGTATATAAATACGGATCCGTATCAGCGCTACCCTGTTTCAGATACAGATAACCCAGATCGTCGAAAGTGATACTATAACTGTTAATTAAACCTAACACTCTGGAATTGGAACCTACATAATCTACCGGGTTGTCAAAATTATTAAATTGGCAGCCGTCATCCTGCAAAGTATAAATAGGTTGCATTGTACTGCCCAAACCATATTTTGTAGCGAAAAAGTCGGGAGTATCAAATACGAGCGTCCCTAAATTACCGGCAGCGTTAGTTGCGATATGTTGTGCAAAAATGCCTGCGGTAAACGGATTGGCAATGGCATTAGAACCTGTTGCAGGATTCACATTCGGGTCGAAAGACAGTTTTTGCGTTCCCCAGTTTTCCGTTCCGAACATGGTGTTAATGTCTAATGCATCGAGCACAAACGGAGCGGCTTCATAGAGGGTAAAATAAAGCATACCGGGCACTTGATTGGCCAAAACTTCTTTTACGGATGCTATCTTAACCACTACATAAGCGCCGATATCCAATCTGAACTGAATGCCATCGGTAAAGTTCGCAGCGTTGTCAATGTTGTCAAGAATCTCAAAAATATCAACGCATAATACGGCTACCGTATCGGGAGTGATATAGGAGAACAGGGGTTGAACCCGCTCTACGCCGGTGGCATATTTGGTTGAGAAGTTCCATCCCGAAATGCTGCCGGGAGTTACCACGCTTGCTTTCTGTGTAGAACGATAGTTGTCAACTACATAGCCGCCATAAGATGCATACTCGGAAAGAGGTTTCCATGCTTCATAGCCGTTAATATCGACTTCAAGCAATTGATTTCTTGCATACTTGTTCGTAAAATCGAATGTAGCGTTCTGTCCCTGATCGTAAGGATTGACTACCGTACACCACAGTGATGACGCGCTTTCCTGCGATTTGGGCGCATTTGGAGCAAACCAGCCGGCTCTGGGCAGATTACCTGCTCCTCCGGCGTCGGCCGTTGTCCACCATCCGCCAAGCGTAGACGAGGCTTTGCCCAACGGAGCGATAAAAAGCGGAAAATCTTTGTTTGCCAGTTCGTTACCCATATAAAGTACCAGCGGAGTAATATCGTCAGGGTCGATAGGAAGTTGACCTGTTCCCCCAAGCGCCGTAGTCCAGTAATCTATAATATCGTCAAAAGTCCATTTTACGAAATCGTCATCATCCGGATCCGCCATAGCGGGGGACGGAGCTAAGTTTCGAGGAGCGGAAACGCCGGTTACCACCAGGTGGTAGTAGTCGTTCGCTCCGGCATTTAATTTTTCAACAGGCGCTCCCAGTTTCAACGGATTCGGGTTGTTGAAATGTACTCTGGTTCCTGCAGATTGTGCAACCGCCGAAAAAACCATCGTCAGCATCAGGAAAGCCCCGGCTAATAGCGTGAAAATTTTTCTATTCATAATCATATAAATTAATATTAATAATCGATTTGTAATTTCCGATCGGGAAGGGTTTTCCGCGTGTGCGGAATCCCCTGTCCGTCTCGGTTTTTTTAATTCATTATTCGTTATACATTATTTCACAACAGCTTTCACTGCGTTTTCGCCTTCGACTGCTACCACAAGTACGCCGTTTGGCGCTGCTATGGAGGCATTGTCGGACGCCAATACGGCTGAGGCTACTGTTTGTCCAAGCACATTGCTGATTGTCACACGTTTTCCTGCTGCGTTGAGGATCGTTACGCTGCCTTCGCCACCGATCACTTTCACTGCTGTGGCAGCTACTTTGTCGTTAGCTACAGGTTCGTCGGTTGTAGGCTCGGTATTCCATCTTTCACCGTCCATGATATGGTCTTTGTAAGACCTGCGGTTGATAACCATTTCGCCGTTCTCTTCTTTCACCCAGCCGCCGCTCATCGGAGCTATCATGAGTCCTTCAGACGTGTCGCGTTCCGTTGTTTCGGATTCGAGCAGGAAGTCTTCGTAATTGCCTCTTTCATAGAAACGCATCGAGAATACCACGTCTTTGTGCAGGTTGTTGTCCAAAGGATGGATGTCGATCATGTTTTTCGCTACTTTGGCTGCTGCAATCAGGGAAGGCAGGTGCAGGTATTCTTCGCCGTATTCGTCCGTGCGGATGATCAGCGGCGTATAGCTCCTTAACGATTCATAGTCCTGTCCGCCGCGAAGGATATAGAGGCTGTCGCCGATATGGATACCCGGTACGAATACGAGGCGATCCCATTTGGTTTCCCAGATATAGTCGGCGTCGCAGTAACCCGGACTTCCGTAGACCCATCCCGGACATCTTGCCGAGTCGGTGGCATTGATCAGGAAGCGTCCGTAGAGTCCCTTGCGGAGGTCAATCGGTTCGCCGCAGAGGAAACATCCCTGTTCGTTGATTTTCTGAGGACCTACCACAATCAGGTATTGAGGTTTGATATGTCCTGTTCCGCGATTCACGTAGGCTGTATCCAGGTAGAACGAGAAGTTGCCGTGCGTATTATGTCCGACATTCTGATCCAGTTTGTCGTTGTGGATGAATATATTCTCCAGACTGAGGTAGTTGATACCCTTGCTGTCTTTCGTATAGTAATCTCTTGCATTTACGCTGTGCGCATCTTCATAAAGGTAATCTACCTTAGGTACGTTTGCGTAGTTGTTGCGATAGATTTTCACGAGTCTCGGATCGTCGCTGCCTTTTTCGCCGCCATCGTCAACGCCTGCGTCTATTCCCGAAGGATAATATAAACCTTCGTTGAAACGGCGATAGAGAGGTTCTGTTTCGTGCGATACGGCGAATGTGCTTACCAGATTTCCGCGTACTTTATCGTGTGCTCTTGAAAAGAGGGTATTGTTGTCTATGCCCAGTACGAGAACGCCCAGCGAATCGCCGAACCATGTGCCGTCATGAGATATGTCATGTACTTTCAGGTCGCGTGTGATTTGCAGACCCATTCGCTTGACTTCTTCATAAGCGGATGATTCCAATATCCTTTCAAGAAGGGTATAGTATTCGGGCATGCCGGCGGGTTGATACGTAAATCTGAGATAGAAGGTAGCTTTCTCCGTGCCGCGCATATTGGCGCCTGCTTCGTTGGTAAAGCCGTAACGTGCATTTTCGCCAAGCACGACAAAATTTTCGTTCAATGAGAAGTTCCAGTAGTCGCTTTCTTTGAAATGATAGTAGGCTCTTTCCAGCGGTGCGATGTCTTCCGTAGCTTTATGCGCTTTCAGATTGAAATCCCATCCGATACCGTATTTCTCGGCTCCGAACTTCAACGATCTGTTGTCGGGTAATATAAGCTGGAAGTGATTCTTTTCGCCAATGGCATACAGGATCGTATCTTTTGTCTGATTGGGTTTCGGGCCCAGATAGTAGTCTTTCGAATATTCATGCAGGTAGTTGAACGCATAAGTATGATAGTTCAACGTATCGGGAGCAATATATTTATATCCGATATAGGGACTTGTACGGTGAAGTTTCTGCATTTCTTCCTGCGTCAACTCTATTTTGGCTGTCACTTTCGCGGCTACGGCCTGATCGTCCTGTACAATTAAGAAGCTGCCATGCCATCCGTCTTTGATATTCCATGTCCTGTTCGGGTTTTTATTGCCAGCAGGAAGCATGGTGGGCGGCGCTGTTACATCGTCCGAATAATAGATGTATGCATCGCTGTTAACGCCCCAGATATTGTCAAAGGCGCCATTGGGATATTTGCCGAGATGCAGCCAGTTGATATGTCCGTCAAACCAGTGGTATGATTTGTACACATTCGAAAATTCTATCATTACCTGGTCGAATTCGCGGTTTATCAACGTGACGGACGAATTTGGCGAATTATCATTCATCGGATAAACAAGCCATTGATATGACGGGGTCTTCATCGGGTCTTCGTTCTCTCTCGGTTCGAGCCATTGAGGCGTGAAATCGCCCAGATGCAATGGCATTACTAAATAACGGCCCAACTGGTCGCGAATCACATACAGGTTGCGAGGAACGGCAATACGGTCGTCGGATATTTCACAGTTGTTGATACCGAAATGGATACGGGTGTTTGCCGGCCGGTTGGATACCGTAATAACCGTGTCGCCCAATGCGGTATTCAAATCTTGCAACCTGACAATCAGGAAGTCCCAGATTTCGCGGTTATACATAAGGTCGTCGCCCAAATTATAGCCTTCCAAATCTAATGCTTCGCCGGCATACGGCGTCGGCTGATTACCGTAGGTAGGAAGAATATGGTCGATTCCACGCACGTTGATGATCAAGCTGTCTTCCGAAGGATAATATACTAAACGGAAATCAAACTGCTTGGTTACGTCAGCAACATCCGCCCATGGAATTTCAAGAATTTTCGGATAATGGATATTCATGGCTGACTCTTCATTGAAGTAATTGTCTTCGTCGTCGCCATCGGCTACATAAATATAGGCGCCCCGGTTGTTGCTTGCCGGTTTCCGGAAATTCAGATAGTAGTTTCTGTTAAACGGCTGAATAACGCTATTATTGTTAGGAGATGCGTAGGCTCTCAGTTCCTGAGCCAGCACATTGGTCTGATTCTTCGTGACGTCCGGATCAAATACCATCTTTGCAGATGTGTTGTCAGGACTGGTCTTGGTGTACAAAGTCGAATTGAAATCATCTTCCGTCAGTACGCGGGGAGCGGCGTTAACAAGCGTGAACCTGATTAAGCGCTCTTCGTAAAAAGGTGCGCCCGGCTTTACGTCGTCCGAATGGACTTTTACTAATCTGGGCACATACATGCTGCCGTTAAATACAAAACCGAAGGTCATGAAATAATCGGGTTCTTTGGGGATTTCAATCAGCAATGGCTGATCTTTCATCAGGTAGTTCTCGTACTCGTGCGAGAATGCCCAGTCGCCAAACTGACCGCCTACAAATACCTCTTCTATCAATCCTCTCTTTTGCGCTTGCAAATAACCGGGACGTTGGGGAGATGGCGCCAGACCGGTCGTTAGAAGATTGAAATCGGTTCCCGTCCAGGCTCCCGTATCTACGGAAAGAGGCGTCTGAAACGCTTTGTTAATGAAGTTGTAAGCAGGCTGTTGGCCTAACCTCTCCGGTTTAATCACATTCACGCACCATAAGGCTCTGCGCAGATTCTGGTATTCGATAAGGCCATCATCGTAATTAACCAGTTCTAAAAAACCTTGATCGGTCAATGCCAATAAAACATTGGAGCTCGGGCTCCAGTAACCGTTTGTTTGACCGGCTTCGGTATCTGCGACTACAGTTCCAAAACTTGAAACTTTCAGGTGATATGCTCCTTTGCCCATTCCATTGGGGAGGAATGGAACAGCAGAACCATAGAAACCCGGCGATTGCGCATTCACCACAAGCGCTGTTAAAAACAGCATTAGCGAACTTGCTAACAAAGTAAAAATTCTTTTGTTCATAATCTAATAATTTAATATTAATACTAATGTAAATTTAATTTGCTCTTTTTTTGTCGATATTTTTTGTTGCTATATATATATTAATGTATAGCGTTTCCGGAGTATTTCGCGTCCGAACACACTTTCCATTGCAGCAAAAATACACATTGTTTTTTTATCCGCAAGGGTTTCTTCAACTTTTTTTTCCCAAAAAAAATATTTTTTTCCAAAATATGCGGGTTTTTGTACAAAAGAGGGGGGTTGGACAACAAAAAAAATGAGAATGGGGAATTGAGAATTACGAATTACGAATTACGAATTACAAATTACGAAGCGCGTTAGCGCTAAAATGATGATTGATTATCCGCACGGCTATAAACGCGACGCTACCATGTAGCGTAAACGGGCGTGCTTTTTTGCTCCGTGCGCTGTCACGCACGGCTATAAACGCATAAGCGCTAACGCGCTTCGTAATTCGTAATTCGTAATTGATTGTCCACGCACGGCTATAAACGCATAAGCGCTACCGCGCTTCGTAATTCGTAATTCGTAATTGATTGTCCACGCACGGTTATAAACGCGACGCTGCTATGCAGCGTAAATGGATGTGCCGTTTTGCTCCGTGCGTGACAGCGAACGGAATTGAAACGTCCACAAATAAAGCGCGTTAGCGCTTATGCGTTTATAGCCGTGTGTGACAGCGCACGGTTGGGATGATACGACCCCGATATGCGCCGCG
>Ga0082212_10011719_pt1 | contig 11095 bp, 10 predicted proteins | sample TergutNt197P3_FD_71548 | JGI IMG/M metagenome (GOLD analysis project Ga0082212, IMG submission 71548) | Neocapritermes taracua P3 segment gut microbial communities from Petit-Saut dam, French Guiana - Nt197 P3 | ecosystem: Host-associated > Arthropoda: Insects > Digestive system > Gut ... | reverse complement strand
GCCGCCAGCATCACTTGGGAAATATCGGCGGCAACCACCTGCAAGCCGGACTGGGCCATGGCAATGGACGAAACACCCAGGCCGGCGCCAATATCCAGCGCCACCTTCCCTTTGCCCAGGAAATCCGCCAGATTGTCACAGTTTCCAATCACATCGTTGTCTTTGTCGTGGAAGTAGGCGGGCTCGTAGTTTTCCCCTACCCCGTCGTAGCCCAGCCACTGCAAGCCGGCGCCGGCCGCACTGGTGGGCGCATCTTTTGTCAACTGATACACACCGTCTACAATCGGCGTCACAAAACCACAGGCGCATGGCTGTGCAAAAGCGTTTTGCAGCCTGGCGCCGCATTGTGTACATAGGAAAATGTCCATTTTTTGCTCCTTATCCACCGTTTTTGGTTATCCAGTATGCGTTTAACATGTCGCTGACGCAGTGGGGTAGTGCGCCTTCAAACACGGCGGCTTCCAGTTGTTGGCCCATATCTTCCAGGTATGGCAGCGCCGCTTCCAATTGATGCAGGTCTATTTCGCCGTCCAGTAAGCGCTGCAAAAAACGCTCCCGGGCCGCTGGGTAAAGCAGCGCTGTCACGCCGTCTGGGTCTACCAGCTCGTCTATGGACGTGCCAAAAACCTCGGCAAGGCGTATCACAATGGAAATATCCGGGAAGCTCTCGCCGGTTTCGTATTTGGATATGGCTTGCCGCGTGAGGCCTACTTTTTCTGCCAGCCCTTGTTGGGTTAGGTTGGCGTCTTTCCGCTTGGCTTGCATGTTTTGGCCAAATGCTCTTGTGTCAAACATTTTGTCACCCCGTGTTTGCTTTAGCCCTAGTGTAGCGTATTTTTGGCGAAGATGGCAAGCAAAGGTTGGTTGCTTTTATGTAAGGTTGGGGGCTGCTTGCAGCCCCCGGGCAAGTTGACGCCCACGCACGTGAATCTAATTTGGATATTTTCGTACAAAAATGCTTTGCACTTGCCTGTCATTGCGAGGCGCGTTAGCAACGAAGCAATCCAGCGGCTTAAAGACACTGGTCGGGGGAACTTGTTCCCCCATCCACGGCGCAAGCGCCTCGCAATGACGGGCTGCGCGATGCTTTCTCATCCGACAATTGCATAACTTGGCACGCATGGGATCAAGTCTAACTCTTTTGATGTTGACGAGCCGAAAGATATGTGCTTGATGTAAATTAGATTCACGTGGACGTCTACGCTTCATCACTTGACAAAACGCAAGAAAATCGTCTCGTCACTTCCGCGGCTTTCTTCCAGCAAAAACCCCGCCGCTTCACCAAGCCGCTTTACGCTTTCCAAATCCTGCCCCCTTTGCCAGCCTACACCGTAGGAAGTGGGCACGGTTTCCTCCCCCGGCAACTGCACCGTCAAGTGGGTAACAAAAATATCCGCAGCCTTTTCCCAAGGGATCACCGCGTCCCACACTTGCAGCGCGCCGTCGGGTTTAAGCACCCGGTACGCTTCCTTTAAGGCCGTCGCCGCGTCGTCTGCGTTCATATACATCAGCGAGTAAAAACACGTCACCTGGTCAAAGTAGTTGTGGATAAACCCCAAGTTGCAGGCGTCCATCACCACTTTCCAGCCTACATCTGGCGATTCTTCCAGTTCATCCGGGCGTTTGTCTATGGCCACCACGCGATGGCCGCCAATACGGGCCATGATGCCTTCGCCTCCGCCGCCAATGTCCAGCACCCGGCCGGTAAAGGATACGCCGCTTAAATCTATGTGTTGCCGCCGTGTTTCATAGGTTGTCATGTTCTGCCTCCAATATTACATCTACACCGCATTCGGCTATTCGCTAATCAGCACTGCCCGCACCGGGCTACCGTCGCCGCCGGCAATTTTTAATGGCAAGGCGGATAAAATGTATTCCCCCTCCGGCACGTTTTCCAGCACCAAACCTTCTAAAATGGTAATACCATTGCCCAAAAGTGCCATATGCACAGGGAAATCTGCCGCGTCATAAGGGTCTACAGACAAATAATCTATGCCCACCGTTTTGACCTTTTTCTCCACCAAATACTGCGCAGCATCCGGTATCAACGCGATAAAATCCTTTTTCAGCGTCCCTTCCTGCATGTGCTTAGACTGCCCGGTGTCGATGAGCAAAATATCCCCGGCAGCAATGTCATATGGCAGTAAGTCTGCCTTGGTAATATGGCTGGTTGCAGGTATGCGAATAACCTTTGCCTTCCCATAAAAATGTTCCAGCGGAATATTATCGCAAGTGGCACCATCTTGGATAAAGTGCGAAGGCATGTCCGCATGGGTGCCGGTATGGGCAGTAAACGCCACCTTAGTAAAGTTGTATGGGTCACCTTTCGCCAGTTGCAGCACTTGGTCTACCGTGGGTCTTTCGTCGCCAAAAACCGGCAAATTGCTTGAAATTTCTGCCGTAATATCATAAATTTTCATATCGCCACACTCCTTTTATTTGCACAAAACATACGCCTTGGTCACAGCCCAAATCTCTAACCCAAAACTTGCCGCCACATCCCCAAGCTCCCAATCCCGGGGCATTCTCCTGCACAGGAAGTTTTCTTGCGCCACGGTAAATCCAACGCTTTCAAACCGCTCCCGCCAGGTTAGTTGGTCTTTCTCAAACCAATTGGTGCGTCCCCACTTGTCAAACACCTGCTGAATCACGGCGCGGTCTTCAAATTCAAGCTCTATGGTAAAAATGCGCCCACCGGGCTTTAGGACGCGGTAGGCTTCCCTTATACCGTCCAGTTGGTCTGCCCCGGCACGGCGCAAAGAGCCAAAACCAATGTGGCTGGTCATAACGTCTATAGAATTGCTTGCCAACGGCATATTGGCTGCGTCAAAAGACGCAAAACCAATATTGACTGCCGGCGCATTTTCTTTCATAAAACGCTGCCATGCTTCCACCACCAGTGGGCAAGCGTCGGTGGCAACGGCTTCCATGCTTGGATTAAAGGCATAAATATCCGGTAGCAGCCCCAGGCCGGGGCCGCAGGCAATGTCCATCACCGGTAAGTTTAGGGCCGCCGCTTGCTTGCAAAGGTCCATCCACACGGCATTACGGTAGTCATCCGCTTGCCCCTTTTCCCGCCAGCGTTCTGCAAACCGAGCGCTCCAACTCTCCACATCGGTAGCGTCAAACTGGTCGCCTGCTTCTTCACTGCCAAAGTACGGGACGCCATCCTTTTCATAAACCGGGGGCTTTTTCAGCACTAATTCCATTGCAGCGCCTCTTTGTAATACTCGGGGTGAAGCTCGGGGAAGCCCTTTTGCCCGCTCAAAAATTTACGCATAAAGAAACACAGCACACAGCGGCTGGCGTAGCCTTTTTCATCTGGTTCAAAACCGTGGGCCGTGGCCAGCTCAAACAGCGCCAAAGTGCCGCCGCTAAGCAGCGCCTCGTACACCGGGTACTTGCCGGCCGGGATGCCTGCCACCACTTCCGCCATGGGAAGCGCCAGGCCGGTGCAGCCCGGCGGTATAAACCGGTTGTACATATCCACATGAAAATGCCCGGTGGACACCAGCCCATCGCAGGTTTTGCCTTCGGCGCCGGCCAGCAGCGCTGCCACCGGCTTTGGCGGCGAGTTGTCCATTTTTATTTGAATGGCCCGGCCGCTCATGCGGATGCCGTACATGTTGGCGGTGTCAATAATGTAATCCGGCCCTATCAGCTTTTCCAGCACCTGACGGCTGTGGGTGGTGTTTGGGTCCACGTTTCGCATCATGGGTAAAAATCGGTCCTGCCACAGGAAGTAGCCAAAGCCTGTTTTCCGGCATATCTCCGCCAATTTTAAGGGCAGGCCGTAGGGTACAAATTCCGCATGGAAAGGGTCTATAGAAATGCACAGAGTGTCCGCCCCGGCCTTTTCCAAAGCGGCCAAATGCCGCACCACGGCGCTTTCATCGGCCGCCCAACAGCCGTTGGTCTCGATATAATCCACGGCGATACCATGCTTCGCCGCTTTCCCAAGGAGGGTCAGTAGGCCGTCAAAGTTAAGAAACGGCTCGCCGCCGCCAATATGCACGCTGCGGCAACCCCCTTCCCGCAATAGGCGAAAGGTGTCGTCCATGGTGACTTCGTCCATGTACTTGCCCCGGTCAAAACTTGGGGAGCAGGCGTACAGGCAGTGACGGCAGGCGGCAGTGCATTCGTAATTGGGCATGATGCCTGCGTGTTTTAGGGGTTTGGGGATGGGTATCATTTTCATTCTCCCTGCAAATGGTTTAGTTGATGTACACGTCATTTTAATTTGGGTGATTTCGCATGGAAAGGCTTTGCACTTCATTGTCAACATCAAAAGCGTTGGATTTGATCCGCAATCTCAGCGATACTTGCAGCCTTGTCCTAGCTTAAAAGCCAGTTGTTAAAGATGAGATTGCGGATCAAGTCCGCAATGACGAGCTATGGGATACGTACTTGACGTAAAGTGAGGTTGCCGCACCTTAGCTATATTTTTTTGGCTCAGCGCTCATTTTCCGCTTAATCACTGTGGTAATCGCAGTAATGGCCAAAGCGACATGTGATATAACAAGGACAAGTACCAAAAAAACCATCAAAAGCGCGGCGCCTAAACTTGTGCCTCCGAAAATAATTAGGCTCAAAGGTAGCAAAAGAAACAAGCCGATGTTTATAAAAATCCAGTGCCAAAAAAAACTATGTCTTTGTGCAACTTGTTCAGCCGCCAAACGCTCATTTCGTATCTCATCAACATCTGTATAGGTTCCGCAATGCGCGCAAATGCCATCTTCAATCTCAGAAATGTCTTTCCAGCATTTATTGCAGTATATGAGCATGCTCATCTTTCTCAAATGCCTCCTAATCCAAAACCGTGCTTTCGTACGGTTTTATGATAGGGTCAAGGGATAAAATCTCTTGTCTGGGGTTTGGGGCCGACAGCCCCAAGACCTTAATGCTTCTTATCTTCCAGCAATGTATACCCGTTAATCAGTAACCCGGCGTCGGTATCCACCGTGACCGGCGTGGCGCTTTTTACAAAGTCCACCGCCCGCACATTCACTTTAAGCATGGGCAACCCAAGGGCTTTGGATACTGTTTCCGCATGGCTCAAATCAATGTTTTCCCAGGAACCTACCACCAGCGCACCGGCTTTTTTCAAGTATTCCAGCATGCCGTCATCGGTTTGGGTGGTAATAATAATGTCGCCCCGTTCAAAAAACGCCCGGTCATCGTCGGCAGATTGGGTAAACAGGCGGGTCAGGCCGCGGACTATGCCCATCTTGTTGCCTACACCCTTGGCCAGTACATTGCCCACGGTGCGCACACGGATGGTGTTGGTGGTGCCGGCCAGGCCCACCGGCACACCGGCCATGGCCACAATAATGTCGCCGTCTTTGGCCAGGCCGCTCTTCATGGCCATTTCTTCCGCAATGTCAAATACTTCGCTGTCGCCTTTGAAGGGCTTTTCCGAAAGTACCGGGATACAGCCCCAGGAAAGGCTTAGCTGGCGGCAGGTGACCGGGTCGTTGGTTACGGCCAAAATGGGGCAGTTGGGGCGGGAACGGGACACCATGCGGGCCGCAAAGCCGGAGTCGGTAATGGGCACAATACAGGCGGCACCAAGGTCCGCCGCGGCGGCTACACCGGCAAAGCTCATGGTGTTGGTGATGTTTTTGTTGATGTTGGGGTACAGGGAGTTTTCCGAGTAGTCAATGGTATTTTCCGCCGTGACGGCAATGCGGTTCATCATGGACACCGCCTCTACCGGGTATTGGCCGTTGGCCGTTTCGCCGGAAAGCATGACCACGTCGGTGCCGTCAAAGATGGCGTTGGCCACGTCGTTGGCCTCGGCCCGGGTGGGGCGAGGGTTGTTGACCATAGACTCCAGCATGTGGGTGGCGGTAATAACCGGCTTGCCCATAAGGTTACAGGTACGGATCATGCTTTTTTGCACAATGGGCACTTCCTCCGGCGGTATTTCTACCCCCAGGTCGCCCCGGGCCACCATGACGCCGTCGGCCACTTCCAATATGCTGTCCAAGTTGTCCACACCGTCACGGGATTCTATTTTGGCAATAATGCGAATATGCTCGCCGCCGTTGTCTTCCAGCACTTTGCGGATGTTAATAATGTCGTTGGCCGTGCGCACAAAGGACGCGGCAATAAAGTCAAACTCCGCTTCAATGCCAAATTTTATGTCTTCTTCGTCCTGCTCTGTCAATGACGGCAGGTTCACCACCACATCGGGAATGTTAATGCCCTTGCGGCTGCCCAAAAAGCCGGAGTTTATCAGCACCAGCTTTACTTCGCTGCCTTCAATGGCCGTCACCCGCATTTCTATCAGGCCGTCGTCAAAAAGCACCCGGCTGCCTACCCGCAAATCCTTTGGCAGGTCTTCATAGGTCACGGCCACCCGGGTTTCGTCGCCAATAATATCTTCGGTGGTAAGGGTAAATTCTGACCCCTGCTCTAGGTACACTTTGCCGTCCTTAAAGGTTTTGGTGCGTATTTCCGGCCCTTTGGTGTCCAGCAGCAGCGCCACCGGCTTGCCCATGGCTTCCCGGGCTTCTTTCAGCATGTTAACGGTGTTGGTACGCCCTTCCCCCACGGCGTGGGAGCAGTTGATTCTTGCGGCGTCCATGCCGGCGGCAATCATTTTTTTCATGGTTTCCACATCGTTGCAGGCCGGGCCCAGTGTGGCCAAAATTTTTGTGTTACGCATATTTAGCGCCTCCCTATTCTATCATCCCGATTAAAATTGCACTTCGTCTGTCATCAAAGCGGAACCATTATATGGCTAAAATTTTCGTGATGTCGTACATTCCAGAGTCGTAACCCTTCCGCATTTTCAGCGCTTCTTCCAAGTCCATCAGGTCGTGTTCACCTTTGCGGTACACCACCACTTTGTTGACTTCATCGTCCTTAATGGCCTTAACCGCCATATACCCCATCACCGAAGCGTGCATACGGTCCAGGGCCGTTGGGGTGCCCCCCCGCTGCATGTGGCCAAGCACGGTGGCCCGGGTTTCTATGTCCAGCACATCTTCAATTTCCTTGGCCAGCTTGCCGCTGCCGCCTACGCCTTCCGCCACCACAATCAGGTGGTGCCGACGGCCCTTGGCTCGGTTGGTCATAATTTGCTCCATCACAGCCTTATTATCCACAGGGTTTTCCGGGAAAATAACTTCCTCTGCGCCGCCAACCATGCCGCACCATAGGGCCAGATAGCCCGCGTTGCGTCCCATGACTTCCACAATGCTGCAGCGGTCGTGACTGCTGGAGGTGTCCCGGATGCACATGATGGCGTTGGCCGCCGTGTTAACCGCCGTGTCAAAGCCAATGGTATATTCCGTACAGTCCATATCCAAATCAATGGTGGCGGGGATGCAAATCACTTTTATCCCCAGTTTAGACAGGGCCATGGCCCCTTTGAAAGAACCGTCGCCCCCTACCACAATAATGGCGTCGAGCTGCATGGCCTTAATCACTTCCGCCGCCCGGCGCTGTCCGTCTTCGCCAATCATTTCCAAACAGCGGGCCGTGCGTAAAATAGTGCCCCCCCGGGAAATAATATCAGATACATCGGTGGTTTCCATTTCGTTTACATCGGCGCGAAAAAGCCCTTGGTAGCCGCCTTTGATACCGTAAATGCGCATGTTGTAATGCAGCCCGGTCCTAACCACGGCGCGTATCACCGCGTTCATGCCCGGCGCGTCGCCGCCGCTTGTTAAAATACCTACGCGTAATCTGCGTTGCTTCATTGTCATTGCCTCCAGTTATATGTCAAAAATTTTTGCTTGCAAATGGGTCGCTTCAACTATACCATATATGTGCTTTTTGGCGCAAGGTGGTTGTCACAGCGGCGCAAATCTATTATAGTGGATAGAACACCCCACCGATGAAAGGAAAATCCCCCATGAAAGATGCTTTGAACGTGTTGCGTCAGACATTTATGACCTCCCTGCCGCTGATTGCCATTATGCTTTTGGTGACGGTATTTGTCGCGCCCTTTGATGACCCGGCCCACTATGTGCAGTTGGGGGTTGGCTATGTAGGCGTGGTGCTTGGGCAGTCCCTGTTTTTAATTGGCCTAAACTACAGCGTTATCCCCATTGGAAAGGAGATTGGCGGGGCGCTTATCAACATTAAAAAAATCGCCTTTGTCATCTTCTTTGGCGTCATGTTTGGCTTCTTTGCCACGGTGGCCGAGCCGGCCATGTGGGTGTTGGCCCGGCAAACCAACTTGATTGTTAGCGCGGTTAACATTACGCTGTTTGTCATTATTATGGCCGCCGGCATTGGTATTTGCGTGGGGCTGGCTTTGTGGCGTATTCTAAAAAACATCAGCATCCGCATTGTGTTTTTAGTGCTATACAGCATCATCTTTCTCATGGTTATTTTTGTGCCGGACCAGTTTATTGCCCTGGCCTTTGACGGCAGCGGCGTAACCACCGGCGATATTTCTGTGCCGTTTATACTGGCCCTTGGCCTTGGCATTTCTGCCATGTGTAAAACTTGCAAGGAAGAGGACAACTTTGGCATCATTGGCATTGCGTCCGCCGGGCCTATTATTACGGTGTTTTTGTACGGCATTATTTTGCGCGTGGTCTACGGCGGCATGCCGGTGGAAGGGGTTTACAACCCGGAGGCGCAGGAAACGGCCATGGCGCTGTTCACATCCAGCCTGTCCGACACGTCCATTGCCGTGGCGCCGCTTTTGGTTGCGTTTATCCCATTTCAGATTTTTTTGATCAAGATGAAAAAATCCGCCTTTCGGCGGGTGATGCTGGGCATGATCCCTGTATTTGCCGGGCTTTTGATCTTCCTGTTTGCCGTGGACTACGGCTTTGCCTACGCCGGCGGCTACATTGGCGAAGTGTTTATGAGCCCGGACAGGCCGGCCTGGTTCCGCTGGGTACTGCCGTTTCTTGGTTTTGTATTGGGTCTTTCCATTACCCTTACGGAACCGGCGGTTAAAGTGCTGGCAGACGAGCTGCAACAAATGATTGGGCTCAAAGCCATGAACACGCGGATGATTTTGGCCGTCAGCATTGGCTTTTCTGTCACCTTTGCCATTGTCAAAATTATGCTGGAAATACACATCCTATGGTTTTTGGCGCCCCTGTATTTTATCTCCATGGTGTTGATGAAGTTTACCTCCAAAATGTTTGTGGGGCTGGCCTTTGACTCCGGCGGCGTGGTGGGGGGGGCCCTGTCTTCCGCCCTGTTGACGCCGCTAACCCTTGGCATTGCCCAGGCCGTGGCCACGGCGGCCGGCCCCGGGGCCCAGTCTGTACTCACCAATGGGTTTGGTGTGTTTGCGCTTATATCCGTGACGCCGCTTATTGCCATACAAATTATGGGGATTTTGTTTGAGAAGGACAGGCGGGGAAAATAGAGGGTGGGCCTAGGCGGCCGGCCGCCTGCGTTTACTACGACACACCAAAAGCATTTTCGATATGGTTAACCACCACCCGCTGTCCATAGGCTAGCACCTCCACCACATCAAACCTAAAATCCTGGTCAACCAGCTCGCAATCGGCGATATAATGCAGGGCGGTTTGTATAATGCGCCGCTGCTTTCCCACGCCTACAGACTCCCTGGGCAGCCCGTGGCCGGTACCCCTGCGGTATTTTACTTCCACAAACACAATGTACGCGCCATCCGCTGCAATCAAGTCAATTTCCCCTGCCCGCACCTGAAAGTTACGCACCAGTATCTTGTAGCCCAAGCTTTTCAAAAAACGCTCCGCTTCCTGCTGCCCTTCCATGCCAAAAGCGCGTTTATTCATGGCCCCTCTCGCTTTCTTCCACATCCAGTTTAAGGGCAAACTGCTTGCTAAAATACTGGTACACAAAGGAAATGCCCAAAAGCGTGGCGCCAAAGGCGAAATAGGAAATAATGCGATACCCGCCGGTTAAGTCTGGCAGGTCTATTAAAAATAGTTTGGCCACGGCCAAAATAGACAGCGCCAAGCCAAAACGGCGCATAAATACAAAACGCCGCACAAAGCCAAAGATAATCCAAACCAGCGCCGCAATAACAAAAATAATGCTTAACGCCATGCTGGTTAGCGCCATGTTGTACTGGCTTACTAAGTTTTGGGTTAGTATCACCAAAAAATAAGCGGACACCCCAAAGGGCAGCCATTCCACAGACATTTTGGCTTCTACCACAAAAAACATCAACGTCCGGTACATGGCCAGCAAAGCCAATAGGCACATGGCCACCAGCACCGCCGTGGCCAAGGCCATCACCGCCACCGGCGGCGTCCCTTCCACCACCCGGTAGCCAAGGGTGTACCCCCCAAGGCCAATGATGCCCAATATGGATAGGCCCAGGGATATTATTTTAACGCCCTTGTCCGCCACCAAGGGGATCCGGGGCAAAAAGGCCGCAAACAAAAACGTGACGGCAACGCCCATGGAAAACAACAAAAACAAAGGATCAAAGTAGGTGCCGGCAAGCTGCCGCCGTACAAAATCTCCGCATAAGCTCACCAAGTACAGGGCATATACCCAGCTATTCAAAAACACCGCGTATTTGTAGACCCTTTCGCCGTCATGGTGCAGCCCTTGTCTTTGTTTGTAAACCAGCGCCGCCAAAACAACTAAACTGGCCACCGTCACCGCCAAATATCTATAGGAAAACAGCCAGTCCATGCGTATCCAATCATAGGTCATAAACACTGCCAAACACAGGCCGCCAATAATATAGCCGGCGTTTCTTATGGGTTTGTGCGCTTTCCAGATGCCATAGCAGGCCAGCAGCGTCCCCTGTACCAACCAGCCCAAAGACAGCCACATCAAGTCAAATTGCAGGGGCACAAACAGTACCACAAAGGTGAGGCCGGTGATGTAAAACAACGCCGTCGTATGTTTTTCTTGTACAAAAAAACGGCGCATCATCCACCCCAGCTCTAAGTAAACCAGCGCAAACACCAGCGACATACCGCCGTGGAAGGCCGACAGGTCAAACAACCACAATACAACATACATAATAGACGAGGATATGACTGTGTTCATCCCCAACAGCACAATGTCGGCCCGGCCAAAGGCGCGCCTGGTGCGGTAATTGCTAACCATGGGAATCACCGTGTAAATGGCAAAAGCAAACAGGACATACACAATGGTCATCACCGCTTCT
>Ga0082212_10011718_pt1 | contig 11096 bp, 9 predicted proteins | sample TergutNt197P3_FD_71548 | JGI IMG/M metagenome (GOLD analysis project Ga0082212, IMG submission 71548) | Neocapritermes taracua P3 segment gut microbial communities from Petit-Saut dam, French Guiana - Nt197 P3 | ecosystem: Host-associated > Arthropoda: Insects > Digestive system > Gut ... | reverse complement strand
AATCCCCGCTATCCGCGATGCGGGCGTCGTTGGTCGCAGCGGCGCGAGCTATCCGACGCACGCGAAAATTTCTTCATCGCTGGGAAAAGCGGACGTCGTCCTGGTTAACGGCGCGGAGTGCGAAACCTTTCTCACAAGCGACGACCGCTTGATGCGGGAGACGCCCGTCCGTATCGTCGACGGCCTGCGGGCTGTCATGCGTGCAATGGATATTGACCACGGCGTGATCGCCATCGAGGACAATAAACCGGCGGCTATTGACGCGGTTCGCCAAGCCGCGCAGGGACGGTCCGGCGTTTCTGTCGTCACAATGGCTGCAAAATATCCGCAGGGCGGTAAAAAACAGCTGATCAAGGCTGTTCTTGGGCGCGAGGTACCGATTGGCGGGCGGCCGGTCGATGCCCGCGTCGTCATCCTCAACGTCGGAAGCGTGGCGGCGATCGCGGACGCTGTAATTGAGGGCCGCCCGCTTGTCAGCCGGATCACGACGGTAACCGGCGCGGTTGCGCGGCCGGCTAATTTCCGAATACCGATCGGCTCGATCCTTGCCGAGGTGATCGCCGGATGCGCCGGGTACACAGGTGAACCGGGCAGAATTATTTTCGGCGGGTCGATGAACGGTGTCAGTGTTCCGGATGATAAGGTATCGGTGACGACCGCGACAAACGGAATTCTTGTGTTGACGAAGGAGCAGCTTCGGGATGAAACCCAGGAACAGTGTATCCGTTGCGGGTTTTGTGTGCATGCCTGTCCCTCGTTTCTCCGGCCTTACAGGTTGATGGAACTTGTGAACGCCGGCGAGTTGGACGCCGCCGAGAAAGAGCATGTGAACGAATGCATCGTCTGCAATGCTTGTTCTTACGTCTGCCCGGCAAAGCGGTGGATCGCCGCAACGATTCGAATCGGAAAAGATCAACTGCTGAGGAGGAAGAGCCAATGAATCTGAGCCTTGCAACAGGCCCGCACCTTTTACCCCGGCAGTCCACGCGCCGTATCATGCTCGATGTGCTGATCGCGCTTGCGCCGTCAGCCGTTGCCGGCGTTTATCTGTTTGGCGGCCGGGCGGCTGTCGTGCTTGCCGCGTCTGTCCTGTCCGCCGTACTCAGCGAGTTAGCCTGGAAGTGGCTGGCCCGGAAACCTGTCGGCAATCCCGACTTATCCGCCGCGGTTACGGGACTCATTCTCGGATTGAATCTGCCCTCCTCGACGCCATGGTGGGCAGCGGTTGTCGGCAGCGCGTTCGCGATTGTCATCGCCAAAGAGCTGTTTGGCGGTATCGGCCATAATTTTTTGAATCCCGCGCTGGTCGCGCGCGCCGTATTGCTCGCTAGCTGGCCGAGGCATCTGACAACATTTTTTCTGCCGCAACGCCTGATCGGCTTGTCCTCCGCCGCGAAGACAGGCGATGCGATCTCCTCGGCGACACCGCTCGTCACCGGAAAGGCTTCGTTCCTTGACCTGCTTTTTGGCAACATTCCGGGGACGATCGGCGAGGTCTGTAAGATTGCCATCCTGGTAGGTTTTGCCTATATGCTGCTGCGCGGCATCGTCGGCGCACATATCCCGCTGTTGTTTGTCGGCACTGTCGCGGCGCTGACCTGGCTGTACGGCAGTGATCCGCTCGCTGCCGTTCTGTCCGGCGGCGTGTTGTTCGGCGCGGTTTTTATGGCCACAGATTATGTGACCAACCCGATGCTGCCCGTTGGCCAGTGCGCGTTTGCCGTCGGCTGCGGCGTGATTGTCGTTATCATTCGGATACACGGCATGTACCCCGAAGGCGTTACCTACGCGATCTTGATCATGAATATCCTGACCCCGCTGATTGACAGGTTTACCAAACGCCGCGTATATGGGGAGGTGAGAAAAAATGCGTAGCGAACACAAGCTCTCGCTCGGTTCAATCTTCCTTCGGGGTGTCCTTAGAGAAAATCCGGTGCTTGGAATGGCGCTGGGTATCTGTTCGGCATTGGCTGTCACGACGTCGATCATCGACGCGCTCAGCATGGGCGCTGCGGTGACGTTTGTCCTTGTCGGCGCTAATTTGCTGATCTCGGCGATCCGAAATCATATTCCAAGCAAGGTCCGGATTCCTGTGTTCATCGTGATCATCTGCACGTTTGTTACCATCGCCGAGTTGATCTTTAAGGCTTATTTTCCTGTGCTGGATAGAGCGCTCGGCGTGTTTCTGTCGTTGATCGTTGTCAACTGCGTTATCCTTGCGCGCGCCGAATCGTTTGCATCTAAAAACACGGCGCCGGCCGCGCTGATGGACGCTCTGGGTGCCGGACTTGGCTACACGCTGGCGCTGCTTTGCGTCAGCGCGTTCCGTGAGGTTGTCGGCAGCGGCACATTCCTCGGCATACCGCTTTTTGGCGATCGTTTTGAGCCGATGCTGCTGTTCGTCATGGCGCCGGGCGCGTTTATCGCGCTGGGTATATTGATCGGACTGGCGAACCTGTTAACGGAACGCAGTAAAGCGCGTGTCTCCGCGCGAAGCGCGAGTGCAAAACGTTCACGCCATGAAGACATTTCGTCAGATACGACCGCCGCGAAAGGGGGCGCTGCCTGATGGCTTTTGAGATGAGCTTTAGCGGGATCCTGTTGTTTATGGTATACTGCGTGTTCGTCAACAACTATATTTTTCACAGGTTTTTTGGGGTTTGCCCGTTTCTTGGCGTGTCGGGCAAGGTAGAGACTGCGACAGGCATGGGATTCGCCGTCATTTTTGTCATGGGGCTCTCGTCGATGATTACATGGATCGTGCATCACGCTCTCCTGGTTCCGTTGTCGCTGGAGTTTCTCGGCACGATCGCGTTCATCCTCGTTATCGCATCGTTGGTTCAGTTCATCGAGGTTTTCATGAAGAAGACGATGAAAGCGCTTTATACCGCGCTTGGTATTTACCTGCCGTTGATTACGACCAATTGCGCCGTGCTTGCCGTTACGATCCTGAATGTGCAGTCGGATCTTAATTATACGCTGGCGCAAGCCGTGCTAAACGGCGTGTTTAGCGCTGTCGGATTCTTGCTCGCGATTGTGCTGATGGCCGGGATCCGCGAACGCCTGGAGTATTCGAATGTGCCGAAATGCTTAAAAGGGTTCCCGATCAGTCTTATTTCAGCGGGATTGATGTCCATCGCGTTCATGGGTTTTGCGGGGCTGGTTAAATAGAAAGGTGTGATGCATTGTGGGCCTCCTGCCGATTGTCAACGCAATTATGGTTTTGGGAGGAATCGGAGCCATATTCGGCGCTATCCTGACGGTTGCGAGCCGCGTATTTGCCGTTCAGGGGCGCGAGCTTGAGGAGTCGATCGTCGGCGCGCTGCCGGGCGCAAACTGCGGCGCGTGCGGCCATCCGGGCTGCGAGAGTTTTGCCGCCGCAATCGTACGCGGCAACGCGAAGCCGGTCGCATGCATACCGGGTGGCAGGAAGGTTGTCGCTCATATAGCTGCGCTCATGGGTACTGAGGCGGACGATGTCGCCCCCCCCAACATGGCGCGCGTGTTTTGTCAGGGCGAGTGGGGGACTGCAGAAATGCGCTATGCATACAAAGGACTCTCGAGTTGTCTGCTTGCCTCGCAAATGGCCGGCGGTCCTAAAAAATGCCCGTACGCTTGCATTGGACTTGGCGATTGCGTCGCCGCGTGCAAGTTTGGCGCGTTGATGATCGAAAACGGCATCGCGAAGGTTGACGAGAGCAAGTGTACCGCTTGCGCGATGTGCCAGAATACATGTCCGCGGCATTCGATTCAGCTTTTTCCGGCCCATAAAAAAGCAACCATTCTGTGTCAAAACCGTCAAAACGCGCGTGTCGCCAGGAGCGCATGCAAAAAAGCCTGCATCGCTTGCGGCCGATGTGCCAAGGTGTGCAAGTTTGACGCAATTCATGTCGTCGGCGGCGTTACGTTGATTGACGCCGAAAAGTGTACACAGTGCAAAGCGTGCGTCGAAGCTTGTCCGATGGGATGTGTGGTTGTCGGGGGATGATTGGAATTTGCCTCTCACGGAGGGAACTATGCGTAGGTTTCTGGTATCCTTGGTTATTTTGGGCCTGTTGATCGCCGCCGTACCCGTGCCGGCCGCCGATGTGGAGGCGGTTCGCTATGCAAGGGTAGCAACGGAGCAGGGCACGCTGAATGTGCGCGCGGCCCCAAAGCGCGATTCCGATGTGCTGCTTCGGCTGTCCAAAGGGACCTTGGTTTGCATTGTAGAGGATCATGAGGATTGGATGATGATCCAGTGCGACGGGAAAACAGGTTTTGTGATGACCCGTTTTCTCGAGGAGTTTCACGAACTTCCATATGACGTCATTACGAAAGAGGATCGGGGAGAAGCCGTGCTCTCGTTTAAACGCGGTTTGCATAAGCTTGGTTACATCAAATCCGACGACATCAACTCGCGCTTTGACGCGGTGCTGGAGACCGCGCTGTTGAAACTGCAACTGCGCAGCGGTGTGCCTTTAAACCCCGGGATCATTACGCCGGAGTTGCAGGCGATGATGGCGTGGGGGATGCTTCCCAAAGGGAAGTCGGGCTTCATCGATACCGCGACGGATGCGGAATCCGGGTTGGTCGTGTCCGTTTTCTGCTGGGATACCGCAGGCGTCCTGTACGAGGAAGACCGGTCTGTTAAGCTTGAAATTACGTTTGCCGCGCAGGCCGCGGGTGGCCAGCCACCCTATGACATCACGGTTCGGAAGTCAAACTCCGGCCGGGGCGGTGAGTCAAACGGGGATGTGGTGTCCAACCCGTTTTCGTACATATGGAAGCGGGATAGCGCGGAATTTTTTGTGTACGCAACGGCCGTTGACGCCGCCGGAAATACGGTTACGGCTTGTACGCCTTTCCGGTATGCGATGCCGTTGCGGTACCAATAGACCGGAGCCGCCGGTCGGTAGCTTGTGAACAGGAACGCGGCGGAAAGGCGGAGAGTATGCGCGATCGTTTGGTGCTGGAGAGGCTTAGCATGGCGGCGAATCAACGCGGAAATAAATTGGCCGTTCTTTCGGCGGACCGTCTCGCGGATGTAAAACAGGATTTTGACGCGTTGGGCGTCGACACATCGCCATATTATCGCTTTGAGCCGCGAAATGATTTGGGTTTTATGGCTCGCTCTGTTATCGCCGTGGCTTCACCCGGCCCCGTGTCGTCGGTTGCGTTTACCGTAGAAGGCAGGAAAAGGGTAGCGGTCATACCGCCTTCTTATGTGGATGCGGACATAGAAGAATCCGCCTTGCTGGATTTCCTGCTGAAAACGCTCGGCGAGCATAGCTTTGCCGTAGCGCGGGCGGATCGACTGCCATGCAAACCGATTGCAATACATGCAGGTTTGGGGTTTTTTGGACGCAATAATTTGGTGTATGTGGATTCGATGGGCAGCTTTAACCGATTGTCCCTGTTTTTTTCGGATATCCCATGCCCTAACGAGCTTTTCTTTCCATTGCTCCGCCATGGTACATGCCGGCATTGCAGCCGATGTATTGACAATTGCCCTACCGGCGCGCTTAACCATCAGAGCGCTTTGTTTGACGCCGACCATTGCCTGACAATGGCTAACGAAGGCGCCGAAGCCTTTCCCGATTGGGTGAACCCGGAATGGCATCACGCGATTGTGGGCTGTATGAAGTGTCAGTGCGTCTGCCCGATGAACGAACCGTACGGAAAAAACTGCGATGTAATAACGACTTACAACGAGGAGCAGACACGCGTTTTTATGGACGGCGAACAAGCCGACGAGCTGTTGAGCCCCTTGGGTTTGGGACATTATAATAAGATTCTCCCGCGAAATATCGCGGCTTTATTGCGTTTGTAACCATTTCAGTTGATGACAGGTTTGCCGATTGCCTGTGCTTGGTTTGATTGAATGGATGAATTCTAACAATCCGCCTTAGAAGATCCGCAGCAGGGACCCCATGAGTCCGAGCAGCATCAACCCGGCCATGACAATCGCGACAGCGCGAATGATTGTTTTGCGATGGCGCCGCATAGACGAACCCCTTCCATTGATGGTTTGGTATGGTTAGTATACCATAAAGATATCGTGGGCGCAACGGAGTTAGAGTGCAATGACGGAGATATTGGGGCCGGAACGATACTGCAACCGGGAACTGAGCTGGCTTGGATTTAACCGGCGGGTGCTGGCAAAAGCTTCGGATGTGAATGTGCCGTTGTTGGAACGGATCAAGTTCCTTTCGATCACCGCTACCAACCTGGATGAGTTTTTTATGGTGCGCTACGCGTCGCTGCGGGAGATGGCGGGTAGCGCGTGGCGAGATCCGGCCGGATTGACGGCTGACGAGCAGGTTCGGATGATTGCTGAAGATGCGGAACGGTTTTCGCGGGAGCAGGCTGCCGTATACCGTGACCAAGCGGTACCCGTGTTAAAAAAGATAGGCCTTTTGCCGTTAACTGCGGCTATGCTCACGCCTTCGCAGACAAAATGGGCAATTGAAAGCTTTCGGAGGGAAATAAAACCGCGGCTTACGTTGTGGGGGCCCGACAAGCCGCCGGTTGCCGGGAGAAGGCTGCACATCGGGCTTTTGTTTTCGGAGAAAAAAACGGATGCTGTCGCGATATACAGTATTCCGCCCGAAATACCAAGGACATGGCCGCTGCCGAAGGCGCTGGGGGACGGCATGCTGCTGATCGAGGAGATCATCGCGCTGGGCATGAGAGAAATTACGTCAACCGCGCGAGTGTGCGTTCCTTTTCGGATCACGCGCGACGAGGATTTTACGGCGTTGGACGGGGACGACTTGCTGCTGGAAACGCAGGAGTCGTTGAAACGGAGAAAAACCGGAGATATCGTCCGTTTGGAAGTGGCGGAGAGCGTTTCAAAGGGGTTCCTAAAAAAGCTCTCGATCGCGCTCGGCGCGCATGATCATCGTGCGTATTTGATGTCCATACCGCTGGACCTTGGGTTTTTGCTGCGCGAAGTATATAATGCGCCCGGCTTGGATGCGCTCCGGTATCCGCCGTTCACACCGCGACCGGTGTTTTCGGGGGATACGCAAAGCAGCGTCTTCGCGGCGATTCGCAAACAGGATATTTTTTTACACCACCCATATGATAGTTTCGACGCGGTTCTCTATTTTGTCAGGGCCGCGGCGGTCGATTCGCGCGTACTGTCGATCAAACAGACACTATACAGAATAAGCGGCCAATCGCCCGTGGTGCGCGCGCTGTGCGAAGCGGCGGAAGCCGGTAAACAGGTAACGGTACTTCTAGAATTGAAGGCGCGGTTTGACGAGGAAAACAACATGCGTTGGGGGGAAGTGTTGAAACGCGCGGGGTGTGAAGTGCTGTACGGTGTGCCAAAGCTGAAGACACATTCGAAGATCACGCTCGTGGTACGGCGGGAAAAAACGGGGATCCGTCGCTACATTCACCTGGGTACTGGTAATTATAACGACGAGACGGCGCGGCTTTATACCGACATGGGCCTCTTGACCGCGGACGAGGCGCTGGGCGATGATGCGCAGAGTTTTTTTAACATGATCACGGGATTCTCAAAGGAGCCGACGATGCGCAAGCTGATTTATGCGCCGCATACGCTTAGGTCTGCGCTCGTTTCACTGATCACGGCGGAAAAGGAGCATGCGCGTGCAGGGCGACCCTCGGGCATCGTCGCGAAGATGAATTCGCTGGTCGATCCCGGGATCATCGCCGTGTTGTACAGCGCGTGCGCCGCCGGTGTACCGATCCGGCTCATTGTTCGCGGGTCCTGTTGTTTGATTCCGCCCGGGCCCGGAACTGCCGGGAAGATAGAGGTGCGATCGATTGTCGGGCGGTTTCTTGAGCATAGCCGGGCGTTTTGCTTTGAAAACGGCGGGGAGCCGCGCGTATTCCTTTCCAGTGCTGATTGGATGCAGCGCAACCTGAACCGGCGCGTGGAGCTGATGTTTCCGGTCGAGGATCCGGTCGCGAAAGCTCAGGTTATTGACGTGTTGTCCGTACAATGGAATGATACGGTCGGGAGCTTTGAAATGCGCTCGGACGGGTCGTATCGGCGTGTAACCGGGCGTGATGTCGTCGATGCCCAATCCGTGGAATGAACGAAAATGAACTATATTGATGCAAAACAACGGCAAAAAGCGCTCAATGAGCAGTCATTACTTCAAATTTGCAGAAAAATTTCGCGAATTCTTGAAGGTTTGTTGACAACAACGCGAAACTATTATAAACTCATATAAACTCATAATGTATCATTCCCGAAAGCGAGGGGCAGACCAATTGATCAAGCAAAAGCGGTATGAAAGGATCCTGGAGATTGTCAATGACATGCGGGTCGTCTCAATAGACGATTTCTGCGAAAAGCTCGGCGTATCGAAGGCAACTGTACGGCGGGACCTGATCTACATGGACGAAGCGAAGATGCTAAAAAGGACGCATGGCGGCGCGGTGTCGATGGTGAAGCCGGCTTTGGAGGACGTACCGATCTCGATGCGTCAGCGAATGTTTAAAGAGGAAAAGGAGAGAATCGCCCAAGCTGCGGCCGCAATGATCCAGGATGGGACCACGATCTTTATCGGATCCGGGACGACATTGCGCGAACTGGCGATGCGGCTGGTCGATTTCCGGAAGTTGACGGTGCTGACGAACGACATTGGCGTCGCATATGATATTTCACAACGCACGACAAACGATCTGATCGTCACGGGTGGCATGCTTAAACAATCCACCGCGACGCTTGCCGGCAGTTTTGCCGAGAGCATTGTGCGGGATTTGCATGTGGAAATGGCATTCCTGTCCGCCGATTCGGTCAAGCCGCGCGCTGGGTTTATGGATAACAATATTGGTGCAGTCGCAATTAAGCGGTTGATGATCGAAAACTCCGGAAAAAGCGTGATGTTGTGCGATCAGTCGAAGTTTACATCCAGTGCGTTTATGTCGATCTGCCCGCTTTCGGGCGTTGACTTAACGATTACAAACGGGGAGATGGACCCGGAGATGGAACAGCAGCTGCTTGACGACGGGATGGTATTGCAGCTGGTGTAGGGCATAATCGCTGTTGGTTCCGACGCTTAACAAGCGAAAAACCGCCGGGCTGGAGCGCCCGGCGGTTTTTTCCGTTACGATAGGAAAGTTTAGTACTCGATTTGGAAACCCAGCAGAATGTCATAGTAGTTCGACCCCACGCCGACGTGATTGCCGTTTGAGACGGGTGAGGCGGTTCCCGACGCCGATTCAGGCGGGAAATGCCCATCCACGAGTCCGCCGGTTACGTCAATCCGGACATGTACTTTGTATACCAAGCTATCGGCCGGATCCACGATATCGATGGTTTGTCCATAATCTTTGCTGAGATTCGTTTCTTTGCTGATCGTGCGGACACCCGTGAAGACCTCAATGATCACGCGGCTGTCGTTCGCTGTTTTTTCCAATACTTTCACGGTGGCGCGAACAATGTTGTTTGGGTGCGAGATACTCAATTCATCCACGGAAGCGCTTGCCATAATCGGTGTTGCGGCCAGCAGCAATACCGTGCACAGCGCGAGCGCTACGCTTCTCATCCGGATACGCATGAACATTGACCCCCCTTGCGTTGTTTCGATAGATAGCCGCATTGCGGCGTGTGGTACGCGGTAGTGTACACCCGAACACCGGTTTTGTCAAGAATATGGTTATGCCGTGCAGCATTTCCGGATTGCCTTGGTCAATAAACGCCGAATGCTGTCTATACCTTCCGTTTAAAAACTTCCGCTCCGTATGCCTTCAGCATAAGATCACGCGGTAGGGCGCGTTCGGAGTTGTCACACCATTGAGGGTATTCGCCGAGGATCCTCGCTGGAATCCTCTTCTCCTCGCCCGTACAATTCAGCAAAAACAGATACTGTTCGCCATCCCCTTCCCGGATCGCAGCATGCAGACCGTCGGGAAGGGACGCGTTCGTCGCCGTCGGTATCGAAAGCGATTCGATGAGGGTTCCGTAAAAATCCGCCAGAAATTTCTCCTCCGTACGCGCCGCGATGAAGAAGCACTGGCCGTCGCCGTACGGGTTCCGCGTTACGGCCGCCATACCCATATAATAATCCGAAACATAGCGCGCCAACGTCTCGCAGCCGTCCAACGGGTGGACGACTTCGCACAATGTGTGCGCTTCGTATTTTCCGGACAACGCCTGCGTATTCTCCCCGAACGCTATCGCGTTCTTGTCGGTCGGATACAACGGATCGAGTTCCTCCGCCCATATGCCCGCCAATTCCATCAATCCGTCCCCGGGAAAACCGCCCAGATGGCAGAGATCGTCCTCGTCCACGTAACCTGACATATAGGTCAATACGACCGTCCCGCCGGCCCGCGCGAAATCCTTTAGCCGCCGCGCTACACCGGGCCGGATCATATACAGCATCGGCGCTATTATAAGCGCGTACGCGTTGAAGGGCATCGTTGAATCAATGACGTCCACCGATACGCCGCGCGTATAAAAGGGCTTGTGATGCGCGATGCATGTCTCGGGATACATGCGCCGATTGTTTGCGCCGTATAAATCGTCAATTGCCCAGCCATTTTCAATGTCGAAGATCAGAGCGACCCGCGCCTGTGACGACGTGCCGCATACGCCGTCCATCCGCGAAAGCCGATCTCCCAGAGCCGCCGTTTCGCGGAATACGCGTGTATTTTCGTGCCCTGCGTGGTCAACAACCGCGCCGTGTAACTTTTCGGAAGCGCCCCGGCTTTTTCTAAACTGGAAGTACTGAATGGAATCCGAACCGTGAGCTATCGCGTTCATGGCGCCAAGCTCCAACATGCCCGGCCGTTTTAATTTGTTGACGGGCATCCAGTTGACGTTCGATGGCGTGCACTCCATCAGCAAAAACGGCTGGCCGTTCCGCATCGAGCGGAACCAGTCGTGATTAAACGCGTCGCGCTGCGCCGTATCCAGTACCGTCTCCTGATCGTTGTGCCACTTGGGATAATCATCCCAAGAAATGACGTCCAGATGCGGCGCGATTTTTTGGTAGTTTAACTGGGAAAACAGGTACATCATGTTTGTTGTCGCCGGGATATCGGGTGTTATGCGGCGAAGTGGTTCCAGCTCAGCCAGCATGAAATCCAGCGTTTGATCGGTGACGAAGCGCCTCCAGGCCAAATTA
>Ga0082212_10011717_pt1 | contig 11096 bp, 11 predicted proteins | sample TergutNt197P3_FD_71548 | JGI IMG/M metagenome (GOLD analysis project Ga0082212, IMG submission 71548) | Neocapritermes taracua P3 segment gut microbial communities from Petit-Saut dam, French Guiana - Nt197 P3 | ecosystem: Host-associated > Arthropoda: Insects > Digestive system > Gut ... | reverse complement strand
TTACATCAATTTCATACTTCTTTTTGTTTTGAGTAAATAATCTTTATTTTTGTGATAGAATTTTTGTAAGCATTGGCTTTCATTTCTTGATTTTGAAACTTGTCCGTTTTAAATGTATCCAAGAGTAAAGCGAAAATGCTCACGTGCATCGCGTGGGCTTTACTCGTTTATTTGGATACAAGGTTGGACAAGACCTCAAAATCGGATAGACCATTTAGTCCACGTTTTTTATAGTGGCGGTTAAGCAATGGAAGTCTGTTATGAAGTAACTTATTGTTTAACTTAATACTATAAAATTATGAGTAATGATGACCAACTTTATTGCCCCTCGTGTGGCAGTTCACAATTAACAGCAGATAAAAAAGGCTTTGGTGCTGGCAAGGCAGTTGCTGGTGCAGTCCTTACAGGCGGTATCGGACTATTGGCTGGATTCATTGGTAGTGGCAAGGTTAAAGTAACTTGTCTTAAATGCGGCTCTGAATGGGATGCTGGTGATTTAAGAACTACGCCACCATTAACACCAGAAGAAAGAGAACAATTAATGGAAGAAGTAAAAAATATGCCAGTAGATTGGGGTTATGTATGGGCAAACATTATTTCAGGTGTTATAGTTCTAACAATTATTGCTATAATTGCGGTTAAATGTATGTAATAGGGGCTTAATCGCCCCTATTTTTGTTTATTCAGAATTTACTATCTTTGCCTAACCTTACTAAAACCTAAACCTATGACTAAATTAATCTGTCCTAATTGTTCTGTCGCAATGATTGAAGTATTTGTTAATGAAACAAAATCTGTTAAAACGACTACAAGTAAATGTCCTAAGTGTAATTATGAACATATTATTGAGGATAAAAAGCCTACTATAAAAACAGTTTCAATTAAAGATAAGGCATAAACTTATACTTCTATACTCATAGTATTAGGAAATTTATCTATTCCTAATACTAATTTCCTATATATCAATATCCCAAATATCTTAATAGTCTTGACGACACTTTCTAATTCGCCATTGTTATTAACATTATAATTTGTGGTTTTTGTAATCATGGCTTTTTCTGTTTATTAGGGTTAAACTTCATTATTTTCTTTATTCCGTCCGTAAATTCGGACAGGTCAGCATACTCTATATTTTCATCAGAGTTATTAGTTCCTTTTTTTGTTGAATTTTTATCTTTTTTTTGGGGCGTATCTTTCGCCCCCTCTTTTTTATATTTCATAATTTCTGTTTTTAATATTATTACTTACTAATTGGGCATAAGTCAGTCTGTGATTTATATTGCAAAGTAACAAATTAAATCGCAAACCATTATCAAGCCCTCTCGTATTATATCGCCATACAAATTCATCTACATACTTTTGAAGATGATGTTTAGAAACCTTGTTATATGTTCCGACAAACATACGTTTTAAGATTCCCCAAGCACCTTCAATGCGGTTAGTTGTTACATTTCCATTTGCATATTGATTACTGCTGTGGTCTATAAACTCCCTGTGATAATACTGCCCTACAATATCATAACCTTGCCATTCGTCAGTATAAATTACGGCATTTCTATCTACATTCTGCATAACTATTGGCGTAATGTGTTTTCTTGAAGTGCTTGGGATTACAAATGCCCTTAATCTGCCACCTCTTTCAACCATTCCCAATACAGGTGTCTTATCTTTGAAAGAACGCCCTTGACTATTACGCACTTTTTTGTTCCAATGGCGATTCTTATTCTTACCGCCGACAAAAGTTTCATCCATCTCAATTTCGCCTGTCAAAAGAGGCTCTGTATCAAGAGTGCCAAAACAATTTCTGATTCGTTGCAGCATAAACCAAGCCGTTTTTTGTGTTACCTCAACATCCTTAGATAACTGAATAGAACTAATCCCCTTCTTATGAGATGTTATCAGCCACATCGCTATAAACCACTTCCGTAAACTTATTTTAGTGTCATGGAACAATGTATTTGTCTTAACATTAAAGTATTTACCAGTATTCTTACAGCGATACTGATTGTTTTTGCATTTATACACCTTCGATGTCGGGTCAAATGGCGATACGACAGTACCTTTCCACAGAAATATTTCCAAATAATCAATGCAAGATTGTTCATCTGGGAAAGCAATCATTAATTTGTGGAGTGAACTAAATTGTTTACCGTTAATCATATTTCTAATATTTTTAAATACCGTCATAAATGTAACGAATAAAATCCACAAATCCAAATATTTGTGCATAAATTATCCGACAATTATATAGTAAAAATTTGGACAATTTTTAACAAAGTTCTTTACACAATATCATTTTTTATATAAAGGGGAATAAGAAATAAATATATATTTACATCAGAAATATCTATTGTTTGATGTTGGATGTAACGCTGAATATAAAGAGTGTTACTATGGCTATATGGTCAAACCATATTTATTATGGGTAAAACCCAACCATAGTAGATAACACCTGTAAAACAGCAATTTTATGTTCATGTCAAACATTCAATATTGAATATTTAGATAGGACTGTAAATCTTATCGAATATAAAATGGCGAAAAATAAATATTTCCACATAAAGATTAATATAGCATCTAATCTCAATATCAGGGCTTTATTATTACTTGCAATAGTAATAGTAAAAATTCTTGCGATGATTAAAGAGATGTTATTTTAATCGAATGGGACAGGGGGGACTAATAGTTGGTTGCCCCCTGTTTTTTCCTATCCCCCTTTAAGAGATAGTATTATTTACTCAAATACGTCAAAGAACTTTTTTATATCTATTATAATTTTACTTTTGTGTAAAATTGTAAGTAGTTACCAATAAAAAAATATGAAACTTATGATGTAAAAGCTCAATCTATTGGTAATGGAATACGGATAGAAGACGATTGTGTTATGAATTATAGATATGCTTATGGGGGAAAGTATTGTTATATGCTCTATTCCGGTAAAACATATTTAGAAAATGACAGAAGGTCAAGTGCTGGCGGTAATAAAATCATTGTCTTTGACTGGAATGGTAATTACATAAGATCATATAAAACTAATGTGAACATTATTCAATTTTGTGTTGACGAAGAGAAAAACTTAATTTATGCAACAACACGCGATGACGAAGGAGGTTTTACAATAACGAAATTTAATCTTTAAAAATAAGTTATGCACAACAGGAATAATTCATATTACTTTATATTTGCATAAATAATATAAATTTGAATAAACATGAAAACAGTAAAATTATTTTTAGCAGTAGCGTTTTTTATTGCAAGTGCAAGCGGATATGCGCAAACAGAACAATCCATTGTGGTAATGGATAATATCAATACATGGGAAGAAGCAATAAAGCCATTCCGTGGAAAGAAAATTTATGTTGATATATGGGCAACTTGGTGTGCGCCTTGTATAGCGGAGTTTAAACATAACGAGGCTCTGAAAAAAATTCTTGCCGAAAATGATATTCAACAACTTTATATTGCATTAGAACATGACGGAACAATATGGGAAAATTATATCAAAGAATATAATTTAACAGGCGCTCATATTCTTGCTATTGATAAGCCCGGTAGAGAAACATTTATGTTAGAATTATTTGGCGTAATTTTCTCAAATGCAGGACTACCATATAAAAAGAGAGAAGATATGGACCTTACTGACATAGAAATAAGCATTCCTCGATATATATTAATTGATGAAGAAGGGAATATAATTAATAGGCGTGCCCTAAGACCCTCTCAAATAGTAGCCGAAGGAAAGTTATGGTAATTCTGCAAGCCTGAAATCTAACTGCTTTTTTTGCAGGTCGGCTTTAACAACAACTATGCTTATGTTATCGCCAAGTGTATATTTTTTACCTGTTGAGCGACCGCGGATACAGTAATTTTCTTCATCGTATTCATAATAATCATCAGCCAGTTCGCGAATATGAATCATTCCTTCGCACAGACTTTCAGACAGTTCAACATATAATCCCCACTCCGTAACACCCGAAATAATGCCTTCGAATGTTTGTCCTATTTTTTCACTCAAAAACTCAACCTGCTTATATTTTATTGAAGCACGTTCGGCTTCGGAGGCTAATCGTTCCATTTTTGAAGAATGGTCGCACAGTTTTTCATATTTTTCTGCATTTTCGGGCTTTTCTTCGGCTAAATATGTGGATAAAAGCCTGTGTACCATCATATCGGGGTATCGGCGGATTGGCGAAGTAAAATGAGTGTAATATTTGAAAGCAAGTCCGTAATGCCCAATGTTATCGGTTGAATAAATTGCCTTAGCCATTGCTCTAAGAGCAAGATTTTCAACTATATTCTGTTCTTTTTTGCCAACAACCGATTGCAACATTTTGTTCAATGCTTTCGAGGGCGAATTTTTGTCCTTATCCTTATTGTCGATTTTATATCCCAAGCGCGAAATAAACGAACTGAATGAATTGATTTTCTCAGGGTCGGGCTTGTCGTGAATGCGATAAACAAACGGTTTTGCCTGCAGTTTTTTCGACACAAACTCGGCAACGCGCCTGTTTGCCAGCAACATAAACTCCTCTATAAGTTGATTTGCAGTTCCTGCCTCGCGGAATTTTACGCCAATCGGTTTGCCTTTTTCATCGAGTTCGAATTTTACTTCCGAGCGTTCAAAGTTGAATGCTCCGGTATCGTATCTTTTTTTGCGCAACAGTTGTGCAAGTCTGTGAAGTTCTGTAATTTGACTTTGCATATCGCCTTCGCCTGTATCAATAACTTTTTGTGCTTCGCCATACGAAAATCGCCTGTCGGAGTTAATGATTGTCCTGCCAAACCATTCGTTTATTATTTCGGCTTTTTCGTTCATTTCAAAAACTGCCGAATAGGTTAGTTTATCTTCGTGCTGATTGAGCGAGCAAACATTATTTGATAGTTTTTCGGGAAGCATCGGAACCACTCTATCAACCAGATATACAGATGTTGCCCTGTTTTTTGCCTCTTCTTCAACAGATGATTTCGGCTTAACAAAATGCGTTACATCGGCAATGTGAACGCCAATTTCGAAAAGTCCATCATCGAGGATTTTTAACGACAGAGCGTCATCGAAATCTTTGGCGTCATCGGGGTCGATGGTAAATGTGGGCACCTGCCTGAAATCGCGCCGCGATTTTATATCGTTTTCGGTTATTGCCGAGGATATTGAGGCTGCTTCCGCTTCAACCTCATCGGTAAAGCGGTATGGCAATTCAAATTCGGCAAGAATGGCGTGCATTTCTGTTTCGTTATCACCCGGATAACCAAGCACTTGTATTATTTCGGCAACGGGATTTTTCGATTTCGGATTCCAGTCAACTACCTTTGCTACGGCTTTCATTCCCTGCTTTGCACCATTAAGATTGGGCGATGGAATAAACAGGTCGAAAGGCATATTTTTGTTGTCGGGCATAAGGAACGCAAAGTTTGGCATTATTTCAATTGTTCCTACAAATGTCGATTTTGCCCTTTCAATAATCTCAACTACTTCACCTTCGGGGCGCGATTTTTTCTTTTTGGCATAAAGTCTTATCTTCACCTTATCGCCGTGTATTGCCGTTTTCAGATTTTTTGAAGTAACAAATATGTCTTCTTCAATATCATCGTTGGTTATAAAACCGTATCCCATTCGCGTAAGGTCAACGGTGCCTGTTATATAGCCATACGATTGTTTCAGGCGGAATTTCCCTCTGAAAATTTCTTGAAGCAAACCTTGCTTTGTGAGGTTGCGCAACACGTCTGACACCAACTTCCTGTCAAGCGCATCGCTGACGTTCAGTCTTTTCGATATTTGCTTGTAGTTCAATCCCTGTTCGGGTCCTTCGGATAGAACTGCTTTTATTTGCGAGGTAAGTTCTTCTTTCAAAATATTATTGGAACCCTCGCCTCTTTTTCGTTTTTTGCTCATAACTATATGACACTAAGATTACTATATGCCGAAGCCGAGGGGTAACAATAAAATAAAGTACCGAAGCAATAATCCTGAAACTGCTTCTTAGTAGAACTTATATCTTTTGTCAACAATATTTGTTCCTTGCTGCAATGCTTCGAAAACTCCGTAATAGCCTCTGTATTGAAGTTCTAATGCAAGTCGTTGCTGAATTGCGCTAATCTCTTCTTCTTCGGAAGGTGTTATTGAGTTCACCGTAAACAAAAATACTCCGTTGGCTCCTTTAACAGGACCTGAAACAGCGTTTTGCGGGGTAGCCGAAACCGCTGCGGCTAATGCCTGCTCCATACCCACTATTCCTTCAATTATGTACGACTTGAAATTAATTTGCGATGCTTCCTGAACCGTAAGATTGAGCGAAGATGCGATGGCATCAAGGTTTTTGCCGTCTGCCATTTGACGTTTAAACTCGTTGCCAATTATTTCGGCTTTTTTCTCTCTCATAAGGGCTATCCTTATTTCTGTGTTAACGTCTGCCAAGGCTGCGTAGCCATCTTCCTGAATTCTTGTGCAGTATGCAACTACATAACTGTCGCCAAATTCAAAAACAACCTGTTCGTTATTGTCGAGTATTATTTTACCTTTTCCTGTGTTGAAAAGCGCCATTATTAAGGCTCGCGGATTGTCAATTCCCGGAAGTGTTTTTTGTTGAGGTATTACATTGTTTGCAATTCTTATGTTGAGTTGTTTTTCGGCAATGGTGTTGTTAAACTTATCGTAAGTGCTGCTTGCGCCGGCAAACTGACTTGCTTCGCTGTAAATTCTTTGAGTGGTTTGCGAACCTGCAATAATTCTGCGTTCAAGGTATCCTATATCGTATTTTTTGGTTTTTCTCGATAAGTCAATAATTTCAATTATATGAATTCCGTAAGCAGTTTCAGCTATTGTAATGTCTCCTTTTTTAGTAGCAGAAAAACAGGCATTATTAAATGGGACAATCATAACTCCTTCGGGAAACCAGCCGAGGTCGCCGCCAAGTTGTGCCGAGCCTTGGTCTTCGGAGTACATAAATACTAATTCGCTGAAAGCGGCAGCCTTTCTTCTCAGAACTTGAACAAGGCTGTCGGCGAGTTGTCGTGCCGATTCAAGCGAGCCTGTTTGATTGGGCGATATGAGTATGTGGCGGGCATGCACCGAGTCGGGACGTTCTTCAACTGCAAGTAATCGAGCAAGTTTGTACGAATCAGATTCCCTATATGGACCAAACACTGCGTTAAGGTCTTCTCTTCTCACAAAATCTCTGAGCGTATCGGGAACGCTGCTTAGCGGGTAGAAGAAACCAACGTGGCGCGAATCGGAAGTAAGGTTTATAAACTGCACAGGGTCAGTTGAACTGCCAAAATCTTCTTTAGTTGTGTTAATCCAGTTTTGGGCTGCCTGCACATCTTCTTCCGAAGGTGTTATGTCAAATATCACATATTCAATATCTCGCTGTGCGGTTCTTTTGAAGTTTTCTTTATTTCGTTCAAAATATGCTTTAATATCGGAGTCGGTAATTGTAACATCTGCATCGGGAACCGAACTGTAATTTCTCATAACATAACTGAAATCGACAGTGTTAGCCGTCAGCATTTTTTCAAATTCGGCTTGTTTTGAGGTTACATACAGTCCTTTCGAAACAAATGTGTTGTATTTCGAACTGTTGCGGTCGTTTATTATTTCGTTTTCAAAAAACAGCCAGTAGTTTTTTGCGGTTTCATCAACTTCGGTTTGTTTCAGGAAGTTAATCATAAACGGTTGATTGAAATAACCGGTTTGCTGGTCGGTAAAAAGTTGTCTTACAATGGGGTGTGGATCGCTGCCAAGAACAAGTTCATCGAGTTCTTCGTCGCTTATTCCTATGCCGAGTTTTGCAAATTGTTTGTCGAGAATATTTTCTCTTATCATTTGTTGCCACAGTTGTTCGCGAACCTGTTCGGCTACCATTTCATCGGAAATGGGGCTGCCCGACAGTCGATATACCTCAGCAAGGTATTGAAATCTTGTTTCGTAATCGAGGTAGGATACGGTGTTCTTGCCAATTTTACCTACCTCATAGTATTCTTTTTGTAATCTTCGCTGACCTCTTCCTCTTCCAAAAAAGTCACTAACAACAAACAGTATGAGCGAAATACCAATTACAAATGCAACAAGTATTCCTGCTTTTTCGCGCAAATATTGAAGTGCCGACATTTATTTTTTATTTAATTATTAATACAGATTTTTTAAAATTAGGCGGCAAATATAACAAAAATATTATTAAAGGTTGTTAAAATTTAATTTTTCAATTCTGTTGTTCTTTAATTTAACGAGTTTAACTTTGGACAACAGATTTAAAATCGGAATGCCAACGATAGTCCTACTATTTCTTTAAACTGAATACGGGCAGTTTTCTTTTCTGTGCCGTCGAGATTTAGAACAGGATTTTTGTCCTTATCCAAAACTTTTGTTTTTATATTGTCACTAAAAAGCAGATGTGTATTTATTCTTAGTTCTGTAAATTTGTTCAAATTTGTTGCCATGGTCAGTTCCCAATCAACATCAATGTTGAGCGGGTTATTACTGTAATTTGAAAACAGTTGCAGGCGGTTTGCTACCGAAAAATTTTTGATGGGTCGCCATGTGTGCGAAAGCATGAAGTTCATACCCGGCTCGTGTAAAGCGTTTTTATCCTTGTCAATGCCATATTTTGTCTGGTCAATATTAGCAGTGTCGGTTACAAAAGTCAATTTATACGACAGTGGCGAAAAGTTGATAGATGTTTGCGCATTGGGTTTATAATCAAGACCTAACCCGAATGTCATAATTGCCGGATTTAATATTTTCGACACAGGAACCGAATCGTTGGGATAATTATAACCATTCAAAAGTTGCGTTTTGAAAAGCATAATGGTACTGAAATCGAACTTGCCGAAAGCCTTATGATTAATTTTTGTGCTGGTTTCGAGAATATCGGTATTTTTTCGGATAGGATTATCGCCCGAAGCAATAAAGCCCACCTTGAGACGGGCAAAATTATTTGATGAAAGTTTTTTTTGCTCATTGTTAAAATCGGCATAACCGGTTATGTCGAACAACGATGAAAGGCTGCTTTCGCCACCCTTAACCCAGTTGTACAGCCCCGTTTGACTGAATGCAAGATTGGTTTCGGCTCTGTATTTCCAAAGCCTTTTTTTGATTTCACCTCTCTGTAATTTAAGTAGTTGTGAATTATATTGTTGTTCAACATTTACTCTGGCTTCCATGTTGTTCCTTATCGGTCGCATCGACCGCTGGAAATCAACGCCTCGCTCGGCAAACAATCCGATAGCATTACGCCCGATACTTCCAATCCACACTGTTACAGAGTCGTTAAATTCATTTTTCAGCCAGTAGCGCGTCATGTTGTTCGACTTCGAATTAAGCCATATTGGAACAACAGTGCCTCCCGTGCCGCTAAAATTGATTATTGTTGAATCTCTGTCTTCCAGATATTTAATAAGCGAGTTTATTGCTATTTCAAGCGAATCAGCCTGAAACGGATAACTGTAATCCCTGAACGGAAAATCGGGATTTGAAGACGACACTGTTCCCAACGTATCTTTTATTATAACCATTGAGGAGTCGTTCAATACCGTTTCGAAATCGAGTTCTCTTATAATATTAGTGGTGTCGGCATCAATTGCAGGCTCGGCAGCCTGATTTAACATCAACGTATCCCATTCATAAAAATCTTCCAACGGAATTTTTATGGAATCGTAAGCGTAGTTTTTGAGAAACGTTTCCAACGAATTATAGGGCGGGCGGGTCGTTAAATATATTAATTGCTCTATTGCTTCGCGCAACGGATCATCGCTGTTGCGCCAAAAATGCGGCTGAGAATATTTTTCAAGAAACCGAACCGCTTCATCGGTGGTAAATTTTATGTCGGGTTTTTCCTGAACTGTATCTGTTTTTAAGGCATCATCGGCTATCTGCCCCTTTCCATTAATGCAAACAGACAGCATTGTAACTGAAATAATTATCTGTATAAAAATTTTTTTCATATTAACATTAATTACTGTTTATAACATCTTTTATTCGATTGTAAAACGCCACTGTTTCATCAGGCTCTTTAAAATTGAATATAAACAAACTGTTGTTGTTCATTCTTATTTTTATATATGGTGGTTTATATCGATAGAAACGTAATTTTGCCATTTTACTTTCGTTTTCCAAATGATAATTGCCTATTAAGGTGGTAAGTGTTTTTCCACCCTCGCGTGTCCCTACTGTTTTTGGCATAATACTTACAGTATCAATAGATTGTATATCGGAAACATTAAAAAAACGCCCATAATGCCCCTCCATTTTAATAACACCGTTGTCCAATGTAACAGGCGCTAATTTTCCACCAAAAGTTAAATGCAATACTATAGCGATAAAAAATGTGGAAAAAACCGACCATTCCGGTTTTTCTTTGTAATAATATGCTGCGGCGGTAAGAATTGTGAATAAAATTACGACAACAACCAACCACATTTCTATTTTGTTGCTAATGCTATACACAAAATAGAAACAGTTGGCAATCATTAGCAAAGCACCTGCTAACATTAACCGACCACCCTTTTTTTCCTGTTTGTCGCCGTCTTTTAAAAATAAAAAAAACAGACCAGCAATGTAACAGGCTATTCCTATGAATAATAACAATAATTTCATTGTATTATAATTTATTAATCATACAACAAATACTTTTCTCTTATTTTTCCGAATTTTTCAAGACCATCTTTCCACGATTGGCGGATTTGCTCGGCAGATAATCCCTGCTGAATTTGTTGGCGCAGTGTTGGTCCTCCCGCAAGCGTGTCGAAGTAGCGGGTAAAGAATTTATCTTTATCGGGGAAATCGTTATATGCGCTGATAATCCATTCGAGATTTATTTGCGGGCACGGAACAATTCCATCGTTTAATGCGTTGCGCAAATCTACTCCGTAGCATTTCTCGCCGCGAAACGGCGGATTGGTCGCTCCTTCAATGCTTTGGGGCGTGAAACTAAATCCTCTGTCGGGCATCAGCGGCGAGCCGTAAACCTGAAATGCAAACGGTGTGCCGCGTCCGAGCGAGAGAGTGGTTCCTTCAAAAAAACAGGTGGAAGGATAGAGGTAAACGGCATTTTGATTAGCCAAATTGGGCGATGGCTTAACAGGCAGTTCGTAATGGGTAGAGT